>ONZX01000629.1_pt1 | contig 21519 bp, 21 predicted proteins | sample 1671831 | NCBI WGS metagenome assembly ONZX01 (sample SAMN06348197, study PRJEB24527) | human gut metagenome | reverse complement strand
GACGGCACGCTTTCAACTTTCACCGTCGGAAAGCGCCGCCTGATTGCCACGGCAGACCTCGAAAGCATGATCGCGCAGGCACGCCGGGCGGCGTGAAACGCGGCAATCACCGCCGCCGTCAGGGCACAAACTTGATGGCTTTACCGCTCGCCTCCCGCGCTCCGACCTTGCCCAGCTCCGTTTCAGGTGCGGCATAGTCAGCGAGGATGACCGCATCCGCACCCATGCGCCGCGCTCGCTCCCACAACTCCCTGTAAACCTTCACCTCTGACACGGGCTTGTCGAAGATCGTTGTTTTCCGAACCGTCGCGCGCACCGGTCCGATAACCCGGTAGGGGCGATCTACAATGTCGCCAGCCGTCACGGGCTGGGGCTTGGCGAGAACTGCGGCCACCGGCTCATTCGCGCGCGGCGTCACGTCCTGCGCCGCCGCCGGGGAGGCGAGCAGCACGGCGGCGAGAAGGAACGGCTTGTTCATATAATGCTCCCGACCATTGTCAGGGGCGGCCCGGCGCGAGCCGGGCGTTCGTAACCCAAGCTCTCGCCAAGGCGCATGCGCCTTTACCGGCAAGCCGGCTGGACATGCGCGCATGCCGCCCGGCCGCTAAATCGCGACCGGCCGAGAGCTTTGGGGTTACGACGCCCCACGCGCGGGACAGACCGCAGCGCGTCACTGTCGTTGCACATGATGTCGGGTACATCAACGAAGAACGCGATCGACAATAAAGAACTCAAGAACTATTTGCGCAACCACGCGCAACCACGCAGTCACTACAATATTCACGAAGAACTAGGCGCGTTACAGCCCCGTCCGACACAATCGTGATGGAGCTTGCTATGACTGAATCACCCTTTTTGACCGAGGCCGCCGCCGCTGACTATCTCGGTCTTGCGCCTGCTACTCTAGCCCGCTGGCGTTCTGTTGGCGCACAAGGCCCTGCCTACCGGAAGTTCGGCGGCGCGGTGCGCTACGCCAAGGCCGATCTTGATGCCTATGTGAGCGCGGCGGAGGTGCGGCGATGAGCCGGTCACTTACCGCCCCACTTTGGGCTGACGACATGAACCTATGGTTCACCGAAGAAAGCTACGCCGAGCATGTCGGCTTGGTACCCCGTCTATGGCAGACGCTTTGGATGGAACATGAGCACCCGGGACATGCGCGGAGCTGGCTTCGCCAGCCGTGGTTCAGTCAAACGAAGCCGACAGCTAACGGTGAGTGGTTCAGCTTTCGCGCCATCGACAGATTTCTTTGTGTGAGGCAACTGCCGAGCGGACCGATCCGCAAGCTGTCAGACTGGGAACAACTCGACGTCGGAAGGTCGATCCTTTGGCATCCCGAGGCGGATGACGGAGCGATCAGCCTGGCAGAGGGACGCGCTGCCCGCCTGCGAAGGCAGGGCCGGGGGCACTTCGACGTTCAACACCGCGACGATGGAACTTTGTGGGTCACCCGGACTGAACGGCTGCAAAGCGACCTTGCTACGGAGTGCCAGCGATGACGACGAAGGTGGAGGCGGTCACGGCGCGCTGGCGAGCGCCTTACCTTCGCAGCATGCTGGACCTGCAAGTAGGCGACTCCGTCGACCTGCGCCCAGATGAGGGCGACACGCTGAAAGCGCTCTGGGAGCGGGTGAAAAAGCAGTCGGCAAGGTATCGGCCAGCCGGATACCATTTCCACCTTCACAAGCGAACCGATTACATTTTCGTGCAGCGGGTTGAGTTCGAGCAACGCAGGAAATTGGCACCATTCTTTCGGCTGCGAGTGGGCGATAAAATGCGCTGCACAGAGCCGTTCGAGACAGAGCAGCAACAAAGAAATCTCCGCCGCAAGCTCTTATACCTTTGGGACGAAAAGGGTTATTTCATTTGGGTCGAGCGGCACAGTGATGGGCATTTGTATTATCGCTGCATTGACCGTCGAGATAATAGAGTAGCACTTTGGTATGAACGGCCATCAGATGACGGTTCGATTTCACGAGGGGCAAGGCTTGTTTGCTGCCCGTCCGAGCTAAAGTGCTTTCAAGCCGAGTTTGAGCGGGTCAAGGCCGCTATCCTCGCCAGCCGTGCCGCTGCTGCCGCCGACATTGCAGGTGATATATCTCGGTAATACACTCGGGTACTTTTCTCAGTCCCCTATATCTACTCTCCCCATTGGCGATCATGATTACAAAAAAGGGACAAAGAGAAAGGAATGAAAATACGCTGTCTCAAGGAGGGAGGTATGCACGCTAGCGCTGGCTTATCAGCAGGCTTCCCTCGGTTCGGCGCGCCGATTGAGCGCCAAGCGATCGAGAAAGACCGTACAGGCCCATGACCGGATGGCCCGCCTGACTGCACCCGCCGCCGATCGGCGCTCCTGAAGAATCTGAGCGCCTACCGCGACCATCTCGTGATAGCCTGCCAGAAAGGGGACGCCGGGAATGTCGTTACGCAGTGCTGGCATTGGATTTCTAGGTGCGGTCATCGGCGGCGCGATCGTGTGGATCGGGCAGGCTGGAAGCTTCAGTCTCCGCCCGGTGGGCATGTCATACGCCGATCTGGCCGCGACACTCCTGTCAGCGGTAGGCGTCATCGTCGCCATTTTCGGCGGCGTGTTAGCGCTGGCTGCACTATGGGGCTTCAACCAACTCAAGCGCGATGCGATTGCCGCCGCAGAGAACGCCGGATCGACCGAGATACGCGAACAGATTGAGAACGGGGCGATCCGAGATTATATCAAGGGAGAAATCGAGCGGCTGACCGCTGAGGAAGTCAACTCCGAGCGGATGGATCAGCGGATCAAACAGCGGGTGGACGCTGTGACGTTTGGCCGACCCGATGACGATAGATTGTTGGAGGAAGACGAATGAGTCCGGAATGGAACAGGCTGGACCCTGCCGTCCGCGCCCAGATTGAGGCGTTTCAAGATGCGCCGCCGGTAAGGCTGCCCGAGCTAGCGCGTGCCTTGGGTGTGCCTATTAAGGCGGCAACGCTGGGGCCGGGCATATCCGGTGAAATCCGACCTGACGATGGCGGGGGCTTTGTGATCCGAATCAACCGGCACGACCCTGCCAAGCGGCAGCGGTTCACCGTGGCGCACGAGCTGGCGCATTACCTCTTGCACCGGGACGAGATTGGCACCGGGATTGAGGATGACGTGCTGTACCGGTCGAGCCTGTCCGATCGCCGTGAGCAGCAGGCGAACCGCTTGGCAGCGGACATCCTAATGCCGGGCGACCTACTGGCAGAAGCTCGCGAGGCAGCGGAAGAGAAAGGCGTCGGTGACGTAGTTCTATACCTTGCCGACCTGTTTGCGGTTTCCGAAGCCGCGATGCGAATCAAGGTGGGGCAATAACAGGGAGAGAAGCCGGTGCCAGTTGAATGGAGTGAAGTCCCCTACCTGCCCTTGCTTTCGATCCGGCCAGCCGAAATGAGGGCGCTGGAAGAGCTACCCAATACCACCAAAGACCGGCTCTTACCGATCGTCCATCTTCGGCCTTGGGTCGGTTCGCATCGACTGGAGAACGCAACGGGGCGCATTGCAGAGGCATATGGTGATCGTCGGGTCGTGATCGCGATGGGCGAGCGCGAACAGCCCAATGAACGCCCCGTCCACGCCGAGCTAGCTACGCTTCGGCAACCCGCCCACGGCTTCCGCGAATGGTGCAGCTTCTTCGAGCAAAACGACAATTACATCCCTGCGATGCAGTTTTCGCCCGAGGTGCCAGAAGAGGAAGCCCAGATTGCGAGGTTGTTCGGCTTGGAGCGCGGGCTTGTCGTCATCATCGAACGTCCGGCGTTCGGCTTCATGGGCGTTATTGCGCGGCGCGTAGGAGAACGCACTGGCGGAGGTCAGGGCGTTTGCTTCGTTATCGATTTCGGTATCGCCAGTCGTGACCACCTACAGGTCGCCGCCGTCGCTACCGGCTACATCAACACCATTCGGGAACATGCACCTGCAGCGTATGTTGCTCTTTCCGCTTCATCGTTTCCCGACAGCTTCGTGGGCGTCAGCGATCAGCCGATTTATGAACGCCGCTTATTCGACACGATGGCTAACACCGACCGCTTGATCTATAGTGACCGAGGTAGTGCCCGCGTCGAACGGCAGACGGGCGGCGGTGGTCAGCCCGCGCCACGCATCGACTATCCGTTGTTCGATCTTTGGGATTTCTACCGCTCCGACGACCTTGTGGGCTTTCCCGGCTATCAGCAGCAAGCCATCAACGTCATGGCGGGCGGCAACTGGAATCCTGCACTGCGTGTCTGGGGAACGCAGATGATCGAGCGAACCGCCGCAGGTGACATGTCGGCTATCGGAAGCCCCCAGAAAGCCACCGCCGCCCGGATCAACCTACATCTTCAACTGCAAACGTTTTATGGCGCTCCCGGCGACGCAGAGGACACCGACGAGGATTGGTCAGGCTGACGCCAACGACAGCCCATTTTGAGCCGCCATCCAGCGGCTCCAATATGCCTCACGTTCGTCGGCAAGTTGGCGTGCCTGTGTTCTGGCTTCCGTAAACCGGCTCAACAGCGGCAAGTCTGCGGATCGTATCGACCGCCGGGACACAGCGGCCCAGAACTGGCGGCTAGTAGCATCGTACCGCGCCGCAACCGCCGTGCCGAAGTCACCCCTGCGTCGTTCGGCTTGCGTCATTAGGTCGATCAACGCTTCGGTAGCGACGATGTTGACCTTCCCCTCAACCAGCGTCTGTAAGGTGCCGCATTCGTCATAGGTCCAAAGCGAACCGCCGTGGAGCGCGTCCGGTGCGATGTTTGGCACATGGCATGGCGCTACGATCGCAACCGCATGATCGAAGTATCGGGCATATGCCGCCATCTGCGCTGGCAAGCGACGCAACGTGTCCCTGGCCGTCTTGATCTCGAATCCGATGGAGGTCTCTGCAAACACTGCGAGGTCCGCACGCACACCGCTGCTACCCAGCGTGAACTCCGCAGTGACGATCGGTTTTCGACGGCGGCCAGCGGCTTCCCGCACGCGCGTCAATACCGCTGCCTTGACCTGTCCTTCGTTCATCGGTTCTCCCTCGACGCGGGCGTTTGATAATCTGCCCTTTGACCGTCAAGGCGCAAGCGCTGATGTGAGTGCCGAAAACGCCGAAAAATGAAACGCGACCGGCTTGCATACTATTGCATTAGGGCTGGAGTTTGCCTGAAATTCCGGGTGTTACCCTTCCGGGCACGCAAGACGGTTAGTCGCGTGTCGATGATGACAGCCAAAGCGGAGAGGGCAGCAATCGGATGCCCGGCCCGCCACAGCCTTCGTGCCGCCGCACACCTCGTTCTACCGGACTGTTACCGGAAAAGCGGTGAACTCACCGCTAAGGCATTGAGAAATGGCGCACCCGACAGGATTCGAACCTGTGGCCTCTGCCTTCGGAGCCCAAAAAGCTGACCTTCGCTATGGTTTCTCTTTCCACGCTACTGCGCGATAAACCACAGGGATCATTCAGTTTTCTGGCGCCACTGCCCGAAGTCAGTATCCTACAACAGGTCCGAGCTTCCGCTCAGGTGCTTCCGTGGTGCTTCCGCGGGACAACCCTTGGAAGCGGTTTAGAGGCCGCGTGAGTAGGTCAAATGGTAAAGCTCAGCAAGCGCATCGTGGATCAGGCAGAGCCGGGTGCAGCCGACTATTTCATATGGGACGACGATCTGGCAGGGTTTGGCCTGCGGGTCTTCCGTTCGGGCAAGCGCAGCTACCTCGTCCAGTATCGCGCTGGCGGGCGGACCCGTCGCTTCACCATCGGCGCGCATGGGGTCTGGGCTCCGGAGGCGGCCCGCAAGGAGGCGCGTATCCTGCTCGGCCGCATCGCGCAGGGCGAGAACCCCGCCGAGCAAAAGCAGTTCGACACCAAGGCGATCACGGTCAAGGAACTCTGCACCCGCTACCTCGCCGACTGTGAGGCCGGCTTGGTGCCCGGGAAGGGAGGACGGCCCAAGAAGCCTTCCACGCTGAACATCGACCGGAGCCGCATTAGCCGACACATCCTCCCGCTGCTCGGCAATCGTCGGGTCCAAGATTTGACCCAGGCTGACATCACGAAGTTTCTGCGTGACGTGGCCAACGGCAAGACGCGGACCGACGTCAAAACGCGTAAGCATGGTCGCGCGATCGTGCGAGGTGGAATCGGAACCGGCTCGCGCGGCGTAGGCCTTCTAGGCGGCATTCTCACATACGCAATCCGCGAGGGCATCATCGACAAGAACCCGGTCCATGGCGTCCAAAAGCCGAAGGATCGCGTCCGCGACCGGCGCCTGACCGAGCGCGAATATCGGACCTTGGGGAGCCTCCTGGCTGCGGCATCGGACGACCCGCAGTTCGCGACGACCGCGAGGATGGTCCGCACTATCGCTATGACCGGGTGCCGCCGCGGTGAGGTCATCTTTCTCAAGAGCGGTGAAGTCGATCCAGAGCGGAGCTGCATCCGGCTAGTGGACAGTAAGGAAGGCGCGTCGACCCGCGCGATCGGGCTACCGGTCGTCGAGTTGCTCGAGCCGCTCATGTCGGAGGATGAGAGCGCTTGGGTGTTTGCCGGGACGGAAGAGGGCAAGCCGCTCATCGGGCTCCCAAAGCTCTGGGAGAAGCTGATTAGAGGCACTCCGCTCAAAGGCGTTACACTGCATGTGCTCCGGCACAGCTTCGCGAGCGTCGCCAACGATCTCGGCTTCACCGAATCGACCATAGCCGCTCTCGTTGGGCATTCGCGCGGCACGATCACCAGCCGCTACATCCACACGGTCGATACAGCGCTCGTCATGGCCGCCGACACGATCGCGAGCTACATTCAGGCGCTGCTTGACGGGGTGAAAGTCAACCGAACCAGCTACGCCCTAGACCGCGACGCCCGAAAAGCGGCGATGCAGCAGTTTCTGACGCAGAGTCTTGAAGCAGATCGGCCCATCTACCCGTTGGCGGCCTGATGCGCGGTCCCGGGTTTACAGTTGGAACCCGGCAGCTTGGCTCTTGCCGTACCATACACAGGCGCGCAATCATCGGAGATCGCCTGAGAGGCGCCGATGGAGGCGAAGTGGAGCGGATTGAGGAGTTTGTCGACGAACGGCAGAAGGCTTGGTGCATCCATTGCACGCGGTCGCTCGCAGAATGTGAAACGAACGAGGATCATGTCCCTACGAAAAGTCTGCTCAGCAAACCGCGTCCGCACCACCTGCCTGTGGTGACGATCTGTCGCGAGTGTAACAACGGCTTCTCACGGGACGAGCAGTATGCGGTGACCTTCATCAGCTGTGTGCTTGCCGGTTCGTCGGATCCCGAGGCTCAGAACAATCCAAGCGCGGCCCGGGCGCTCAGTGCGAGTCCTGCCCTTCGTGCAATGATCGACAAGTCACGGACCGAATACACGACACATGCTGGGGAGACGCGCTTGCTCTGGCGGCCCGATATGAGCCGCATCGACCGGGTGATTTTGAAGAATGCGCGTGGCCATGCCTATTTCGAGTACGGGGAGCCCATACTGGATGAGCCAGCTCACGTTTGGGCGCGGCCGCTCGAGAGCATGAGCGTTTCTGAACGCGACAGCTTCGAGGGATCAGATGGCCTGGGCGGCCTCTCCGCTTGGCCGGAAGTCGGTAGCCGGATGATGACGCGAGTGGTTACGGGCGAGGACATGCTGGGTGACTGGGTCGTCGTTCAGGACGGCGCTTACAGATACGCCGTCCAGCAGCATGGCGGCCTTCGCGTGCGCTCGGTCTGGGCCGAATACCTGGCGACGGAGGTGCAATGGGATTGATCGATCCGGAGCGCGCCGTTCAGCAGACCGATCTGATCTGGACGAAGCTGTCGAAACTGCGGAACGCAGTCGCCCAGAAGCGTTCGCGGGTGACGTGCCTGCGCCGGTGGAGCGAATTCATCCGCGAGCGTGATGGGCACCGTTGCGTCGATTGTCATTCGCGTAAGGGCCTGTCCGCGCACCACATCTCGCGGAAATGCATGTTCACGGGAGCAGAGTTCGAGACCGGCAACGGCCTGACGCTCTGCCGCGACTGTCACAAGGAGGTTCATCAGGGCTTCAATGGGCGACCGGATCTCTCGCTACCGGTCGATGCACAAGGCGGCGAGAAGCTGCGGCTCATGGAACGGCTCTACAGCATACTCGTCGATGACGCCGTCGATCGCGGACTGATGAACGACGAGCTCTATTTCCTGAGCGACGAAGTCCTTCAGACCTTCGGAAGGATGCAGGGTTACGACCAGCCAGCCTCTTTCCCGGGCGCCCGCCTGGAGCAAGCGTACCTTATGCTGGCCGAGCCGGAGCGGAATGTTCGTCAAGCCATCGGCGAAGCGAATGGGTTCAACCTTCCGAATGGACCGCTGCTGCCCGGTGGCATGGTTCTGATGTTCGAGACCGATACGAGGGCGCGATCGGGCTTCGCCATCCGCCGATATCCGGTCCGCACTGGCCGTGGAGGTCGGTCAGAGCGCTCCTCTTGAGTCGCTGTTCCCCAAATCTTTTGTGTTCCGAAGAACGGCATGTGCGCGCTCCCGCTTGCTCCACGGACCAGGCTGCTTCAGTGCATAATAGCGAGATTTTCCGGCCGCCGGACGGTTCCGTCGCCCTGTCGTTTGGTGCCAGATCGTGGTAGCCCTTCATCCGAAGCGGACCAATGTGGGGAACTCGTTAGGGCTGGCCTTTCGGGCGCATTTCGGCTAGGCAAAACGCCTCAGCTTCGTCTATTCGTAGCGTATGAATGGCGAAACTGCGCTCCATATTGAGGCTAACGGGCGATCGACCGCCGTCGTGGACCTGTTTTGTGGCGCTGGAGGCTTGGCGTATGGCCTGCAGGCGGCAGGTCTCACTGTCAAGGCTGGGGTCGATCTAGACCCAAGCTGTCGCTATCCGATCGAAAAGAACACTGGCGCGGAGTTCGCCCTCAAGGACATCTCCGAGCTGAAACCGGCAGAGCTCAGGCGCTGGTTCGGTGACGCGCAAGTTCGCGTGCTCGCGGGCTGCGCACCATGTCAACCGTTCTCCACCTACTCGCAAAGCCGAAAGTCCGTCGATCGCCGATGGACCCTGCTGAAGCAGTTCCAACGGCTAGCGCTCGCGGTAAAGCCCGAAATCGTCACGATGGAAAACGTCCCCGGGCTGGCCACCCAAGCCGTATGGAAGAGGTTCACCGCAGCCCTGGAGAAGGCCAAGTACCACGTTTCTTGGAGAGAGGTTTCTTGCGACGAGTTCGGAGTCCCGCAGAGCCGACGCCGCCTCGTACTGCTTGCATCCCTTCTCGGCCCCATAGAGCTAAGGCCGGTGGAAGGCGTTTTGAAACTCACGGTTCGAGACGTCATCGAGAACTTGCCGCCGATCGAGGCTGGCTCATCGGCTCCGATCGATCGGCTTCACGCAAGCGCCTCCCTGACCGCTCGCAATCTCGAACGTATTCGAGCGTCGCGGCCTGGGGGCACTTGGCGCGATTGGCCGGAAGACCTGCGCGCACCATGCCATCGCAAGATCACGGGTAAGACCTATCCGTCGGTCTATGGTCGGATGGAATGGGACAAGCCCGCGCCGACCATGACGACGCAATGCTATGGATTCGGCAATGGCCGTTTCGGCCATCCCGAACAGGACCGGGCGATCAGCCTCAGAGAGGCTGCGATCCTTCAATCATTTCCGCGAGAATACAGCTTCCTGGGCGAGGAGGACGACGTCACATTCGAGCGACTTGGCACCCTGATCGGCAACGCTGTCCCGCCCAAACTCGGCGAGGCGATCGGTCGTTCGATCCTGGCGCACATCGACGCTCTGGATAACGATCGTCCAACTCTCGAGGGCCAACTCGACCTGCGCTGAGGTCGGCAGCAGGATCTTTTATGGCTAGACGTCCCCGACCTCACCAAGTCAGCAGTGAACAGCTTGCATCCGCAGAAGCGGAGATCGTCGATCGTTCGCGTCGGATCGACTTCTACATGACGGAGTATTCCGTCGAGTTGCTCGCAGAAAAGATGGCTCGCGAAGAATTCGTGATTCCTGGATATCAGCGGGAGTTCACTTGGGAGCCGGCGCGGAAATCGCGCTTCCTAGAATCCCTGATTATGGGCCTACCCATACCCTTCCTATTCTTTTGGGAGATGGAGAACGGTAAGCTCGAAATCGTGGACGGCTCACAGCGGCTGCGTACCATTCAGGAATACATTCTGGGTGGCTTCGAGTTGGAGCAACTCGAGGAATTGGCGTCACTGAACGGCACCCGTTTTCTGGACCTTTCTCCTGCCCGACAGAGGAAGATCAAGAACCGGTCGATCAGAGGAATCGTTCTGAACGAACACGCCGACGATCAGGCTCGTTTCGATATGTTCGAGCGTATCAACACCGGCAGCAAAGTCGCGAACACAGCCGAGGTCCGCCGCGGCGCGTTGCGAGGGCCGTTCTTGGACCTGGTTCTCGAGCTCTCGCGGCTACCGCGCTTCGCCGAACTGGCTCCCGTCTCGGGCAAGTCGGAACGTGAACGGATTCGCGAAGAGCTCGTCACGCGCTTCTTCGCCTATGGCGACGGGCTGGAGGGCTACCGAGAGCGCCCCTCGCAATTCCTGTTCGATTACACCAAACGCATGAACGAGCGTTTTCAGGAAGATCCCGCATTGGCGCCAGCCTACCGGGAGCGGTTCGAGCGCATGCTCGATTTCGTTGGACGCGCCTTTCCCCAGGGTTTCCGAAAGCCGTCGAACCCGAACAGCACACCGAGAGCGCGGTACGAAGCCATCGCGATCGGCAGCGAAAAGGCACTCCAGGAAGACCCCGGGCTGTTCGTTGCCGTTCCGGAAACCCAGCCATGGCTCGATAGTCAGGAATTCAGCGAGGTCACGACCTCCGACGCAGCGAATACGCGGACAAAGCTCCTCGGTCGCATCGATTACGTCCGGCGAGGCCTGTTGGGGCAGCTTTGATGAGCGATCTGTCGGACCGGTTCGAAGAACGTTTCGCGGAGATCGTCGCATATCTCGACGTCCGTTCCGGCGTGCCGCGGCTGGGTGACAATGGCCCGACGATCACCGCCCAACAGCAGCGTATCCTCAACTCTGGCGTCTACCTTCAGCTCTATAATCTAGTCGAGGCGACGGTGACCCGGTGCCTCGACGCAGTCAGCAAGGCGGCGATGAGCCGCGCGGAATGGGCACCGGGTGATCTCACAGCAGAACTGCGAAGTGAATGGGTCAAGCATATGGCTCGCACCAACCTTCCGAGCGGGCCCGACAAACGGCTCGAGGATGCGATCTCCCTCTGCGACCACCTCGTTGCGGCGCTCCCGGTCGCAGAATTCGAGATCGAAAAGGGGGGCGGCGGCAACTGGGACGATATCGCCATCAGGAAGGTCGCCACTCGGATCGGCTTCAATCTGCGCGTCAGCCGCGCGGTAGAGCGTGAGGTGAAGCGTAAGATCCGGAATGACCTTGGCGCCATGGCGCTGATCGTGGATCTGAGGAACGGCCTTGCGCATGGGCGGTTGTCATTCGTCGACTGCGGTCAGGACGACGGTGCCGCCGAACTGCGCCAGTTGGCCGAGCGCGTTGCCGCCTACCTGCGCGAGGTCGTGGCCGCATTCGACATCTTTATCGAGGAACACCAGTATATCGTCCCCAGTCGAAGACCAGCCCCCGTCGCGATCGTCGCCGGATGACGCCATTTCGCCGGCTCGTTCGCGGCTCATGGCTAGGATCGGGCCCAAGGATACGAAGCCGGAGCTGATCGTACGCCGCCTCCTGCATCGGATGGGTCGTCGCTTCCGACTGCACCGACGGGACCTACCAGGCACCCCGGACATCGTCCTGCCCGGGCCCCGCAAAGCCCTCTTCGTTCATGGCTGCTTCTGGCATCGCCACCCCGGCTGTCGGAAGGCCAGTACGCCGAAGACAAGGCCAGCCTTCTGGACCGATAAATTCGAGCGCAACGTCGAGCGCGATAGTCGGAAGGAAAGCGAGCTTCGTGCTGCGGGGTACGATGTCCTCATCGTGTGGGAATGCGAAACGCGCGATGCAGGGGCGCTAGAGAACAAATTGCGGACGTGGCTTGCAATGAAGTAAGCCGGACAGGAAGGTGGGCGCTCGGGTGGCTAGCGGGGGCTAGGTTGTCGTGAGTCGTCGATCCTCTTTTTCTTCGAACGAAATCGCGGACATGGGTCGCGACCCGTTCACCAGCACTTGCGTCGGTTGCGATGCGGATCCGCAGTGATGGCGGAGGAACGGACTCTCGAACTAGTAAAGCGAAGGTTACTCGGAGACAGCGAACGGACCCAAGCCCCCCTGGTCCGATCCAGAGTCGACGAGATCTATCTCAAGTACGGCATAGCGCCTGATCAGGCCGCCGTCGTAGAACGTGAGCTCCTATCCGCGGGCGTGTTGATCGACGAGGAAGACGAGTCGGATCAGGAACACGAGGAAGGTGCCACGGCAACGCCTTCGACGACGTCGCCGACGTTCGCCGACGCTCTCAGCCACCTCATGCATCAGGCGAAGAAGCTGCCGCTCTTGTCCCGTCAAGACGAGCAGCGCCTCGGCGAGGCGATCCAGCGCGGGCTCGCCGTGACGCAGACCTCCGAGATGCCGCTTGATGGCCACACGGCACGCTTGGTCGCGAAAGCAAAGGAAGCTCGCGAGCGTCTGATCTCGTCGAACATCCGGCTGGTGGTCAAACTCGTGATGAGGCCCAACTTCCGATACCGAATGGATGTCGACGACTTGGTGCAGTACGGCATGATCGGCCTGATGCGAGCGGCCGAAAAGTTCGACCCCGATGTGGGCACCCGCTTCTCCACCTATGCGACGTGGTGGATCCGCCAAGCGGTGACCCGCGGCATCCACAATGACGGCAACGTCATCCGGCTGCCCGTCCATGTCATCGCGAGCATCCACCGCTTCCGGCGGACGCAACGTCAGCTGGGCTTGACCCAAGGTAGGCGCGAGCACGTCAAGCTCATCGCCGAGAGCCTCGGTTGGACCGACGACTACACGGCGCGAATCTCGCTCCTGTCGGAGATGAATGTCGTATCCTTGGATGCTCCGCTGGGCTCGGACGACGGCAATGGATCGACGCTCGGCGACCTGATGGCGGATACCGCGGACCGGCCCGACGAAGCAGTCGAACTCCTCGACATCAGAGCCGCCGTCCGTAGCTTGGTCGACGATATCCAGGACGAGCGGGCTCGTGACATCGTCAAACGCCGTTTCGGGTTCGACGGCCCGGACGAAACCCTGCAGGAGATCGGTGACCGCTATGAGGTCACGCGGGAGCGTATCCGCCAGGTCGAGGCGAAAACCCTCGACAAACTGGAGAAGCGGGCAATCGCCAAGGGGCTGAGAGGAAACTCGTTTTGACGGACTCGGAACACGCCGAACGCTACCAGGCGGCCGATCGATTCGTATCGTGGCTGGCTGACCGGGTCACGAACGATGCTCGCGGGAGCGGAGTGACCCAGATCGACGTCGATCCTCGTGGCTCCTACTGGTTGGGGCGCCTCGCGCCGCTGGTCGAGATCATGAACTCGACGCTCGGCGAACGTGCCGAGCGTCTGGAGCCGTGCGCGCTAGGACTGAGAGTGTTGCCTGCTCGGGAGCGAGTTACCTTCACAGCCATCGCGTCATTCGTCGTCTGGCGCCGTGTCGGTCAGCAGTGGCAGAAGCCGCCACGCATCCACGTCGAAGTCCCAGTCGAGCTACCCGACAAGGAGGGATCGGCCGAATGGGGACGGGCTGCTTTGTCCGACGCCATTGACGCGGTCGCGCCCGGCTCGGGACTGGCGGCGACGATCCGCACCGAGCTCTCTCGCACCCCCGATGGAAAGCGCGAGCTCTCGATCGAACTCGTCAACGACTCCGACCCCGACCACAAGAACGCCGGCGCGCACGCGAAGGGTCGGTTGTTCGAGTGCAGCTTGCAGGTTCGGAACCTCGCCACGCACGAGTATCTGCTTGAGGAGCTACCGGACAGCTTCCGCTACGATCGTCGCGTCGCCGCCTGGGGCCTGAACTCCGGCGTCGAGCGCGTCGGCGACGGGTTCGTCACGACCGACCTACCCGAATTCGAGAAGAAGCGACCTGTCTATTGGACGGTGCCTGCCGAGCAGCCGGATCTAAGTTTCCAGACCCTATCTTCCGACCCCATACCTCAACTGGAGCGGCTGCACGCGGAGCTGGACACCTGGGGTAAGGAGGCCTGGGCCATCGAGACCATCCGACGCTCCGCCCCGAGTTGGTCTGAGACACTCGAAAACGAGGTTCAGGCCGAAGCTCGGAGCTTCCGGGCCGAGTGCGACCGCATCGCAGCGGGGATCGACTTGTTGAAAGGGAACGCGCTCCTTGCCCGCGCCTTCCAAGCAATGAACGCCGCAATGAGTCACTCCGCCAATGGCAAGTACGACAGCTGGCGCCCGTTCCAGATCGGCTTCATGCTGGCGAACCTCCCGTCGTGCGTCGGCGACGATCAGGATGTTGCCGACATCGTTTGGTTCTCGACCGGAGGGGGCAAGACCGAGACCTATCTCGGCATCATCCTCACGGCTGCGTTCTACGATCGGCTGACCGGCAAGAGCACCGGAATCACGGCTTGGTCCCGCTTCCCGCTCAGGCTCCTCTCGCTGCAGCAGACCCAGCGTTTCGCCAACGCACTGGCCGGTGCGGAACGCGTCCGGCAGGCGCTGAACCTCGAGGGCGATCCATTCTCGCTCGGCTTTCTGGTCGGCGGGGGCGCGACCCCTAACGAGGTCAAGGAAAAAAGTCCCTGGGATCCCGACGACCCGACGATGCCCGACAAACTGCGCATGCTGAAAGTCTGCCCATTCTGTCGCAATGGCGACATCGAGATGCGGTTCGATTGGGCGCTCTGGCGTGTCGACCACATTTGCCGTTCTCCATCGTGCCCTTGGGGAAGCGACCAACCCCTTCCCATCCACGTGGTCGATACGGAGGTCTGGCGCGTGCTCCCGACCGTCGTTGTTGGCACCCTGGATAAGGCTGCGGGCATTTCGATGCAGGCGAGCATGCGCGGGATGATCGCCGAGCCGTCCGGCTTCTGCCCCCGACCGGGCCATGGCCACACCTACGCCACGCGCGCCAATCGTCCTCACGGGTGTCTCGTACCGGGCTGCACATCGCCGCGCGGTCCTCTACCGATGGCCAAGAACCGCTACGGCGTGGGCTTTCGGCTTCAGGACGAACTGCATCTGCTGCGCGATAGTCTCGGTGCGGTGGATGCCCATTACGAGGCACTCTACGACGACCTACAGCAAAGATTGTCCGGCCGACGGCCCAAGATCCTTGCATCGTCGGCGACGCTCAGCGGGTACGAGCGACAGAGCGATGTCCTGTACGGCCGAACGGCTCGCGTGTTCCCTCACCCGGAACCCAAGGTGGGTGAGGGCTTCTGGTCGGGCAAGGGCGAGCAGTCGATGCGCCGGTACTTGGCCGTCGCACCGAGGGGCCAGACGATCGAATATGCCCTTGATCGAATGATCGTCTCGCTGCAGCGCGCGATACGGGAACTCGCCGCCGATCCGGAGAAATCGGCGGCCGACATCGGCGTCGATCCCAAGCACATCGACTGGTTGATCAGCTTCTACGGTACCGATGTCGTCTACGGTAACACCTTGCGCGACCTAGACGCGGTCGTCCGTTCCGGCGAGACGCAGTGGGAAGACGTACCCCCGCCACGACCGAGGGTGGCATCGCTGACGGGTCGAACCGTCTTCACCGACGTTTCAGGAATGCTCGACGAGTTGGAGCAACCCGCGGCCGACTTCGCCGATCGCACCCACGTCGTCGTCGGCTCCTCAATGATGTCGCACGGTGTCGACATCGACCGATTGAACGTGATGGTCATGCTCGGCCTCCCGCTCACCACCGCCGAGTTCATCCAGGCAACGGCGCGCGTGGGCCGTACCTGGCCATCGCTGGTCTTCGTGGTCCACAAGATCGGCCGTGAGCGGGACGCCAGCGTCTATCGTACGTTCCGTCAGTTCGTGGACCAAGGCGATCGCTTCGTCGAGCCGATCCCGATCACGAACAGCAGCCGGCGTGTGCTTGAGCGCACCCTCGCAGGCTTGGCGTTCGGCCGGGTCTTGATGATGCACGAGCCGGAGGCGGGGACCAGCTTGGCCCTCACCCGGAAGCTACGAGATTACCTCGCATCCCGACCCGACTTCGAGGAAGCCGAGGTCGATGCGATCTGCGCCGCGCTCCGCTTTGACGACGATCGGACTCCGCTCCTGCGACAGGAGGTGAAGAACTGGTATCGGCACCTCATGACCGAGGTGCTCGACCCAGCGAATGCCGGACGGTTCGGGAATGAACTCGGCCTTCATGGTGGGCCGATGATGTCACTGAGAGATGTCGAAGAACAGGTCGAGGTATGGGGGCGTGATCCGTCGTGAAGGATAGCAGGAGCGCATCGCAGATTCTTTTCGGCTTCTTGCCGGAGCAGACCGTCGACGTGCGTGGTGGCGTCTGGAAAGTGGCACGGTGGCACGTCAACCAGATACTCGACGTCGATGCCGACGCCTTGCGCCGCGCTCTCATCACGGCCGCCGCCCCTTGGGAGGCGACGGGTCTGGACGGCAACTTCGTCCGGGCGATGCGCTCCGGCGCCGACGTGCGAGTTCATTCCCTCGACCGCGATCGCGGCGTGACGGTCGAGGCATTCCCGAAGAAGTGGCGATGCAAGAGCGAGGGATGCGGAAGGCTGCACGACACGCCCGGCGCTTCTTGTCCCTGCGGCACGAAGGCCCGTCACGGCCAACTGCCGTTCGTGCTGTTCCACGATGCTTGTGGCGAAATCCGCGAACCGTTCTACCCCGCCTGCCCCCAGCACGGTCAGGTTCGCATGCGCCTTCCGGGCACGGCCAACCCCACCGAGATCAGGCTTTCATGCCCGATCTGTAGCGCTCAACTGACCTCCGCGTTTCTCTACACCAAGTGTCGCTGCGGCCAGACGGGCTCACGCCCCAAGGGCGAGCTGATGGAGTTCAACGTCCACCGCGCCGCTGCAGTCTATGCACCCAGGGCGGTCGTGCTCATCAACCCGGCTTCGAAAGCACAGGCGCGTCGTCTCGCCGACGCCGGAGGCGACCGAGCGGCGTTGACTTGGGTCGCCGATGCGATGAACGCCGAATGGGTCGACCGTTTGGACGGCGGCGAAGCGGTCGCCATCCGACGGGAATTCGAACGCATGGGGCTATCGGAGAGCCGTATCGCGGCCGCGCTGACAGCCGCGGGCGTCGAGGAGAAGGCACCGCAGGAAGTGGTGTGCCCACCCGCCGTAGCGGAGCGCGCACGCTTGGAAGCAGGTCAGCTAGCGCTGGCAACGTCGGAGTCCCGTCTCACCGTCGCTCAGATGCTCGCGCGCGCACCTGCGTCCCTCAAAGACCGCTTCGGTCGGGTCTATCCGGCGGCGCTGGCGAGCGCCAAGGTCGAGCGGGTCGACTTGATCGACCGCTTCCCGATCCTCACCGGGCACTTCGGATATACCAGGGGAAATCAGGATCCAGGACAATCGCGGCTGAGGGTCTTCAAGGACAAGACCGCGTTCGTGGTCAACGGCGACCTTGGCGCGACCGAAGCGCTGCTCTTCCGCCTCGATCCGCGAGCAGTGCGCGACTGGCTGAACCGGCGTGGTCACGCACTGGAGCCTGCAACCGACTCGAGATCGGCTTACGAGGCGATCCTGCGCGCCGTTGGGCCCGATCCCGATGCATCACCGATCACGCGTGATGTGACGATCCTGGTCCACAGCATCTCGCACAGAACGGTCCGCCACTCCGCGTTCTTTGCCGGCATCGACCGGAATGCGTTGTCGGAACTGCTTTTCCCCGCGACGCTTTCGTTCATCATGTACGCAGTGCCGAGGGGAGGCTTCGTCCTCGGAGGCCTTCAAGCACTCTACGAGAACGATCTCCACGAGCTGATGACGCGCGTGGTGCACGACGAGTCTCGCTGCGCCCTCGACCCGGGCTGCGCGGCGAACCCGGGCGGAGCGGCATGTGCCGTATGTCTCCACCTTGGCGAGCCCTCGTGTCGCATGTTCAATACCGCCCTGGATCGGAAGGTCATGTTCGGCTCGCAGGGATATTTTTCGAACTAAGCCCAGTTCAGCGCGCGCTTGCGCTGGGGAGGAGCGATAATCCGTAGAACGGTTTTTGCACGGCTCATTCCGACATACGCCAGCTTGTCGGGGACATGCTCGCCGCTCTTTCCGAGACAGAGGACGACTGCTTGGGCTTCCAGTCCCTTGAACCGGGCAATCGTATCGACCGCGACTCCTACCTCTCCCAGAGCTGAGAAACATGCCGTCCCGACTGTCATGGAGCGGAGCTCACGTACGAGCCTCGCGTCCTCGACGAGCACGACCAGCTCGCGTTCGTCGAAGCCCTCGTCCAGCAGCTTCGCCACCTGACCGACGACGGCGGTCGCTGCACGCCGTTCATCCGAGAGGTCGATCCACACCGGCTCGGGTCCTTCGACGAGCTTGTCGGATGCCGGTCGTCTGACGATGTCGCCGACCCGCCGTGCGATTTGGAAGGTGTTCCGACAATTGGTGTCCAAGACGACATGCGGAAGTCGCGAAAGTCGGTCCGCGAGCCGCCCCCACAGATCCTGTTCGACGTCGGCGAACACGTAGAAGAAGACATCGTCCGCATCGCCGAGCTGCTCGAGAATCTCGAGCCAATCATCGGGGAAGTCCTGCCCTTCATCGATGATGATCGCGTCGAACTTCGTCGCAAGTGCACTCGCTGCCTCGAGAAGCAGAAGAGGCGCTTCGGTCGACCACCATTCGGGGCTGGGCGCCGCCGGCACCGTCAATCCCGCCCCTTGAGCTTGTGCGAAACAGAAGGCATGAAAAGTCGTACCGAGAAAACCCTCCGCCGCTCCCGCACGCTTTAACTCGGCGCCGAGCAGTTCGTTGTAGCAGAGCAGAATCGTCCTATCGCCGCGTTCGACACATTGTCGGGCCTTCTCGATCGCAAGCACGGTCTTACCCGTTCCCGGGCCGCCGGTAGTTAGAAGCCGTCGAAAGTTCCTGGTGCTGCGGAAGCCCCGGATCTGATCGTCGGTGAGACGGATCAACTTCGCGCTCGCCTCGTAGGCTCGATCCGATAAGCGTCGGCCGACGGAGACCGTCGGCGCGAGCAGCGAAACCGCGGACCGGATCTCGCTTGCGGTGAGGTTCGCCTTGACCTTCCAGTGCAAGACCAGGCGTTGGATCGCAGAGTCGATGTCGTCGAGGTCCTCGCCACCCAGCACGATGGCACGAGGGGCCGCCGGCCCGAGTTCGGGAAGCCGCCGGAGAAACGGGAAGACCACCGCGTGGCAGGTCGGCACGGCCTTGCCGAGCCGCGCTTTGAGAAACTTGTACAAAGCCGTCTTCGACGCGACCGCTTGCTCAAACGGATCGATATCGCTCGTGTTGCCGAACCTGTCGGTCGTCGTCCAATGCCCCGCGTCGAGGCGTATGTCGCCTCCCTTCGCCTCCAGAACGACTGCGCCGTACTGTGGATGAAGCAGAACGAAGTCGGCTTCGCCGTCGCCCTCGCGTTCCCGTCGGCGGCCCTGCCAAGCTACCGAATGAATGATCGTCCAATCTCCCGAGAGCCGATCCAACGCTTCCGCGGTCTTCACCTCGGAGTCCGGGTCGTACGCGGGAGAAGGTCTTGAGATCACATCAGGCAAGTCGAGCCTCGAATCATTTTCGCCGAGCTGTAGCGAGGATGTCGATCTGTGCCTTCGTCGGCCAGCATCGTCGAGCTTCTTCGGCCCCCCTTCGTATGGCAGCTCGGTCATCTGGCGCGAGCTCCGCACGGCCTGAACACAGGGCAGGACGATCGACTTACGCCTGTCGTCGATCCGAACACGACACCACTGGCCGGGCGGACCCCGCCCGCCCGGCATATGCAAATTGTGACACCCTGCCTTCAAGCGGCTTTTTGATTGTACTGCTTCCGCCGGTACGAGATCGCCGAGTCCGTGACCTCGAAGAAGCGAGCGATCTCGCTGTTCTTCGCGCCTTCCTCGAAGAAGCGATGGAGGCGCCGCTCTCCTGACGTCGTGAATTTTCCCTCGTCGTCGAGATAGCTGCCCTCCGCACCATGCCGCTCCTCGTGGAGCTTCCAGAGCTTATCGGCTACCTTCCGCGCTTCATCGATCGAGTCATTGAGCTGCTCCAGCATCGCGCGCTCCTAGTCCCGCGCATCAGCGATAGTCTTGGTTTTTAGCATGGAAAATCTCCTCAAAAGCCCTCACGCATATAAAGGTCTTCACATTCTTTGACAAGGACTTTTTATGTTTATGAAACGCCTTTCACTTTCTCGCTTGGTATCGTACCAGGCACTGTTGGCGCGAGGCCGAAAGGGGGGAAAGCCTTCCCCTTCGGCCGAGCCTGTCGTCTCGGCCGACCCCTTCTGCGGGGACACCCCGCAACGCCTCGAGAGCGAGAGGGCGGCGGCCGTCGCCGTGACGGGTTGAGGGTCGAGAGAGAGTCTCCCGGCCAGCCCGTCGCGGAGATGACCGATGACCGATATCAAAGTTCTGGACGCCCGCTCCAACCTGCGGGGTGGCTACAAGGTGGATGTATCGCGCGGTGAGCGCGTTGGGCGTGTATCTTCCGAGTGGTTCAACCGCCCGGCCGACGAGCGTTACCTCTCGCTGGCGGACCTGTTCGCCTCTGTTAAGAGCCGCAGCGATAAGAGCCGTACCCGCACCGTAGAGAGCGCCGCAGTTCGTGTGGAAGCCAGCCGCGATGACGCCGAACTCCTATCGCTCTTGCTGCCCGGATCGGACGAACCGATCGCACCGACCCATTGGAGCTTTGGTCAACTCGCCAGCCTCGTCGGCGCGCCAGGCGCCTATCTCCGCCAGCTCCCCGCCGCCTTGGCCGGGATCAACCTGCAATACGGCCTGACCTCGCATCGCGCCGAACAGATCAAGACGCTCGAGACCAACGACGGACGACTTGAGCTCCGCGCCGTGACCGGCCCCGACTACGGCCGCATCTACGATCACGAGCTGGTCGCGGCCGTCCAGCGGATCGCGGGCAACGGGACCGGCGACACGCGCTGGAAGGTGCCCGGCGTGCTCGACTGGTCGACAGGCATTTACAACCCGCGTGTCGATGTCACCCAAGACACGACCACGCTCTACGCCAGCGACCGCGATGTGTTCCTCTTCCTGGTCGACGACCTCAATCCGATCGAGGCCGGGCGGCTGCCGGACGGCTCGCCCGACGTCTACTTTCGAGGCTTCTACTGCTGGAACTCAGAAGTCGGCGCCAAGACGCTCGGCATGGCGAGCTTCTATCTCCGCGCGGTCTGCCAGAATCGCAATCTCTGGGGTGTCGAGGACTTCGAGGAGATCGCGATCCGGCACAGCAAGTACGCCGCCTCGCGGTTCGCGCACGAGGCCGCACCGGCACTGACCCGGTTCGCCAACTCCTCACCAGCACCGTTCATCGACGGCATCCAACAGGCCCGCGCAAAGATCGTCGCCCGCACCGACGAAGACCGATCCGACTTCGTGCGCAA
>ONZX01000604.1_pt1 | contig 22170 bp, 17 predicted proteins | sample 1671831 | NCBI WGS metagenome assembly ONZX01 (sample SAMN06348197, study PRJEB24527) | human gut metagenome | reverse complement strand
CGCCGTCCCACCTTGTTTGCAGGTGCTGTGGGCATGGGCGGCATCTACGACCTGACCCGCTTCTGGGGCACCGACAGCGATGACATGGTGCTGCGCTGCGCTCCCCTTGCCTATTTGCAGGAGAACGGCATTGCCAACAAGCCTGCGCTGGCCAAGGCTGAGGAGAACAGCCTGATCCTCTGTGCCGGTCAGGGTGCCTACGAGGGCGATGCACTGGATGACACGCAGGCACTGGCTGATCTGCTGAAGGATCAGGGAATGCCCGCACATCTGGAGATCTGGGGCGGTGACGTCTCCCACGACTGGTACTGGTGGGGCAAGATGTGGAGTCTGTTTGCACCGCGCATTCTGGAAGTAAAGTAAGAGCTTACAACGAGGGAAAGCCTGCGGGCTTCCCTCGTTTTTTTATATGCAGCAGTTTTGAATAACCCTCGCGTGCGCTCCGGCCATGTTCAGCGGAATTTCATCTTTTAATTTATGGTTCAGAAACGCCTGCGGCGTTTCCGAACCATTTTTTGTTTGCAGTACTATTTATATTTCATTTCCTACTTGAATTGTCGGATATTATGTGCTATACTGCTGTTGCAAGAAAATATACCCCATGGGGGTTTATGAAAGGAGCGATTCCGATATGGAAGAGACCAAAAAGCACTGTTGCTGCTGCGTTGATACGCCGGAAGCGGACGCTGCGGCAGATACCGCTGTCCCCTGCTGCTGCCGCCACAAAGTGCGCAGCCCGGAGGAACACAAAGCTCTGCTCAACCGGCTGAACCGTATTGAAGGACAGGTGCGCGGCATCCGCGGGATGTTGGAAAAGGACGCCTACTGTGTGGACATTCTGGTACAGGTGGCCGCAGCCAATGCGGCGCTGAACAGCTTTTCCCGGGAATTGCTGGCACAGCACATCGGCAGCTGCGTGGCGGATGACCTGCGTGCCGGCAGTGACGAAAAGCTGGAAGAACTGCTCCGGCTGCTGCCCAAGCTGATGAAATGACCGCCCGCCGGGCAGACTGACCACAAGGAGAAAAAGCAATGGAACAATTCAACGTTACCGGCATGAGCTGCGCGGCCTGCTCTGCCCGGGTAGAAAAGGCCGTAAAGAGCGTGCCGGGCGTCACCGGCTGTTCGGTAAGCCTGCTGACCAACTCCATGGGCGTAGAAGGCACCGCTGAGGATGCCGCCATTATCCGTGCCGTAGAGCAGGCCGGTTACGGCGCAAGCCCCAAAAAAGCCGCCGCAGCGGCCAGCACCAGCGCAGAGCTGGATGCTCTAGCAGACCACGAAACGCCCAAGCTGAAACGGCGGCTCATCGCCTCGCTGGGCTTTTTGCTGGTGCTGATGTACTTTTCCATGGGGCACATGATGTGGGGCTGGCCGCTACCCCGCTGGTTTGACGGCAACCACATTGCCATGGGACTGGTACAGCTGTTGCTGGCAGGCATCGTGATGGTGATCAACCAGAAGTTTTTCATCAATGGCTTCAAAGGGCTGGTACACCGCTCCCCCAACATGGATACGCTGGTGGCTATGGGCTCGATGGCAAGCTTTGTGTGGAGTACCTACGCCCTGTTTGCCATGACCGATGCGCAGCTGCACGGCAACGAAGAACTTGTCATGCACTACATGATGGAGTTCTATTTTGAGTCTGCCGCCATGATTTTGACTCTCATTACCGTGGGCAAGATGCTGGAGGCGCGCTCCAAGGGCAAGACCACCGATGCGCTCAAAAGCCTGATGAAGCTTGCCCCCAAGACCGCTACCCTGCTGCGGGACGGCACCGAGGTGACCGTACCCATTGAGCAGGTACAGAAGGAGGACATCTTTGTGGTGCGCCCGGGCGAGAACATCCCGGTGGACGGCATTGTGCTGGAGGGCAGCAGTGCCGTGAACGAGAGCGCCCTGACCGGCGAGAGCATCCCGGTAGACAAGGCCGTGGGCGATAAGGTAAGCGCCGCCACCACCAATCAGTCCGGCTATCTGCAGTGCCGTGCTACCCGCGTGGGCGAGGACACCACGCTGGCGCAGATCATCCGCATGGTCAGCGATGCCGCTGCTACCAAGGCACCCATTGCAAAGATCGCGGATACCGTATCCGGCTTTTTCGTGCCTGCGGTCATCAGCATTGCAGTGGTCACCACCCTTGTCTGGCTGCTGCTGGGACGGGATGTAGGCTACGCGCTGGCGCGGGGCATCTCGGTGCTGGTCATCAGCTGCCCCTGTGCGCTGGGTCTGGCAACGCCGGTAGCTATTATGGTGGGCAACGGCCTTGGTGCGAAGAACGGCATCCTATTCAAGACCGCTGCGGCGTTAGAAGAAGCCGGGCGCACCCGCATCGTGGCACTGGACAAGACCGGCACCATCACCTGCGGCAAGCCTACCGTCACAGACCTTCTGCCCGCTGAAGGCGTGACCGAGACCGAACTGCTCACGCTGGCAGCCGCGCTGGAGGGTCGCAGCGAGCACCCGCTGGCGCGGGCAGTGCTGGCCTATGCGGAGGAAAAGCAGCTGGAGCTGCCCTCTGTTACCGATTTTACTGCCCTGCCGGGCAACGGCCTTACCGCCAAGCTGGAGGGTAAGGAGATCTTTGGCGGCAACGCTGCTTTTATTGGCACAAAGGTCTCTATCCCCGCTGCGCTGCAAACGCAGGCTGCTGCACTGGCCGCTCAGGGTAAAACGCCCCTGTTCTTTGGCGGCGCAGGTCGTCTGCTGGGCGTTATCGCGGTAGCTGATACCATCAAGGAGGATAGCCCGCAGGCCATCCGGGAGCTGCGGAATATGGGCATCCGCGTGGTGATGCTGACCGGCGACAACCAGCGCACCGCCGAGGCCATTGGCCGACAGGCCGGGGTGGATGAGGTGATTGCCGGGGTGCTGCCCGAGGGCAAGGAGGCCGTCATCCGGCAGCTGCAAAAGTACGGCAAGGTAGCTATGGTGGGTGACGGTATCAACGACGCCCCTGCCCTGACCCGCGCTGACACCGGCATTGCCATCGGTGCAGGCACGGACGTAGCCATTGATGCTGCGGACGTAGTACTGATGAACTCCAAGCTGTCGGACGTCCCCGCCGCCATCCGGCTGAGCCGCGCTTCCCTGCGCAACATCCACGAAAACCTGTTCTGGGCGTTTATCTATAACATCATCGGCATTCCGCTGGCAGCCGGTGTGTTCATCCCCTTGGGGCTGACGCTGAACCCCATGTTCGGCGCAGCTGCCATGAGCCTTTCCAGCTTCTGCGTGGTGAGCAACGCCTTGCGGCTGAACCTGTTTGACCTGCACAGCGCAAAGCGTGACCACCCGCCCAAACACGTCCCTGCCCTGCCCGCTGCCCTTGTGCAGCCCGCAGCGGAGGAAGATACAACTTACAAGGAGAAGATCGTTATGAAAAAGACCCTGACCGTAGAGGGCATGATGTGCCCCCACTGTGAAGCCCGCGTCAAGAAGGCACTGGAAGCTCTGCCGCAGGTGGACGAGGCTGTTGTCAGCCACGAAGCCGGTACTGCCATCGTTACCCTGAACGCAGAGGTGGACGATGAGGTGCTGAAGAAGGCCGTGGAGGCACAGGATTACCCCGTTACCGGTATCCAGTAAGGGTATCAGCCACCACAAAATGCAAGAGGCAGCTGCGCAAAAATCTGCGCAGCTGCCTCTTTTGTAGCGGGACGATTTTGAATGCGCGCCGCGTTCGCTTTGCGCATCTTCAGAGGAAAGATTCTTTTTTATTTTAGAGCACCGGAGCGTCTGCGGACGCTCCGGTGCTCCATTTTTCCCCAAAAGCCGTTGCCGCAATTAGAACGCAAAAAGCCCGCTGCAAGGCGGAATATCCTTGCAGCGGGCAGCATAGATAACTGGGGAACCCTTATCAGACTTCGGTGTTGAAGTAGCGCTTCAGCAGGCCCTCGAAGCCACGGCCGTGACGGGCTTCATCCTTTGCCATCTCATGGACGGTATCGTGGATAGCGTCCAGATTCAGCGCCTTAGCCTTCTTGGCCAGGTCCATCTTACCGGCGCAGGCACCGCACTCGGCCTCGGCACGCATCATCAGGTTCTTCTTGGTGCTGTCGGTCACGACCTCGCCCAGCAGCTCTGCAAAGCGGGATGCGTGGTCAGCCTCTTCGTAAGCATAGCGCTTGTAGGCCTCGGCGATCTCGGGGTAGCCCTCACGCTCTGCCACGCGAGCCATAGCCAGATACATACCGACCTCGCTGCACTCGCCCTCGAAGTTAGCGCGCAGACCATCAACGATCTCCTGCGGCACGCCCTCTGCCTTGCCGATGCCAACAACATGCTCGGTGACGTAGGTATTGCCGGTCTTCTCCACAAAAGCGGAAGCGGGAGCCTTGCAAACGGGGCACTGAGCGGGGATCTCACCCTCAGCGATATAACCACAAACGGTGCAAACGTATTTCTTCATAAGAATTTACCTCCATTCGATCTGTTAAAAATGATACAGGACGGAAACCACCCGCCTGTTGCTTCTATGCTAAGCAGCCGCGCTGCCGGGTATAGAAAGAGCCATGGAAGGGGGCTTTGTGTACTTCCCTTTCCATGGCTCTATTATAGCGAATAGTTCCTAGTTAGTCAAGTATATTTTTAAGAATTATTCCTATTTATCAAAATCTGGCAGGATGCCCAAATTCCCTTATGGAAAACTGGACGCATTACCGGAATCAGACCTGCAGGTTGCCGCTGGTAGCAGCATCAGAACCGGCGGTAGCGTCAAACTCGTAGTCATTGCCGGGCAGGATAGCGTTGAGCAGGATACCTGCAATCGCAGCCACAGCCAGACCGGACAGGTTGATGGTGACACTGCCAACGGTAAAGCCAACGCCGCCCACAGAGTTGAAGCCCAGTGCGCACACCAGAATGACGGCGGCAACGATCAGGTTGCGGCTGTTGGTGAAGTCCACCCGGTTCTCGACCACGTTGCGGACACCGATGGCGGAGATCATGCCGTAGAGCACGAAGCTGATACCGCCGATGATGCCGGTGGGGATGGTGTTGATGACAGCCTCAAACTTGGGGCTGAAGCTCAAGATGATGGCCAGCACAGCGGCGATGCGGATGACGAGGGGGTCGTAAATTTTGCTCAGAGCGAGGACACCGGTGTTCTCGCCGTAGGTGGTGTTGGCCGGGCCGCCCAGCAGACCGGCCAGAGTGGTGGCGAGGCCGTCGCCCAGCAGGGTGCGGTTCAGGCCGGGGTCGTTGATGTAGTTGTGGCCGACGGTGGCGCTAATGGCGGCGATGTCACCGACGTGCTCCATCATGGTAGCCAGAGCGATGGGGATGATGGTGAACAGGGCGCTGATGAACTCGGGGCTGCCGTCGATGGCAAAGAGGCCCATGGCTTCCTTGTGGAGAGGGATGCCGAACCATGCGGCGGAGGCAATGCGCTCAAAGTCCACGGCACCGGTCACAAGGGCCACTGCGTAGGAGACGAGAACGCCGATCAGGATGGGCAGGATCTTGACCATGCCCTTGCCCCAGATGTTGCAGACGATGACGGTAGCCAGCGCCACAAAGGCCAGCAGCCAGTTGGACTGGCAGTTGGAGATAGCACTCGGGGCCAGGATCAGGCCGATGGCGATGATGATGGGGCCCGTGACAACAGGCGGGAAGAACTTCATCATCTTGCGGATGCCGAACGCGGTGATCAGGCCGCTGAACAGCACGTAGACCAGGCCGGACAGCGCCACAGCCGCGCAGGCGTAGGGCAGGTTCTCGGGGTTGGCACCGCCGTTCGTCACGATGGTGAAGCCGCCCAGATACGCAAAGCTGGAGCCCAGGAACGCGGGCACCTTGCCCTTGCACAGGAAGTGGAACAGCAGCGTGCCCAGACCTGCGCAGAGCAGTGTGGTGCTGACGCTCAGGCCGGTCAGCAGGGGCACCAGCACGGTTGCGCCGAACATTGCAAACATGTGCTGTGCGCCGAGGATCAACAGCTTGGGCGTGCCCAGCTGTTTGGCATCATAGATGCCTTTCGAGTAATCGATTTTTTCTGCCATGAATGAAATCCTCCTCATAATGGCCGCAAAAAAAGGGGAGACCGCCGGTTTATCTTCAAACGCTACAGCCTCCCTTGCTTATCCTTAATAGTATAGCGGACTTGAGGGGAAAGTGCAAGATGCTGGGAAAAATTTGTCGCTTTGTTCGTGGGGACCGCCATGTAGGGGCCGCACATGTGCGGCCCCTACTATCTTTTCACCTGAAAGTATGCTATATTATAAAGAAAAACCAATTTAGGAGAATGTTATATGCTGACCCCCGGCATCAAAGGACACGCGGCGCTGCGTGTCACCACCGAAAACACCGCGCTGGCTATGGGCAGCGGTGAGCTGCCCGTGCTGGCCACACCCGCCGTGGCGGCCCTGATCGAAAGGGCCTGCTGGCAGTCCGTTGCGGCAGAGCTGGAGCTTGACCAGGGCACCGTCGGCACGGCGCTGACGCTGGCCCACACAGCCCCCACGCCCGTGGGCATGGTCGTACACTGCGACTGCGAGCTGACCGCCGTCGAGGACCGCCGCCTGCACTTCACCGCCCGCGTCTACGACGACGTGACCGAAATCGCCGCCGCGACCCATGAGCGGTATATTGTGGACAACGAGCGCTTCACCCGCAAGGCCAACAGCAAGCTGACGGCACAGTCCTAAAGCCTTCCCCCGAGGGGCTGCGCCCGCAGGCGCGTGTCGGAGCGCAACCGCCGTAGACGGCTCTTGGCGCGTAGACTGAAGGTGGCCCCGCAGGGCCGGATGAGGGGTAAGCTCACCATAGCTGCCTTTTATAAGGAATGCCGCCACGTAGGGGCCGGACATGTCCGGCCCTCAGCAAAAAGGCAAAATCGCGTCTGTGGGAAGGCCGCGGGCCGGGCATGCCCGGCCCCTACCGTGCGGCCATTCGGCAAACGGGCTATACTGGCGCACCTGCCCCTCATCAGTCAGTGGTCGGGGCCACTGACAGCTTCCCCCAAGGGGGAAGCCGCCCTCAATAAATCGCCTCCTCCCGCCACTTTACCAGCTCTTTCACCGTCTCCTCACTCTCCACCCAGCCCTGTTCCGGGTCGGCGTGGGCGTCGGGGGCGTAGCGCTGCATCGTGCCGGGGCTGCGGCCTTGCAGATATTCCTGTGCCTGCTTCTGGCGGCTGGGTGCGGTGCGGCGCAGCAGCGTTTCTTTTTCAGCCTTGTTCATACAAATCACCTCTTTCGTCACTATTTTGCCCGGGGCTGCCGCTGGTCAAACCCGGAAAATCGTGGTATAGTATTTTATATTGCCATTTTTAAGGAGCTATCATTCTATGGAAGTCAAAATCAATCAGGTCGTTCTGCATCTGCTGGACCCCGGCGCATCGGAGCCGGTTCTGTCGGACCGCGCCATGGACATGGACGCTGACCTGTACGAGTATTACACCGCCACGCTTGAACGCGCGTTCGCCAGCGACGAGGTAAAGAACTGCCGGTTCCTGCCGGACTCCGCTTTTGCCGCGGAGATGGCGCAGAATCAGGATTTCATCGACCTGTCCCGCCGCATTGCGGGCGTCATCTTTGAGCAGATGCTGCAATATCAGGCCATCCCGGCGGGCGATCTGGCCGTCGTGGACTTTACCGCCGACGGCGTGCCGTTCTACGGCGTGCTCAAGCTCAACTACCGCCCCGGCTACACCCACCACACCGAGCTGATGGGCAATGGCCGGTTCAGCAGCATGGTGCCGCAGCGCACGCTGCTGCCCGGCACGCCCAAGGCCGACGAAGCCGCGCTCATTGACCGCGCCAACGGCACGGTGCGTTTGATCGAGAAGAAGTTCACGCTGGACGACAGGAAGGACTTTTACCTGTCCACCCGCGTGTTCGGCTGCACGGAGGCTTTGCAGGAGAAAGCCAAGCTCAAGGCCGTCTGCGAGACCGCCGTGGCCGCCGTGAAGGAGGCCTACCCCGAGCCGGAGGCGCTGGACGATGTGCCCCCGTTTGACGGCGGCACCGAGACTGCCGTCGAGCTGCTGGTGCGCAACCAGGCCGTGGACAACCAGATCTCCGTCGAGGACGTGCGCGAGCGCATCCGGGAGAATTTTCCCCTGGCCGCCCCCAGGTTTGAGGAGGCGCTGGCCGAGACCGGCGTGCAGGAGAATGACCGCGTGACCGTGACCCCCGCGCGCATCAAAAAACTGGAAAGCCGCAGCTTCAAGACCGAGTCCGGCATTGAGATCAGGATTCCCGCCGAGCTGTGCAGCTCGGACGACGCCGTGGAGTTTATCCATTCGGCAACCGGCGGGCTGAGCTTATTGATCAAGGACGTATTGGTGTAAACATACGGCACTTTGCGGACGGATATGGAATCCACCCCTACGAATCACACCCGCAGGGGCGCATTCTATAGGCGCCCGCACTCTGCCGCTCAGGATATGGGTATAGAGAAAGCAAACTATGGAAACAAAACAAAAAACGACCCTGACCCAGGGCAGTGTTGCCAGGGGAATGCTGCTGTTTGCGCTGCCGATTTTTATCAGCAACCTGTTCCAGCAGCTGTATAATGCCGCCGACTCGCTGATCGTCGGCAACTTTCTGGGCGGCGAGGCGCTCGCCGCTGTCGGCTCGTCAGGCAGCCTGATTTTTCTGCTGACCGGCTTTGTCAACGGTGTATCGTTGGGCGCGGGCGTCGTGGTCGCGCGGTATTTCGGCGCCAAGGACTGGGACAGAATGCGCCGCACGATCCACACCACCGTGGCACTGGGCCTGGTGGCCGGTGTCGGGCTGACGGTGATCGGCGTGATCTTAACGCCGCAGATCCTGCGCTGGATGGGCACGCCGGACGACGTGCTCGTCAACTCCATCGCCTACTTCCGCATGTACTTCATCGGCTCAATTGCCGTTGTCATGTACAACGTAGGTGCAAGCATTCTGCAATCCGTCGGCGACAGCAAGAGCCCGATGCGGTATTTAATTGCTGCCTCTCTCATCAACATCGTGCTCGATCTGATCCTCGTCGGCTGGCTGCGCATGGGCGTGGCCGCGGCGGCGTTCGCAACGATTGCCTCCCAGACGGTCAGCGCCGTTCTGGCATTTGCCAAGCTGACGCGCTCCCAAGAGGCGTGGGCCGTGCATTGGAGCGAGGTAAAATTTGACGGTCCGTCGCTAAAGGCTGTCATCGTGCAGGGCCTGCCGTCCGGCATCCAGAACTCGGTCATCTCGATTGCCAACGTCATTGTGCAGTCCAACATCAACTCGTTCGGTGCACAGGCCATGGCCGGGTGCGGCGCGTACAGCAAGGTGGAGGGCTTCGCCTTCCTGCCCGTGACCTGCTTTGCCATGGCACTGGCGACGTTCGTCAGCCAGAACGTCGGCGCGGGCCGGCCGGACCGCGTGAAGAAGGGCATGAAGTTCGGGTGTCTGTGCTCGGTGCTCATGGCCGAGGTCGTCGGCGCCACCATCTACGCTGCGTCGCCGTGGCTCATCGGCGCTTTCAGCCGCGAGGCCGACGTCATTGCGTTCGGCGTGCGGCAGGCCCACACCATCACGCTGTTCTACTGCCTGCTGGCGTTCAGCCATTGCTGCGCGGGCATCCTGCGCGGTCTGGGCCGCCCCGTCGTGCCGATGATGGTCATGCTGGCGGTCTGGTGCCTGCTGCGCATCACCTACATCACGGTCACGCTGCACTTCATCCGCGACATCGGCGTTGTGTTCTGGGCCTATCCGCTGACCTGGAGCATCTCGTCCGTGCTGTTTGCATGGTATATCCTCCATTGCCCCATCCCCAAGCTGGGCGGCGGCGCACCGGAGGTCAAGGCGTAAATTCTGTTTATAAAATAAAGATACCCCCGTCAGGTGTGCCTGACGGGGGTATCTTTGTTATTGCGGCGAACGGGCAAAGCCCCTCAGGCCTCGCGGGCTCTGCCCGCTTGCCTTAACGTACAGCCTTTACTTTTTGATCACAAAGCACGGCAGCGGCGCTGTCTGCGCCCAGTTTGCAAACTCGCAGACCAGCACGGTATAGCGCGTCAGCGGCAGGGCCTTAAAAAACGCCAGCGCGGCCTGCTTCTCGGCGTCACCGATGACCTTTCCGCTGTAGAGCACCGCGGCCAGTACGCCGCCGGGGCGCAGAGCCTCCAGCGCCGCACGCAGGGCGGGCACACTGCCGTCCGCCGTGGAATGCACATCATGCTCCGCACCCGGCAGCCAGCCGAAGTTGAACAGCACGCAGTCCGCCGTGCCGGGCTGCACCAGCTCAGCCAGGCGGGCGTGGTCGTGCAGCACCGCACGCCCCACTGCGCCATAGCCTGCCGCTGCCAGCCGCGCGTTTGTGTTATCAACGGCCTGCTGTTGAATATCCAGCCCCAGCACGTGCCCTGCCGGGCCTGCCAGCGTACACAGGAACTGCGTGTCGTGGCCGTTGCCGCAGGTGGCATCCACGTACAGCCCGCCGGGGGCGAGCCGTGCGGTCAAAAACGCATGGCAGAGCTGCACGGCGGACAGGTCGGGCACGCGGCGGCGCACCAGCTGGCTGCCGTCCGGGGCAAAGCCATATTTTTGCGCCAGCGCCCTGCCCGCGGCATCCCGGGGCAGGGGAGCGGTGAACCGCGTGGCCTGCTTTGGGTCCAGTCCGCCGTTTTGGCGCAGAATCTCTTTCAACAGATAACTGCCGTAGCCGCGCCCGCGCCACCGGGGCACGACCTCCAGCCGCAGGATGGTCGTGCCGTCCACGACGGCTGTGCCGATGGCCTCGTTTTCCTTATATAGAGTGTAGCAGCCTTTTTCCTGCCTGATCTGCATAGCATTACCCGTCGATTTCATTGGTGTTCAGGTCGTAGTGTATCACGTCGCCCCATTTGCGGCGGATGACGATCTGCGCGGTCAGGTCGGTGTCGTCATAGACCAGCGACCACTGGGTGTTGCTGGTCACATCGTTGGGGCCGGGATCCTGGGCGGCTGCCTGCAACGCCTTCCATGCGGTATCCGCAGGAATATCCCCGTCGGGATCGCGCATTGCCAGCACTTCCATAATAGCGTCATAGCGCTCTTTTCCGTGGCCGTAGATGCCATTTCTCTGGTTTGGCTGCACCCTGTAGGCATAGCAGCCGTAGAAATTCGTGATGGCCTGCATCGCCGTCCAGCGCAGCGGGCGGCCCTCCTGCTCCGGGTCATATTCCAGCACGCGGGCATCGCCGCTTGCATCAACGACAAAGAAGTGGTAGTCCCGCCCGGAGGTCGCAAACATATCATAGCTGTCCAGCAGGTCAACGGCCTCCTGCGTAGTGGCGGCGCGGTCGAGCACCAGACGGATAGCCAGCGTCGTGAAGATCTTCTGCTTGCCGGTGCTCTGGTTGACCGGCTCGCTGTCCAGCGTCAGCACCGCGATGGAAACACCCTTTTCATTCATGCCGTCCAGACAGATGAACGGAGCGGTCAGGCAGGCGAGCTTTTTCGCCATGGATATGTCCGGCTGGTTGGCCGAGATATTATCCAGCGCGGCCAGCGCCACGGATTTGTAGCCGTCCTTCGGCGTACAATAAACCAGCATGGCCGAGGTATCGCGCTTGAAATCATAGTTGCGGCCCATCAGGATATTGCGGCCCATCAGGATATTCCTATCGGACACCGTTCCAAAGGCGCTGCATCCAAAGTTCGGAGCTTTCATGTGGACCGGCAGCAGGGGAAGCGTTTCCTTTAAAATTGCGTCGATCATCGACTGGTTGTCGGTGATGCCGTAGTTGATGACATCGTCGATGGAATAATCATACTTGACATCCATGCGGTAAAGGTTATAGTCGTCATACGCGGTGATCTGCTCTATGCTGTTTACCGTGCGCAGCCGCCCGGCGTACAGCATACCGAAGCCCGCCACTGCCAGCAGGATCAATACCAGAAGCACAACCAAAATACGCTTTAACATCCTTTTCACAGAAAACGCCTCCTTTATATGTGTTTTATGATTTGATTATATCATATTTTATTGTGCGGCGCAACGCTGCAAATTGTCATAATCTTCACCGTTTTTCACATACTTTTCACTCTCTGACGAAACCTATTTCACAATTAGCCTGTATACTGTAGGCATAGAAAGCGAAAGGAGACGACCACTATGAGCAACGAATACGATTACTCCGGTCTCTATAACAATACATCCGGCAGCGGTCAGCCGAACGGCCAGAACCCGCAGCCCGAGCAGAGCGCCCCCGCGCAGAACCAGCAGCCCCAACAGAGCAGCTACCCCAACGTAGGCTCCAGCGGTGTCAACACCGCCAACACGGCGCGCACAGATTATTCTTCCTGCAATTCCGGCAGCACGTCCGGCCAGAATCCCCAGCAGGATTCCAACGGCTACACCAGCAGCTTCAGCGGCGGCAATGGCAATAACGGCGGCTACAACGGCTACAGCTATTCCAGCGCCCCGCAGCAGCCCCCCGTGCCCCAGAAGAAAAAGGGCAGCAAGGTCCTGCTCCGCGTGCTGGCCTGCGTCGGCGTGGCTGCGCTGGGCTTCGGCGGCGGTCTGGGCGGCGCTGTGGTCGCCAGCCGTGCGGGCCTGACAGGCAACCAGGTGGTTGTCCAGCAGGTAGAGCGCAGCACGGACGCCACCGCCGCAGGCAGCACCGATGGCACAAGCATGAGCGTGCAGCAGATCGCGTCTGTCGTCTCGCCCAGCGTTGTCGCCATCACCACCGAGCAGATGAGCAGCAGCCAGACCTGGTTCGGCGGCTACTACGTCCAGAGCGGTGCCGGTTCCGGCGTCATCATCAGCCAGGACGGCTACATCCTGACCTGCGCCCACGTCGTCAGCGGCGCGACCAGCGTAAAGGTGCAGCTGAACGGCAGCGATGAGAGCTACGACGCCACCGTCGTCGGTCAGGATTCCACCTCCGACATCGCGGTGCTGAAAATTGATGCTACGGGCCTGACCCCGGCGGTCATCGGCGACAGTGACGCCCTGGCCGTGGGCGAGGTCGCCGTTGCCGTCGGCAACCCGCTGGGCACGCTGTCCAACACTGTCACCGATGGCATCGTCAGCGCGCTGAACCGTCAGGTCACCGTGCAAAACAACGATATGACGCTGATCCAAACCGATGCGTCCATCAGCCCGGGCAACTCCGGCGGCGGCTTGTTCAATGCGAACGGCGAGCTGATCGGCATTGTCAATGCCAAGTCCAGCTACAGTGAGGCCGAGGGCATCGGCTTTGCGATTCCCATCAACACTGCCATGGAGATCGGCCGGCAGCTGATCGAGAACGGCAGCGTGGCTCGTCCCGCGCTGGGCGTCAAGATCGTGGATGTGACCGACGCCCAGACCGCCCAGCAGCTGGGTGTCTCCACAATGGGCGTCTATGTCGTCGAGGTCACGAAGGGCAGCGGTGCTGACGCCGCCGGTGTACAGGCGGGTGACCGCGTGCTGGCCGTCGATGACACCGCCGTCAGTGATTCCTCCGCGTTGAAGAATTACCTGAAGGACAAGGGCATCGGCGACACCGTCAACCTCCAGGTCGAGCGCGACGGCAAGGTGCTGACGCTGGCTGTTACGCTTGGGTCCAGCGCACAGTAAAAACAATATAGAAACAGGGATGCAGACCGAAATCTGCATCCCTGTTTTTTGTTTGAATGGCTTTCCCCTCGGGGGAAGCAGTCAGCGGGCGGGGCCGCTGACTGCTGACTGATGAGGGGAAACCGTGCCATTATGGCCCGGCAGCGGGTTGCCGCCGGAAGTCTGCCCCTCTCAGGAGGTCGGCGTCCACCCCTGACTCCTCACTCAGTTCTGATCCTTACTTTTTCCCACCAGCGCAGCCAGCACGCCAAAAATCAGGCTGGCCGCTATGCCGCCGGACGCCGCCGTCAGGCCGCCGGTAAACGCACCGGGCAGGCCGCACTCGTCCACGGCATTCTGCACGCCCTGTGCCAATAAATGCCCGAACCCCAGCAGCGGCACGCTGGCCCCCGCCCCGGCGAAATCCGCCAGCGGCTTGTACAGCCCGACAGCGCTTAAGATTACGCCCGCCACGACATACCCGGTCAGGATCCGGGCAGGGGAGAGCTTCGTGTAATCAATAAAAAGCTGCCCTACGACGCAGATCGCGCCGCCGACCACAAACGCCCAGACGTAGCTCATACCGCACCTCCCAGCTCGACACAGTGGGCGATGCCCGGAATGCTCTCCCCCTGCAAAAACGTGGTCTGGCTCATCAGCGCACCCGTTGCCAGAAACAGCACGCGGCGCAGCTGCCCCGCGGCCAGCATCGGCAGGATCTTCCCGCACAGCACCGCCGCACTGCATCCTGCCCCGCTGCCGCCCGCCTGTACATTCTGACTGTTTGTGTCATATAATAAGCAGCCGCAGTCCTTATGGTTGTCCAGCGGCAGCCCCTCTTTGGCCATCTGCTCATGCAGAAGTGCCGTGCCGACCTCGCCCAAATCGCCCGTAAAAATTGCGTCAAAATCCTGCGGGCTTGTCCCCGTGGCCGAAAAATAGCGCAGCAGCGTCGAGGCTGCCGCAGGCATCATCGCCGCACCCATATTGTTGATGTCATGCACCGCAAAATCCTGCACGCGGCCAAACGTCACCGACAGCACCGGCACGCCCGCGCTGCCGTGCGCCCGCACCAGGCAGGCCCCCGCGGCGGTGGCCGTCCACTGGGCCGTGGGGGTGCGCTTGGCACCGTACTCCAGCGGCGTGCGGAATTGCCGCTCTGCCGCGCAAAAATGGCTGCTTGTCAGCGCCAGGACCCGCTCGGCCATGCCGCCCGCCGCAAACACCGCGGCAAGGCCCAGTGTCTCCGCCATGGTCGAGCACGCGCCGTAGACGCCCGCAAACGGGATGCCCAGTTCCCGCATCGTGTAGTTGCTGGCCGTACACTGGGCCTGCAGGTCGCCCGCAAACGCAAGATCGACTTTGGAACGCGGAATATCCGCCTTGCGCAGACAGAGCTCCACGGCCTTGCGCTGCAAGAGGCTTTCGGCCTGCTCCCAGTTTTCGCAGCCCTGCTCGCCAAAAGCCGCGTCCTGCGTCACAAAGTCAAAGGCCGACGCCAGCGGGCCCTCGCTCTCCTTTTTGCCGCCTGCCGCGGCCCAGGCCGCCACGGTGGGCGGCGCGTCAAACAGCAGGGTATCGCCTCTGCGCGTCATCGGTCACCCCACCTTTCCCAGCAGCCAGTAGAGCACGCCCCACACAAAGCTGGCCAGCGTCCCAAACGCGATGACCGGCCCTGCGATGCCGAAAATCCTCGCGCCTACACCGGTCACCCAGCCCTCGGCCTTGAATTCAATTGCCGGGCTGACGACGGAGTTTGCAAACCCTGTAATGGGCACCAGCGTCCCCGCGCCCGCCTTGGCGGCCAGCTTTTGGTACCAGCCCGGCAGTGTGAAAATGGCGGACAGAAAAATCAGCGCAATGCTCGTCAGCGTGCCCGCCAGCGTTTTGTCGTACCAAATCAGGAAAAATTGCCGCAGTGCCTCGCCGAGGGTGCAGATGGCCCCGCCGACCAAAAACGCCCACGCGCAGTCCCGCACTACGGGCGACGGCGGCGACGCGCGGCTGACCATCTCATCATATTGCCTGGGATCCAGTTTCACATTTCATTCCTCCCTTTTTTGGGGGTAGTATGTGCCTAGCTGCCGTAAAATATGACCTGCCCGCGATAATACGGATGCGGCACCATGACCTTGTACAGCGTGCGCAGCTCTTTACAAAGCGCCGCGTCGGGAACCGTACCGCCGCAGGGCAGGGCCAGCACGGCGTACCACGTGCCGAACACCCGGCTTTCCAGCGCCGTGGCCCGCGCGCCTGCCCGCAGGTAAAATCCAATGCGCCGCCGTGCGATGGACGGGTCGGGAGCCTCGGCGGGGTGCTCACATTCCAGCACCAGGTCGTGTACCCGCATGGCGTCGTAGTCCCGGACCAGCCCCAGCGCCGCCGTGCCCACGCCGCTGCCGCGCAGGTCGTACCGCACGGCAAAGTAGTCCAGCAGCGCCGTGCGCTGGCCCGGCAGCACGACCTGCCACGCATAGGCCAGCCGTGCGCCCGCGTCATCGGTCAGAAGGAGCGGCTCGTAGACGCCGGACTCCAGCAGGCGTTGGATCTCGGCAAACGGCTTCAGCTCGGCGGCAGGGAAATCCCGCGGCAGGGCAGAGCGGTAGAGGTCCTCACATTCAGCAGCAGACAAGCGTGTGATTTGCATAGGGATTTCTCCTTTCTGTGATTGAATTATGGGGGAAAATACGGTATAATAGGTAAAAATGGGGTTATGGCGCAGTTCTCGGGCGGATATGGAATCCGCCCCTACGGGCATGTAGGGGCGGGCATTGCCCGCCCGCAGGCACATTGCGGCAGCCACCGCGTTCCGCGGGCGGCCAATGGCCGCCCCTACAACGCACCCGTTATTCGTAGGGACGCATTCCGTATGCGCCCGCAAGCAATTTATAAAGGAGCCACCCACATGGAATGGACTGACATCAGCATCACCGTCGCCAAGCGCGACGCCGACACTGCCGAAGCCATCGCAACGATGGTTGCCAACGGCGGCATTTATATTGAGGACTACAGCGACCTGGAGCAGCAGGCGTGGGAGATCGCCCACGTTGATTTAATTGAACAGGACCTGCTGGACAAACCGCGTGACATCGTGATCGTACACATGTACCTTGCCCCTGACGAGAACCCCGCCGAGGTGCTGCCCCTGTTTGAGGAGCGGCTGAAAAACAGCGGCATCGGCTACCAGCTCAACACCACCGGCGTCGAGCAGGAGGACTGGCAGAACGCCTGGAAGAAGTACTACCACGCCATGGACATCGGCGAGCGCCTCGCCATCGTGCCCGGCTGGGAGGATTACCGGACGGACCGCATCAGGATCGTCATGGACCCCGGCATGGCCTTTGGCACCGGCACGCACGAGACGACCTCGCTCTGCCTCGAGACGCTGGACAGCCTTGTCAAGGGCGGGGAGCGCGTGCTCGACATCGGCACCGGCTCCGGCATTCTGGCCATTGCCGCGCTGAAATTAGGCGCAGACTCCGCCGAGGGCGTGGACATCGACCCCATGTGCGTGCGCACCGCGGGCGAGAACGCCGCGCGCAACGGCGTGGCGGACCGCTTTAAAGTCCTCGTCGGTGACCTGTCCGACAAGGCCAGCGGCCAGTACAACATCATCACGGCCAACATCGTGGCGGCTGCCATCCTGTCGCTGGCCCCGCATGTGCCGGTGCTCATGGCCCCGGGCGCACGGTTCATCGCCAGCGGCATCATCGACGAGCGCAAGGACGAGGTGCTGGCCGGGCTGAAGGCCGCGGGTCTCGAGCCTGTCGAGGTCAAGGAGAAGCGCGGCTGGGTCTGCATCATCTGCGAAAAGAAAGAGGCTTGATCTATGCCGCATCGTTATTTTACGCGGGAGCTGGCCGATGGCCGCGCCGCGCTGACCGGCAGCGACGCCCACCATCTGGCCGACGTCATGCGCGCCAGAATCGGTGAGGAGGTCGTGCTCTGCGGGCCGGACGGGCTGGAATACCTCGGCACGGTCACGGCCATCGAGCCGGGGCGGGTGGAGTTTTCCGTCACCGACGGCACGACGAGCAAGGCCGAGCCGGACTGCGCCGTGACGCTGTTTGCGGGCTACCCTAAGGCGGGCAAGCTGGAGGAGGTCATCCGCCACAGCGTCGAGCTGGGCGTGACCGAGGTCGTGCCGTTTTTCAGCCGGTATTGCGTAGCCACGCCGAAAAAAGAGGACGTCAAGAACGAGCGCTACAACCGCATTGCCGCCGAGGCCGCCAAGCAGGCGGGCCGCGCCATGCTGCCCCACGTGGCCCTGCCGCTGAACGATTTTGCCGCGGTTTGCAAAGCATTTGCGGATTTCGACGTTGTGCTGTTCTTTTACGAGGGCGGCGGCGCACCCCTGCGGGAGGTGCTGCACCCCGGGCAGTACAAGCGCGTTGCCATCGTGACCGGCAGCGAGGGCGGCTTCTCCGTCGAGGAGGCCGAGGCCGCAAAGGCCGCCGGGGCTGTGACCGTAGGGTTAGGCCCCCGGATTTTGCGTTGCGAGACCGCGCCGTTAGCCGCGTTGACCTCTGTCATGCTGCTGACCGGTAACTTGGAGTGACCGCAGCAAGCCATACTATGTAAAAAAGAACAGGAGCGTCACCGTGCGTGGTGATGCTCCTGTTTTTGTTTGATATACTGTAGGGGCCGGGCATGCCCGGCCCGGGACGTATAAGGCAGGCAGGCGTTTGCGGGATGGCTTGTAGGGGCGGCATATATGCCGCCCGCGGCTTTCCTGGAACGGGTGCTGACGGGCAGGCTGCGGGCCGCACATGTGCGGCCCCTACGGCTCTATTGCCTTTTTACGGGCGTGGAGGGGTCAAGACCCCTCCCTACGGAATGTCGTTCACGGCCGGTTTGTAGGGAGCGGTCTTGACCGCTCCGGGGAGGTGTGTGGCTGGCGCACAGCCCACGGGAGGTTATACAAACGAGCAGAGCCCTTCCGGTCATCGCTTCGCCCGCGAAAAAAGGCGCCCCACGAAGTGGGGAGCTGGCCGAGCCCGCGAGGCCTGAGGGGCTCTGGCCGTTCATGGCCATGAGAAACTCACCCTCACTTCGCCTTCACATACGCCCCGAACGCATTCGGCACGGGGTAGACCTCTGCCAAATCCTCCGGCGCGGCCCAGACATACCCGTCGGGCAGAGCACAGGCGGGGGCGGTGCCCTTCCAGCCGCCGAGTTCCCAAATCTTGTGCGTAAATACGTGCTTTGCGGGGGGCAGGGGCTCGTCCAGCGCGGCCTGTACACCGATGCCCGCCAGTGCGGCGGTCAGCTCGTCCCGCGTCAGCGCTTTTTCCCACGCTGCGGGCTGCCACAATCCGGCCAGCAGTCCCCGTGCGGGGCGGCGCTGCAAAAGCAATCCCTGCTCACTTTCAATCAACGCCACCGTCACGGGCACCTTGCCCTTGGCCTTGGGCGCGGGCTTCACAGGCAGCTGGTCCGCCCGGCCAGCCGCATAGCCCCGGCACAAATCGGCCAGCGGGCATTCCTCACAGTGGGGCGTGCCGGGGATGCAGACCAGCGCACCCAGCTCCATCAGGGCCTCGTTGTAGGGACCGGGCGTAGCCTTGGGCATCTGGTCCAGCACCCGCACGGTAAAGGCTTTCTTCGTTGCCGGGGCCATGACGTCGGCATCGTCGTTGTACAGCCGCGCAAAAACGCGCAGGACGTTGCCGTCCACCGCAGGGACGGGGATGCCAAACGCAATGCTGGCCACCGCGCCCGCCGTATAGTCACCGATGCCCGGCAGACTGCGCAGGGCGTCGTAGTCGGCGGGCAGGTCGCCGCCGTACTGCTCGCAGACGATGCGGGCAGCCTTCTGCATATTGTTGACGCGGTTGTAGTAGCCCAGCCCCTGCCACAGCTTGCGCAGGGCGTCCGGCTCACAGGCCGCCAACGCGGCGGGGTCCGGCAAAGCCGCGATAAAGCGTTCATAATAGGGGATGGCCGCTGCCACGCGGGTCTGTTGGAGCATGATCTCGCTGACCCAGATATGGTACGCAGAAGGCTCCTGCCGAAAAGGCAGGAGCCTCTTGTTTGCGTTAAACCATTGCAGCAGCGGTGCGGCAATGGGCTGCATCAAAAACCACCGCAGGTGCGGGGGAAGGGGATGACGTCGCGGATGTTGGGGATGCCGGTGACGTACATCAGCAGGCGCTCAAAGCCCAGACCGTAGCCCGCATGCTTGACGCTGCCGTAGCGGCGCAGGTCGAGATACCAGTCGTAGTCGGCGGTGTTCAGGCCCAGCTCCTTCATGCGGGCCTCCAGCACGTCGAGGCGCTCCTCACGCTGAGAGCCGCCGATCAGCTCACCGATGCCGGGAACCAGCATATCGGCGGCGGCCACGGTCTTGCCGTCCTCGTTCTGGCGCATGTAGAATGCCTTGATTTCCTTCGGGTAGTCGGTGACGAACACGGGCTTCTTGAAGATCTGCTCGGTCAGATAGCGCTCGTGCTCGGTCTGCAGGTCGGTGCCCCACTCGACTTTATACTGGAAGTTGTCGTTGTTCTTCTTCAGCAGCTCGATGGCGTCGGTGTAGGTCACGCGGGCAAAGTCGCTGGATGCAACCAGCTCGAGGCGCTCGATCAGGCCCTTGTCAAAGAACTGGTTGAAGAAGGCCAGCTCGTCGGGGCAGTTGTCCAGCAGGTAGCGGATGACGTAGCGGGTCATAGCCTCGGCGGTCTCGAGATAGGTGTTCAGGTCGGCGAAGGCCATCTCGGGCTCGATCATCCAGAACTCGGCCGCGTGGCGGGTGTCGTAGCTCTTCTCGGCGCGGAAGGTGGGGCCGAACGTGTAGACGTTGCCCAGCGCCATGGCCATGGCCTCGGCCTCCAGCTGGCCGGAAACGGTCAGGTTGACAGGACGCTTGAAGAAGTCCTTCGTGTAGTCAACGCCGCCCTCGTCGTTGCGGGGGATATCGTTGAGGTCAAGGGTGGTCACTTGGAACATCTCACCGGCACCCTCGCAGTCAGAGCCGGTGAAAATCGGCGTATGCACGTAGGTAAAGCCGTGCTCATGGAAGAACTGGTGCAGGGCGAACGCGGCCTGGCCGCGCACGCGGAACGCAGCGTTGAAGGTGTTGGTGCGGGGGCGCAGGTGGGTCATGGTGCGCAGGTAGTCCATGCCCATCTTCTTTTTCTGCAGCGGATAGTCGCCGCCGCAGGGGCCGAGCACGGTGATTTCATCCGCATTGATCTCAAAGGGCTGCTTGGCGCCCGGGGTCACAACAACGCTGCCGGTGACCTCAAAGCTCGTGTACAGACCGCACTTGGCGATCTCGGCATAGTTGGCGAGCTTGTCGGCCTGAAAAACGATCTGGACGGGCTTATAGCAGCTGCCGTCGGACAGCGAGATAAAGCCGATATTTTTAGAATCGCGCACAGTCTTGGCCCAGCCGCAGACGGTGACCTTGGTGCCGTCTGCAGGGGTGGCCTTGTACAGCGATGCAAGTTCCGTTCTCTGCATGGATAGTCCACTCCTCTTTATATATATGAATGTTCCTATTGTAACAGGTATTTTATAAAAAGTAAAGAGCCGATATTTGCAGAGTTGCAGGGTTGCAGGGTTGTAGGGGCCGGGCATGCCCGGCCCGGAGGTATCCAGCGGGCAGGCGTTTATGGGAAGGTGCAGGGCCGGACATGTCCGGCCCCTACCGCGCGGCGATGATGTTACGTTTGCGATGCCATGAAGGTCTGTGGGGCGTCGGGGACGCCGATTCCTACCGTAGGGGCGGATTCCATATCCGCCCGTGGGAGTGTGCGGCGGCGCAAGCTGCCCGGGAGGGATGAATCCCGCCCCTGATTAAAATTGTAATAAGAGATTTACCCTCCCAGCACTCCGGCTAACGCTTTGGCGGCGTACTCTCCGGCGCGGAGGGCCTCGTCCAGCGTGTTTGCGTGGCCGCCGATCTCTATTAAAAGACTGCCTGTCGTTAAATCCTGATTGTAAAACCGATACCCGCACAGCACGGGGCGGGTCAGGCCCGGGTAGGCACTTTCCATAGCGGCCTCCCATTCGGCGGCAAAACGCAGATTGAGCCGCCAGTTAGGCAGGGCAATGCTGCTACCGTTGCCGCAACCGGCAATGACCATGACCTGCGCCGTGCTCTCGCCGTCGATCTCGCACACGGGCTTGACCCGCGTGCCGTCGCTGTCCTCGATGGCATCGCGGTGGACGTCCAGCACGACCTTTATAGAAGGGTAGCGCTCCAGATACGCCTGCACGCCCGCGCGGCTGCGCTTATAGCTGTCGGTGTAGCCGGGCGCGTCGTAGAGCGTTTCGTCGTGCAGCGTGCGGATGCCCGCCGCGTTGAGCACCTGCGCCATTTTCTCTCCGACGGCACACATATTCAGCGCCGTGCTTTTGCTGCGGGCCGTGTAGCCGGGGTCAAACACGGGGTCCGGCCAGGTCTGGTAGCTCTCGGTGGCATGGGTGTGCATGATGAGCACCTGCGGCAGGGCACTGTTCTTTTCAACGACAAACGGCAAATTTTGCGTCGTCACAGCGGCGCGCAGGTCAGCGTCGGTGTGCTCGGTGCTGTTTCGGATGCTGCCTGCGGCCAGTGCCACATAGCCGTCGCCGCTGCCCTGCCTGAGCGTCACGCTGCGGATGCGGCCCGCGTCGTCCAGCTCCGGCGCGGCGCTGGGCAGCGGCGTGGAAGCGGGGGACGGCTCCGGCGTG
>ONZX01000603.1_pt1 | contig 22194 bp, 17 predicted proteins | sample 1671831 | NCBI WGS metagenome assembly ONZX01 (sample SAMN06348197, study PRJEB24527) | human gut metagenome | reverse complement strand
GCAGGCCCTGGATGAAGCGGTTGTAGGTGATGCCCTCAGCGCGGACAGCAGCATTGATGCGCTGGATCCACAGCTTGCGGAAGTCGCCCTTGCGAGCCTTACGATCGCGGAAGTTGTAAGTAAAGGAGTGAAGCAGCTGCTCCTTGGCCTTACGGTACAGACGGGAGCGCTGGCCGCGGTAGCCGGAAGCCCTCTCGAGAACGACGCGACGCTTCTTGTGGGCGTTTACTGCGCGCTTGACACGTGCCATATTTGATTCCTCAGCTTTCTATTAAGTCTTCTTATTCGCTCTCGCTATACTCAGCGACCGAGCAGCTTCTTCATGTTCTTGCTCTGGGAAGTAGCCAGAACGCCGTCGGCCTTCAGTGCGCGACGCTTACGAGCGGACTTGTGCTCGAGGTTGTGGCGCATCGCGGAGCCAGCGTGCATCAGCTTGCCGGAACCGGTCACGCGGACGCGCTTGGAAGCGGCGGAATTAGTTTTCATCTTCGGCATTGCTGCCCTCCTTGTTTATTACTTCGTTTCGGAAGTCTTCGGTTTGTCGGATGCCACTGCAGCCTTGGCTTCGGCCGCCGCCTGAGCTTGGGCTTCCTGCTTGGCCGCCAGACGTGCAGCCTGACGGGCCTGACGCTCGGCACGGGACTGATCACCACGACGACGCTGCTCGGACTGGGTGTGAACCTTCTTGCCCTTCGGTGCGAGCGTCATGATGATATTGCGGCCTTCCTGCTTCGGAGCGAATTCGACGGTGCCGTATTCCTCCACTTCGCTGGCGAGACGCTGCAAGAGCTCGACGCCACCGATCGGACGGGACTGCTCGCGACCGCGCAGCATGATGGTGACCTTGACCTTGTCTCCACCGTTCAGGAAGCGCACAACATGGCCCTTCTTGACTTCGAAGTCATGGTCGTCGATCTTTAGACGGAAGCGAATTTCCTTGATTTCCGCAGTGCTCTGGTTACGACGAGCCTCACGAGCCTTGATCTTCTCGTTGTACTTGTACTTGCCGTAATCGATGAGCTTGGCAACCGGAGGCTTCGCGTTGGGCGCCACCTCGACGAGATCGAGGTTCGCTTCCTTCGCCAGGTTGAGCGCGACCGAGGTCGCGATGACTCCCACCTGCTCGCCGTTCGGGCCGATCAGGCGTACCTGCGAGACGCGAATCTCGTCATTGATACGTGGTTCGTCGCTAATGATGACTCCAATCCTCATGTTCTCCGAAGCGGACCTTCGCCGGATACCGGGCATGACGGACGAATCCATGGCTCACCGAACCGTGCGCACTGCAGCGCCGGCCATCATACATATTCGCATGATCGCACGCCTCATAAGGCATGCTCACGACCGCGCATTCCACGCGACCGGATTAGGCTGTTGCCTTGGACCCGAGGCCATGACAGGCTTCCAGGTGGGGTTGCCCCGCTTTCTTGATTTCTCAAGCCAAATAGAAAGTCTACCATACGCCCGGACATTCGCGGTCCGTGTGTCGAACCTACTGCACGGCGCGCAGCAGACCGCCGAAGCCTTCGTCTTTGAGAATCTGCCGATATGGGCCGGCCTCATCGGCGATGATTTGATCGATGGCATGCATGCCGAGTACTTCGACCGGCGCCTTGTCGTCGGTGAGAATAGTCGACGCTGAGTCCGGTTCGTTCACCTTCCGGAATCGAGAGGCGACCTCTTCCATATACCATTCGAGATCTTCGCTGCCGGTGCGCTCGTAGGTGGTCTCACGCAGGTTGAGCGCCTTGGAAGCCTGCTGCATGGAGTTCTCTTCGGAGCCGGAACCCGGCTTCTTGGCGAACAGTTCACGGTTCGTGGTGTTCGGCACGTCGGCCGTCAGTGTGTTCCCATTGCCGAACACGCTGGCGATGGTATCGCTCAACGCCTCGTTGATCGAACCTTGGCCGTCCGAGATCATGTTCATGTTCACCACCATCACGCCGCCGGGGTTCAGGTGCTCTCTGACCATGGTGAAGAACTCGGTGGAGCTCATCTGGAAGGGAATGGTGATGTCCTGATACGCATCGACCATGATCACGTCGTACTTGTCATGCGAGGCGGCGAGCCAGGCTCGGCCGTCATACGTGGTCACGGGGATGTCGGCGGGCTCATCGAAGTATTCGCCGGCCAGATCGGTGATCTTCTGGTCAATCTCCACGCCGGTGATGTTCATTTTCGGATAATACTGCTTCAGCTGGCGGGCGTAGGTGCCGGTGCCCATGCCGAGGATCAGCGCGGAATTGGCATTGTCGGCGAGCGCCGGCGCAGCCAGGGCCGTGTCGTAGTACATACCTGTCAGTCCTTTGTCTTTCATCGTGACGGACTGCACGCCGAAACAGGATCGTGCGGTCGGAGAGGTTCTTGACCTGCAGGTAGTTGTAGATGGACTCGCCCTCATAGGCCAGGTTGGTTTCCCAGAACGCGAAGCCGGTCAGGGGCGAGACGCAGGACGTGGCCACGAAGATCACGGCGCTGACCACGCAGGCGATGCGCTTGGCCTTGATCGAGATGAAGTAGATCAGCGGACATGCCGGAGAAGAATTCGGTGATGTAGAGGAATATCTTTGATTTGAGAATCGGCCGTTCGCTTGCCTCGGTGATCTGTGCCATCGCTCCGCTCCCCTGCCTGTGCGCCTATCGACTACTGTTCTGATGCGTAGCCTATCAGCATTTTCCCGGCCGATGGGTGGATACCGGCTACAGTAGGCATCATGACTCAGGTATGCGTGATTTTTGGTGCGGGCGAATACTATGCGGGCACGCCCGTGGTGCCGGCCGGCGCGTATGTGATTGCGGCCGATGGCGGGCTCGACCATACGCGCCAGTTGGGTATCGTGCCCGATGTGGTGGTGGGCGACTTCGATTCGCTGGAGGGCCGGCCGCCCCGCACCGATGTGCGCACCATCGCGCTGCCCGCGCTGAAGGACGATCCGGACATGCTCTCCGCGCTGAAGGTCGGTTGGTCGGCGGGTTGCCGCGAATTCCATGTCTATGGCGGTTTGGGCGGCCGCATTGACCATACGATTTCCGGCATTCAACTGATGGCATTATTGGCCCGGCATGGGGCAAGCGGGTATCTGTATGGTGATGGGCTCATCGTCACGGCCATCACCGATGGTAGGCTTTCGTTCCCCGCGCATCCGGTGCCCGAGGACGGCCGCATGGTGTCTGCGTTCTCCCACTCCGATGTTTCGCTTGGCGTGAACGAGCCGGGGCTGAAATATGAGCTTAAAGACGGCACGCTGACCAATACGGTGGTGCAGGGGGTAAGCAACGAGTTCCGCGACGGCGTGGACGCGGCCATCAGCGTGGAGCACGGCACACTGATCGTCACCTTCCCCATCGAGGTGGCGTTGCCTCAGGTGAGTCGATTCCACGAATTTGGCGGCGATATCGGCGAGCTGGACACCGCAGTGTCCAAGCTGCTGGTTCGCTGACTTGCATGCCGCGCGCTTGCTCATGATGATTCGAGACATTCCTCCAAAGGAGAGGAAAAATCACATGTCGGTTGCGGGCAATCCGAATTGTGAGCGCTCACAGAAAATACGGCATTTTTGCCCAAAACGCACGCTGAAACGTTGCCATGTGTACAGAGTCGGCATTACAGTAGCAACTGTTGGTAAACAATGGCCCGGTGTGCCAAAGCGCGCCAAGGCCACCCTACAAGGGAGAATTACATGACAGTTAAGATTGGTATCAACGGCTTCGGTCGCATTGGTCGTCTCGCCTTCCGTCGCATCTTCGAGCTGCAGGCTCGCGGTGGCCAGGCCGGTGACATTGAAGTTGCCGCCATCAACGATCTGACCACCCCGGCTACCCTGGCTTACCTGCTGAAGTACGACAGCACCCACGGCACCTTCCGTCATGACGATGGCACTCCGGTTGACGTCAAGGCCACCGAAGACTCCATCATCGTCGACGGCAAGGAATACAAGGTCTACGCCGAGAAGGACGCCAACAACATTCCGTGGGTCAAGAACGACGGTGTTGAGTACGTGCTCGAGTGCACCGGCTTCTACACCTCCGCCGAGAAGTCCCAGGCTCACATCAACGCTGGCGCCAAGAAGGTCCTGATCTCCGCCCCGGCCAAGGATGACACCACCCCGACCGTTGTGTTCGGCGTGAACCACGACATCCTCAAGGCTTCCGACGTGATCGTCTCCGCCGGTTCCTGCACCACCAACTCCATGGCCGCCATGGTCAAGCTGCTGGACGAGAAGTTCGGCATCAAGGCCGGCTTCATGACCACCATCCACGCCTACACCGGCACCCAGATGCTGCTCGATGGCCCGCGTGGCACCAAGACCGGCCGCAACCTGCGCGCCGCCGCCATCAACACCATCGCCCACTCCACCGGCGCTGCCAAGGCCATCGGCAAGGTCGTTCCGTCCGTGAACGGCAAGCTGCAGGGCCACGCCCAGCGCGTCCAGGTTCCGGACGGCTCCGTCACCGAGCTGACCACCGTTCTGAACACCGAGACCACCGCCGACGAGATCAACGCCGCCTTCAAGGCCGCCTTCTCCGACACCGACTACTACGGCTACAACGATGAGGGCATCGTCTCCTCCGACATCCTCGGCGACACCCACGGTGGCGTGTTCGACCCGACCCAGACCGACGTCAACACCGTTGACGGCGTGACCCTGGCTCGCACCGTGTCCTTCTACGACAACGAGTACGGCTTCACCTCCAACATGATCCGTACCCTGCTGTACTTCGCTGAGATCTCCGAGTGAACCATTGCGGTCTAGGCCGCTACGGTTCGTTTGAGAACTAAGCTGTGAGACCCCCGCCTTGTGCGGGGGTTTCTTCGTAGTAGAACGGTAATCATGGCAAAGAAAAGCAAGCATGATAAGGGCGCGGGTTCCACTCCGGCGACAGTCCAACTGGAGAAGGCGGGCGTGGAATTCCACGTATACGAATACGAGCACTCCAACGACCATATGGATGACGGCTACGGCGTGGAGGCGGCCACCAAGCTCGGCTTCGACGAGCATCAGGTGTTCAAGACGTTGATGGCGGACACCGGTGCCGAACGCGTGGTGGGCGTGGTACCGGTGAGCGGTCATATGGATTTGAAAGCCTTGGCTGCAGCCGTAGGTGCCAAGAAGGCCTCTATGGCCGATCCCAAGGTGGCGATGCGTGAATCCGGTTATGTGGTTGGCGGCATCTCGCCGTTAGGCCAGAAGACACGTCATAAGACTGTGTTGGATGAAAGCGCCCTGCAATTCGACCAAATTCTGGTCTCCGGCGGCAAGCGAGGCCTGTCTGTGGGCGTGAATCCACAGGACCTGCTCAAGGTCTTGAACGCCGTTGCCGCACCAATCGGCACGTGGTGACCGTTCTTGGCTCCCCTCACGGAGGGGAGCCAAGAATGACTACTTCTTCCTGCGCAACTCCGCCGGCAGCACAAAGTGCATGTTTTCTTTGATGGTTTCGACGGACTTCATACCGGTGAAGCCCAAGTTTTGCAGAGCGTCAATCACACCGGACACCAGTTCGTCCGGTACGGAGGCACCCGAGGAGATACCTACGGATTCCAGACCCTCGAACCATGCCGGGTCAAGCTCGCTGGCATCATCCACGCGATACGCTTTGCCGCGCTCCCCCAAGCCCTCCTGCGCCACCTCCATCAGTCGCACGGAATTCGAGGAGTTGGCCGATCCGACAATCACCACGCAATCGGACTGCTGGGCCACCAGTTTGACCGCAGCCTGACGATTCGACGTGGCATAGCAGATATCCGAACTCGGCGGCTCTTGAATCCAAGGGAATTTGGCCTTCAGCGCGGCAATGGTATCGGCGGTCTCGTCCACGCTCAACGTGGTCTGCGAGAGCAGCACCAGCTTGGTGTCGGGCGCAAAATCCAGCGAATCGACATCCGATTCATGCTCGATCAAGTGCACGTGTTCGGGGCTCTCCCCCACTACACCGACCGCTTCATCGTGACCTTTATGCCCGATATAGACGATTTCATACCCCTCGCGCACGAAACGCAGCACCTCACGGTGCACCTTACCCACCAGAGGGCAGGTGGCATCCACCACATGCATGCCACGACGTTCGGCTTCCGCCTTCACTACCGGAGATACGCCATGGGCGGAAAACACCACCGGAATACCCGCTTGGGCAGCAGCATCCGGAATCTCCGCCAATTCCTGGACGAACACCGCGCCTTGCCCGGCCAAGTCCTCGACCACATGCTTGTTGTGCACGATCTGCCGGCGCACATATACCGGGGGCAGCCCATCCTCGCGCGTCCGCTTTCCGGAAGCCTCCGCGGCTTTGAGAATGGTCTGTACGGTAAGAATCGCACGGTCCACACCCGCGCAGAAGCCTCGCGGATCAGCGAGCACAACGCTTTTGGTCATCGGAACCTCCTGAACGTCAATAGTGTTTTCCAGTGTAAGGCAGGGATTACAGGAATCTGCCGTCACAACTTTTCCGCGTCTCCCACAAATCACCGGTTTCCAAGGAATCCACGTGCTTCTCGCATGATGGTGTGAGACTCGTCACTCCACGTATTGCTACCGTGTTTATACGAATTGTTTATTATATGCCGCATATCGCCAATCCCCGCCTCGATAGAGGAGACGCGCTAGACTGGGGCCAGCGATAGCAGGAGCTACCGGCCCACCAACCTCACTACGGGAGTGATTCCATGACGAGTAAAACACCACGCACCGGAAATCAGTATTCGATTCACTATGGCGATTATTCCGCCGTCATCTGCGAACTCGGCGCCAAGATTCGCCGATTCGATTATCAAGGCAAGGAAATTTTCTGCCCGTTCGGCGTCAACGACCTGACCCCCACCTGTAACGGTTATGTGCTGGCCCCGTGGCCAAACCGCATCGAAAACGGCGAATACGATTTCAATGGCAAGCATTACTGCGCGCCGGTTAACGAATATCATCCCGCACCGCGCAACAATGCGAACCACGGATACGCCTACCACTACATGTGGAAGCTTGAATCGTTGACCGATAGCGCCGTGACGCTTTCGCTGCGCTTCCCCAACTTGGACGGATACCCGTTCGATGTGACCGTGACCGTCACCTACGAACTCGGCGACAACGGCATGACCGCGACCGTCAATGCCCGCAATGATGGCGACGAACCGGCACCGTGGGCTCTCGGCCTGCATCCGTGGCTGGCCAACGGCAAGCAGGGCGCAACTGCCGCCGAACGCGATGCCGACTCCGCCGCCTGCCACCTGCAGATTAAGGCCGCCAGTCATGTGACGGTGAACGAGGCGCTGATTCCCACCGGCACCGAACCGGTTACCGGTATCTACGACCTGAACGATGGCCCGACGCTCGAAGGCCGCGCCTTTGATGATGCCTGGGTTGACGTGGAGCGTGCCGCCGATGGTACGACCACCACCACATTCACCCGCCCGGACGGTATCGAAGTGAAAATCATTGGCGATGAGACGATTAATGCTTGGCAGTGCTACACCGCCACTGGCGCACCGTTCGCCGAGCATCCGTATGGCATCGCCGTCGAGCCGATGACCGCCCCGGCCAATGCCTTCCGCACTGGTGACCACTTGGTGACGCTCGCCCCCAACGGCGACTACACCACTGTGGTCCGCTACGAAGTAGTCCAGAAGTAGTTCTGTTACGCTGGCTCCCCTCCAGAGGGGAGCCAATTTTTTATCCTTATGTGCCGCCGCGTCTTGGGACTTATGCGATACGATTGTGAGCGATAACAATTTGTTCCACAAAGGAGTGTGCACTATGGCTTTGAAGCCTCGCACTGGTAACCAATATGTCATCTCGTCCGGCGAATGGAGTGCCGTCGTCACCGAACTGGGTGCCAGCCTGCGCGAGCTGAAGTGGCGCGGCGAAGACCTCATCGTCCCCTTCGACCCGAACAAGGTCATTCCCTGCTGCAACGGCTGGGTGCTGGCACCGTACCCGAACCGAGTGACCAATGGTCAGTATTCTTTCGATGGCGAAGACTACCAGATGCCGATCGACGAGTTCGACCGCCAATCCTCCCTGCACGGCTATGCCTACCGCTACATGTGGGAGCTCGTTGATTTGCAGGAATCACACGTGACGCTCTCCTGGCGCTCCCCCGACATCGCCGGCTACCCGTTTGATATCACCATCACCGCCACTTATGCACTTGACGAGAACGGTCTCACGGAAACCTTCACCGTGCACAACAACGACAGCGTGAAGGCACCGTGGGCATTTGGCATCCACCCGTGGCTGGCCAACGGCAAGCACGCCACCGGTCAGGCCATTACCGCCGACAACGAGCCCTGCCGTCTTGAGCTGCACTGCGACACCCACGTGACCGTAGACGAACACTTGCTGCCCACCGGTGAAGAGCCGGTTTCCGGCATCTTCGACCTGCGCGATAACCCCACGCTGGAGGGACGTGGCTTCGACGATGCCTGGACCGATATCACCAACCGCGGTGAAGACGGCAGCACTTCCGCCGTGTTCACCCGCCCCGACGGCATCAAGGTCACGCTGACTGGCGACAAGACCATCAACTCCTGGCAGGTGTGCACCGGCAACGAAATCGGCGAGAAGGCTCGTCAGGCCGGCGTGGCCGTCGAACCGATGACCGCCTACGCCGACGCCTTCCGCACCGGCAAGGATCTGGTTGTGCTCGAGCCGGGCGATGACTACACCACCGTGGTCACCTTCCACGCCGAACAAATCTGAAAAACCGAATAGCCAAGCCTGACGCTCATCGCCACATGGACACCCGTGTTGCATCACGTCGTGCTCATGTGGCATAATTCCGAAGGCTTATTTTTTTACTGCAGCAAAGGAGTCCATCATGGGCATGCGCGGACGTAAGCGCAAGGATCGTCGTAAGAAGGCCGCCAACCACGGCAAGCGTCCTAACGCCTGATTCTTCGCGTTTCTTATGGAACGCTCAAGGCCCGTCTGATGATACATCAGACGGGCCTTGTTGTATATGTCGTTACTTATCTTCGCCGCAGCAGTGATCAAGCGTGGCCTTGAGCCGGGCCATCAGACATTCGGGTGCCACATCCGGGCGCAAGTAGGCACGCAACGCGGCAATCAACGCCTGTTCACGCTCGTCGCAGCAGGTACGGGGGTCAAAACAGTCGCCCTCCGTAACGATATGCACGTCTGTCTGGACCGACGCAGCGGCCGAGCCGGTATCTACTGAACGATGATGCACCGCCGTGATATGCACTTCGGTCTGGCTTACCGTGCCATCGGCCGCCGTACGGGTTATGGAGATATGGCGAGTACGCTCTACCGGCTGATCGTTCATCAGATCTCCTTTCCCGAAAGCTTGCTTGACTGTTGTGGCGTGCGGGCGCCAGTCGCATGACTATGTCTCACTACGGCTTGCGTGTCGCCATTGCTGCCAACAGTTTGTTCACTACTTTCATTATGGCCGGAATCGGCGATTCGACCAACGTTTTCGCCCAACTTCGCGGATGGTGAACCAGCCGACGAACCAGTCACGTACCCGCGCTCTTTCGCATACGAGGCGAGCTCACGCTTGAGTTGCGTGCGGGCGCGATTCAGGCGGCTCATCACCGTGCCGATTTTCACGCCCTGCTCATCGGCCACCTGCTGGTAGGACTTGCCGTCGATGGCGGCGTCGATGAACACCTGCCGGCGTTCCGGCGAGAGTTTGGCGAGCGCGGCCATGATTTCCTCGGGCGCGAAGGCGTCCAAATATTCCTCTTCAGCGGACTTGAGCCCGTCCGACGTATGTTCGGCGGCATCGTAAATGTCCCAATCGTCGTATTCGCCAGTGGAGTCGTTGGCACGCTGCGGGCGCCGCTTGGCCTTGGCATACTGGTTGAAGTAGGCATTGCGCTCGATGGTGGTCATCCACGCCTCGAAGTTGGAGCCCGGCTGGAATGAGTCGAAGGCCTTGAACCCGCGTTCGAAGGTGTCCTGGACCAGATCCTGCGCGTCATCGGGATCGTTGGTCAGCCTCATCGCCTGCCGGTACAGTGCATTGACGGCGGGCATGGCGAGCTGCTCGAATCTGGCGCGCTTGGCTGCCATGGACTCGCCCGATCCGGCTGACTGCCCGGATTGCGTAGTTGCTTCGCTTGTCGTCACGGTTCACCATTCTAATCAAATCATGTGCCCATATCGTGGTCGATGACGTGTGAGCCACAACACGCTGCACCCCACCTGTAGAATGGCGTATCGGCTAGATAATAGGGAGTAACAATTATGGCTTTGACTTTGGCTTCGGCCGCTGACCTGCTCAAGGAACACCACCTGCTGCGTGAAATCATCCAAGGGGATGTCTGGACCGACGACCCGGCCCGTATCGCTTCGGCGGATGAACCGTTCGCCGGCATCACCTACGACACCCGCAAGGTCACGCCGGGCACCCTGCTGTGCTGCAAGGGCCGATTCAAGGCCGAGTATCTGAACGGCATCGACGAAGCCGGCCTGGCCGCATACGTGGCCGAAACCGAGTACTCAGCAGCAACCGCCGCCCCCGGCCTGATCGTCAACGACGCACGCAAGGCGATGAGCCTGCTGTCCGCCGCGTTCTACGGATATCCGCAGAACGAGCTCACGGTCATCGGCGTCACCGGCACCAAGGGCAAGACGACCACCTCGTACTTCACGCAGGCGCTTATCAACGCCGTCTCCGGCGGCAAGGCCGCATTGTTCTCCTCGGTCGATAATTGCCTTGACGGCCACACCTACGTCGAGTCCGATCTGACCACGCCCGAATCGATGGACGCCTTCCGCATGATGCGCGAGGCGGCCGATAACGGCATGGAGTATCTGGTGATGGAGGTCTCCTCCCAGGCGTACAAGGTGGACCGCGTCTATGGCCTGACTTTCGATGTGGCCGCGTTCCTGAACATCTCCCCCGACCACATCAGCCCGATCGAACACCCCACGTTCGAGGATTACCTGTATTGCAAGCGCCAGATCATCGCCAACGCGAAGTCGCTGGTACTCGGCGCGGACAGTCTGCACGCCGATCTGTTGCGGGAGGACGCGGCGGCAGCCGGCATCGGCGCAACCACCTTCGCCCTGCATGACGCGGATAATGCCGGCACCAGTGCGGACGTCGTCGCCTGGCCCGCCGACACGGCGCACGCCTCCTTCCACATCGCCGACGGAGATCAGACCCTTGGCGACTACCATCTGTCCATCGATGGCGACTTCAACTACCTCAATGCGGCGGCGGCCATCGCCATCGCCCATGCGGCTGGCGTATCGCTCGATGACGCCGGCGCACTGCACGCCATCGAATCCGTACGTATCGCCGGCCGTATGGAACAGTTCCGCGATCCGCAGTCGAACACGCTCGCCATCGTCGATTATGCGCACAACTACGCATCCGTCACCGCGCTGCTTGACTTCGTCTACGAGCGTTGGGGCGAGGAAAACCCGCGTATCACGCTGGTGACCGGATCGGCCGGCAACAAGGCCTACGATCGCCGTAAGGAAATCGTCGAGGCTGCCGAGAACCGCATCGCGAACTTCATTTTCACCGCCGAAGATACGGACACCGAGCCGTTCATCGACATCTGCATGGAAATGCAAGGCTACATCACGAACAAGGATGTGGCCTCCACGGTGATTTCCGACCGTCCGACGGCCATCACCAACGCCATCTACGATGCCCGTGCGCACGCCGACCGATTCAACATCCTGCTGATCATCGGCAAGGGCAACGAGCGTTGGATCAAGGACCATCACAAGCATGTGCCGTTCGACGGCGACGATCACGTCGTCGAACGCATGTTTGGCTTGTGACGGGATTCCGGCCAATCAGATCCTGATCGGATCCCGATTGGCCCACATCAGATCACGCGCAATACGACCAAACCAGAAACACGACATACGGATACGAACGAAAAAGGATAGCTGAATCGTAATGATCACGTTGGAGAAAGTTGACGGAGCCACACTGGAAGCCGAAGCCGAGAAGGCCGGCATCACGTTGCCTATCGAACAGACCAAGGTTTGGTCTGGTTTTCAGGCGGATATCGACGGACGCACACCATGGGGCAATTATCTGATCAAGCGTGATGGTGAATTGGTCGCCGTGATCTCCTTTATCGATTTTGAGACGCACGGTTATCATTATCTGCGCTCGATGCATGGGCCGGCGTGGGTCGCCAAGCCCACCGAGGCTGAGGAGCGCGAGGTCGTCGACGCCATCGTGGACACCGTCAAGAAGGCCGACAAGAGCATCGCGTTCCTGCGTATCGACACCTGGTTCGCCGATGGTACGGAGAAGGTGCTGTCCACAGTGCCGTACGACCAGACCGTGGTCATCGACATCACCGGTGGCGATGATGAGATTCTGGCTCGGATGAAGCGTCGTGGACGCCGTGACGTGCGCAAGTCTCTACGTGAATGCCCGGCCGAGGTTGCCGATGAGACGGATAAGGCCCTGACCGATTTCTCCGAATATTACGATGTGATGGTCGAAACCGGCCAGCGCGATGGATTCACGCCTGCTCCGATGAGCGACTACTCCGATATGATCGGCGCGTTGGGTGCCGATCATTGCCGTGTGTTCGCCGCACGTATTGAAGACCGTGTGGTGGCATGGTCGATTGTCACCGTGAACGGCACGCATGCGGTGCGCTACTATGCCGGCATGCGCAACGAGGTTATGCGTCTGCATGTGACCGACAAGCTGCTGTATTCCGAATGCTGCATCCTGGGCTCGCAGGGTATTACTGAATACGATCTCATGGGCATCGGCTCCGATTTCGCGCCGTCGCTCAAGGGGCTTAACGAGTTCAAGTGCAAGTTCACCGAGGAAATCACCCCGGTGGCCCCCGCCCGCGACGTACCCATCAAGAAGGTCTTCTACAAGACGCTGCAGACTGTGCAGGGCGTGCGCAAGGCATTACGCTAATACCACCCCGCTCCCGCTGGTGGGAGCTGTCGAGCGAAGCGAAACTGAGGGTGGTCTTTCGAGATGGACCACCCTCTGTCACCTGTGGCGCCAGTTCCTACCAGCAGGAACCATTCATTTATCGTTCGAGTTTTTGGCTCACCACGGCTGTTACGCCGTCGGCTCGCATGGTTACGCCGTAGAGCGCGTCGGCAATCGACATGGTGCGTTGCTGGTGAGTAATAATGATGAGCTGCGCATGGGCGCGTAGCTCATTGAACGCATTAATCAAACGGGTCAGGTTCACGTCGTCCAACGCGGCCTCGACCTCGTCCATCACATAGAACGGGCTGGGGCGGGCGGTGAAAATCGCGAACAGCAACGCCAGCGCGGTCAGTGAACGTTCGCCGCCGGACAGGAGGCTCAGCTGTTTGACACGCTTGCCGGCCGGGCTGGCCTCGACCAGTACGCCGGTGGTGAGCATGTCTTCCGGGTTTTCCAGGCGCAGTCGCCCGGTGCCGCCTGGGAACAGCGTGGCGAACATCTGCTCGAATGCCTCGGCGGTATCGTCGAACGCGGATTTGAATACCTGGACCATCGTGGAATCGAGATCCTTGATGAGCTGCATCAAATCGTCACGTGATTTGACCACATCGTTGCGCTGATCATTGAGATACTTGTTCCGCTCCTCAAGCGCTTCGAATTCCTCGGTGGCCAAAGGGTTGATCTTGCCGAGTGCGGCCAGATCGCGGCGAGCCTTATCGAGACGCTTCTTCTGCTCCTGACGGTTATACGGCACGGTCTTAAAGCGGTCGGAATCGCCGTTGGTGCCGGTCTCTCCCCCGGTTTCTCCCTCTTCGGTCCCAGCCTCAGCTTCCGTCTCATCCAACGGCACAGGGTTGCCCTCATCATCCAGCACGGGCACCGGCTGTTCGGGGCCGTAATCACTAACCAATTCCTCCAAAGTGAGACCGAGTTCGTCGGACACTTTCTGCATGAGCTGCCCGGATTCGGCGGCCAACCGTTCGCGGTTTACATCCAAGGCATGTTCGCGCCCGGTCAGATCGGTGACCTTGGGCTCGATCTGGTTGCGCTGCGCGCGCAGGGCCTTGAGTTCCTCGTCATGGCTGGAGGCGGCGGCCTGCAGCTCGTCTCGTTTGGCGGCCACGTCATGCAGCGTATGCTCTACCATGGCGGCCACTGCTCGCGCGTCATCGGCCACGCCTTGCAGGTGTGCGGCCTGCTCGCGTCTGCGATCGTTCAACGCCTCGATGCGGGCGCGGCGTTCGGCGGTTTCTTTGGCGTTGTCCCGCAGCAGCCCGGCCTGTCGGCTCAGTGACTCCCCTTTGCGGCTTGCTTCGGTCCACGCGATTTTTGCGGCGACCTCATGCTCGCGAGTCAGGTTCAGTTCGCGCTCCAGCGTGCGTTCACGTTCATCAAGTTCGTCGAAATCGGCATGTTCCGCTGTGGATTGCTGGGCCGATGCCAAAGCGCGATTGAGGTCGTCAAGCTTGAGCTGATGCTCGTTGCAATTCTCTTGGGTCTCGGTGATTTTCCTATCCAGCTGCTCGAGCTGACGGGTGAACGATGCGACGCGATCTGTGGCGGATTTCAGAGATTTCTCCGTCTGCTGGGCTTTGAGCCGGGCTTCGGTGCGTTTGGCGGATTCCTGGTCGACGAGTCGAGCCGCTTCATCGCGCTTGGTTTTGGCCTCGGCCACTTGCTCAGCCATTCCGCCGTCTTGGGCGGTCAACTGTTTGACCTGTGCCAATGCTTTGTCTCGGCGGGCGGCCAGAGACAGGTCCGATTGAGAGATTGAAGAGCCGCCGACCGCCGCCACGCCGTGTGTGAAGGTCTCGCCGTTCTTGGTGACGGCCCGCATGGCTTCGCCGAATGCCACAATCTGTTGGGCTTCGTCGGCGGTGCCGGCCGCGGCTACATCAGCCAGCAGGAGACGCACGGTGCGCACGACCGCTTCGGCCTGTGCCGGGTTCTCGGCATCCGGGTTCGCGGTGACGAGTGCTGCCAGCGCGTTGCCCGATTGCGGGGCGGCCCCCGCGTTCTCGGCGCTACTCTCCTCCGACTCCGTGCCCGGCTCTGTGGCGGGATCGCCGGCAATGCTCGCGGTCAGCACCACGGCTTTGCCGAGCTTATCTTCCCGAGCGCGTTCGAGGGCGTGCAACATGTTGCCTGCCGCGGGTACCACGATGGCGCTGGCATACTGGTCGAGCGCGTGGGCCACGGCTTCTTCCCAGCCTTCGGCCACATGGATGAAGTCGGTGAGTCGGCCAAGCGAGGCCACGTCCGTATCGCGCTCCAACGATCCGGAGGCATTGCGGCTGTCTAGCGTGTCGGCAAGCGCATCGGCCTTGGATTTGAGCGAGATGATCTTGGACTGTATCTCGCGCTGCTTATCGGCGCGTTCATTCAGTCGTTCGCGGCATTCGGCGAGCGTTGCACGTGCGGCGTCCAATGCGGCACCGTCATCGTCGGCAATGGAGTCCGCTTCGCTGCGCAATGCGTCCAGCTGTTGCTGGGCATCGTCGCGCTGGGAAGTCAGCGAGTCGCGTTGGGAGGCGTAATCCTTGGCGCGGCTGGTCGCCAGTTGTACGGCGGATTCCTCGCGGGCGATGAGTTCGCGCAGTCGGGCGATTTGCGCATCGCGTTCCTGTGCGGTTTTGCGCAGTTCCGTCAAGGTCTGGCGGACTGAGGCAAGCTTTTTCTCGTCGTCGGCGCGTTCCTCGGTGGCCTTGTCGAGTGCGATGCGCGCATCGGCCACGGCCTTGGTTTGTGCCGCTGCCTGAGACTCCAGTTCCTCGGCTCGTTTGACAAGCATGCCGGGATCCTCACCGAAGTTGGTGACGATCTGGCCGGCGAGTGACCGGCTGCGCTCTTCGGCCAACTGGGCGAGCGCGTTCAGTCGTTCACGGGTCTGCGAGAATTCATGCCAGTATTGGTTGGCCTTGGCGATGGCCGGACTGGATTCGGAGCTCAACGCCTCGACCTGTTCGATGCGTACTTTGACTTGGGCGAGTTCACGTTGGGCGACGGCCAGCTGGTTACGCACAGCGCCAAGCTCTTGACGTACCGTGTCGCGACGGCTCATCGAGCGTTGAGCGTCTTCGGCGTACAGGCGGGCTTGGGCGTCGCGTACGGATATCTGAATCGCGTCGGCGCGCCGGGAGATACGTGCCTGGCGTCCGAGGGGGCCGAGCTGGCGGTGAATCTCCCCCAGCAAATCGTCGAGTCGGCTCAGGTTCGTTTCGGTATTGGCCAGCTTGCGCAACGCGCGTTCCTTGCGCTTGCGGTGCTTCAGGATGCCGGCGGCCTCTTCGATGAACGCACGGTGGCCGGACGGGTCGGCCTTCAGAATCGCATCCAATCGTCCCTGGCCTACGATCACATGCATCTGCTGGCCAAGACCGGTATCGGAGAGGAGTTCCTGAATGTCGAGCAGGCGGCATTGCGAGCCGTTGATCGCGTATTCGGAGCCTCCGTTGCGGAAGATGGTGCGGGAGATGGTGACTTCCGTGTAATCGATATCGAGCGTGTGATCGGAATTATCGATGGTCAGGCTCACCTGTGCACGGCCCAATGGCGGGCGGGAGGACGTGCCTGCGAAAATCACGTCCTCCATCGAAGTGCCGCGCAGGTTTTTGGCGCCCTGCTCACCCATTACCCAGATCAGGGCGTCGACGATGTTCGACTTGCCCGAACCGTTGGGGCCGACCACCGCCGTGATGCCGGGCTCGAAGCGCAGCGTGGTGACGGAGGCGAAGGATTTGAATCCGCGGAGGGTGAGTTCCTTGAGATACATGGCGTGAGACTGTTTTCCGTATGCCGGGTGTCCGGGTATCCGATATGCCTTGGATGCGGGTTACCGGGCGTCGGCGGAATCATCGGTGTCGGTGTCGGCACTGGCCGTGCCGGTGCCGGCGTTACCGGCGTCACTGGCCTGTTCCTTGCCGAGGCCGAGGACGTCGAACACGTCGAAGTCGTCCGGGCTTACCGAATCCTCGAGGTTGTCGGCGGCCTCATCCTCGGCCTTGTCTGCCGGCTGATCCGAATCGTCCGGGTCAACTGCCGGCTGATGAACGGCCATAGCCTGCCTCATCGTGGGGCTGGCGTGTTCCTCAAGCATCAGGCGTGCGTCGCCGGCGGTGACGAAGCTGCCGCAGATAAGCACGCCGTGGCCGTAGCCCACGCCCAGCTCGTCCTCGGCATCGACCATATTGACGGCGGTCTGAATCGCGTCAGGCAGGTTCGCTTCCTTGATCACACGGTCACGACCGAACACGTCCACGGCAATCTTCTCAAGCTCGTCGGCCGGCATCACGCGCTCGCGCCACGAATTCTCGGTGACCACCACGGAGCTCAGGATCGGCTCCAGAACACCCAGATATTCCTCGACCTGCTTGTCGCGCATCATGGCGACCACACCGACCAGCTGCTTGAAGTCGTAGCTTTCCTCGATGGCCTTGCGCAGGGCTTCGGCGGCATTCACGTTGTGTCCGCCATCCAGAATGATGGTCGGTGAGGTGCGGATCTGTTCGATGCGTCCGGGAATCTTGACCGAGCTCAACGCCTCGGCCACCAAGTCGCCGTCCAGCGGACCGTTGACCGGAATCACCACTTCGGAGGCGGCGAGCGCGGCAAGCGCGTTGTGGGCCTGATGCTCGCCGAACTTGGCGATCGGCACGCCCTCGTAAGTGCCGTTGGGCGTGGTCAGGGTGGCGACTTGGCCGCCGACTGCGGCCATACGGTCGGACGCGGTCATTTCGTAGCCGTCGCGCACGAGCATGGCGTGGTTGCGTTCGGCGGCTTCGGCGAGAATCGGCATGACGGCTTCCTCATGCGGCTGCGGGCCGATGATGGCGGTGCAGTTCGGCTTGATGATGCCGGCCTTCTCGGTGGCGATCTGTTCGACGGTGTCGCCCAGCCACTGCATGTGGTCCATGTCCACCGGGCCGATGATGGCCGCATCCGCGTTGAGCACGTTGGTGGCGTCCCACAGGCCTCCCATGCCGACCTCGACGATGGCCACGTCCACGGGCGTGTCGGCGAACTTCCAGATGGCCATGGCGGTGAGCACCTCGAAGAAGCTCATCTTCGGCTTGCCTTGCTCCTCCATCTTGGCGTCCACCAGGGCCACGAGATCCTTGGTCTGGTCCCAGATGTCGATGAAATCGTCGTCGGACAGCTGCTGGCCGTCGATGGCGATACGCTCGTTGATCTTCTCCAGATGCGGCGACGTGTACAGGCCGGTGCGCATGCCGTAGGCGCGGCAGATGGCCTCGGCCATGCGTGCGGTGGAGCCTTTGCCGTTGGTGCCGGTGATATGAATCACGCGGAACGACTGCTCCGGGTGGCCCAGGATGTCGAGCATCAGGTTCATCCGGTCGAGATCCAGATTGGTGGTGTTATGCTCCGGCGGGCGGCTCATGATGTCCAGTTCGACGTCCCGCATGCTCTCATTGTTCCGATTCGGATGCTCGAATGACATATCCTCTTCTGACCTCTGCTCGTGTTGCTGTTGAACCGTTCGGAGTGCGTATGCCGCTTACGTGTTCGTGCCATTCTCGTCATGTCTACGCATGCCCGCATATATTCCGCTTCCGCATGCGCAGGAAGCTCCCCTTGCACAGGTTTGCCCCGCATGGTTCGGGATTCTTGCCTTCACGCGTGGAGCCGCACTCCCTCAATTCCCTCTATCCTAGCCGCCGGGGTGGTTTATCGTGCGCGCACAGTGAAACCGTCTCATATGTCGCCGCCGCGCGGGCAGTCTCTACCTGCAGCCACGCACAGTGAAGCCGTCTCATATAGTTGCAATGCGGCTCTTGCCGTCGGCATCTCATTCTTAGTCGGCTGCAATCCAAAACTTGTATGTCCGGCGACGCTGATGCTATTCAGCGTCGGTACAGTGCCAGCTTCTGGCGGTACACCGACGCTATGATGCTCTTGCGAGTCGGTGGCTGGCCAAAACCTGGATTAATCCCGACTCCATCGCCTCTCAGTGTCGTCTCCTCGCCAAGGCATGCCATTCTGCCGTCGTTGAGAAATTTCAACGTCGTCAATCGACCATGTCTTGCCCCGGAAACGACTCTCACAAACGTCCTCTACATCATCTTTTGAACTCGCAGAGACTCATTCACTGTTATGACTGCTCTCACCGTCGGCAGCCGTCCAAGCCCTGGATCTATGCCGCCAATAAATTGCAGCAAATCGTCGGCCCCGATACAACCATTGGACTCACGCCGACGCTAGATTCCACACTCAGACAGAAGCCAGCCAATATCTGAACCAGCACCGACGGCGTACAAAGCATAAGCACCGTTAACCGTCAATTCGCCGCCCTCTACCAGCTACATCCGCCTTCGCCGATGATATCTTGTTCGAATCCCCAAAGCACGTTGTTCGAATGACATTACTGATGGTGGATAAGTTTTGTGTGTTATCCACTATTCCGAATTAGCGGCCTAATACCTTGAAATTATCGGGAGTATCTCGCTCCAAGACAGCCAAGCTCCGAGGCTAGAACCACAATGGCTGAAATTCATACTTACGCTGCTTCGTTCCGGCTACGCTCGACGTCATGAAGACACACAAAGCAGTGGCCTCGCTCATATCAGCCGCGCAGAATGAGCTGAGATGCGTCTATTCAAGAAATGAAGCGGAACAGACCGCTCTACGCCGCCGTGCCCAGAGTGGTGAGTTGTTGAAAGTGTATGACGGCATTCCCAGTCTTTATGCAAATACTGCATACTGGGATGGTTTGACGCCGCCGGAGCGAACGTTGCATATAGCCCGCGCTCTTGCGCAAGAGCATCCTCAGTGGGTTTTTGGCGGCTTGGTGGCAGTAAGTGCCTATGGATTCGAACATCAATGGCATTTGCATGATGACTGCATAACCATCGTGACTTCCGATCATGGATCTCGTCAATGCCATCAGCGCTTACGACATGTCTATATGCCCGATATGAACAATCCGAAGACACATTACGAGGCCTCCGGCCTATCCCTGATATCACCGGCTAGAACCTTGGTCGAGGCCGCTATAGACCTTGATTTTCGGTTTGCGTTACCGATCTTTGACTCGGCCCTTGCCAAGGGAATAACCAAGGAAGAGATAGCCGCCGACTGCGTTCAATGGAGAATCGATTATGCCCGAGTATTCCGCCTGCTGCGCTATGCAAACGAAAGGAGCGAGAATGGTGGAGAATCCCTCGCGCGAGGCACCATCATCGAAGATCGCTTCCTCACGCCGCGTATTCAGGTAACGGTGACCGACCCACAGACGAATACCGAGTACCGCGTTGATTTCGTATGGAAGCTCGATGACGGGCGCGTGATAGTGGCCGAATACGACGGCACACAAAAATACGTGGACCCAGCCATGACCGATAACCGCAGCATTCAGGAGGTGGTGGCCAAGGAACGCGCACGCGACGAGGGACTGAAACGAGCCGGTGCCACCGAAATCGTCCATTTCACATACGCCGACGTCATCGAACGTACTCCGCTGCGGGTAAAACTGATCAAAGCCGGGGTGCCTCAGGTGGAGACCTCCGCATAGCAGTGAGTCCCGCGACGCGATAAACCTTCATCGCATGGGTTCACATGGATTCAGCCCACAGAATATGTCAATATCAATCGGCAAGCTCCAGCCCAAGCCCATGCCCCTCTCCTTCCCTACCGAGAACAATAAACGGGCCCGCATTCCAGCCCGACGCACTCGCCATATGGGCATGTCCGGAAGACCGTCCAAATTCCGTACTTGGTTTTACCGTCAGCCGTCAATCGTGGCACATCGCATAAAGCCGACTAATATGAGGTGGGAATCGATGATTCGACAACAACTACATACAGGAGAGTGGCAATGGGTGAAGTGATCACCGCCAAGGACAAGGAATATGAGGCCGAAGAGCGCGCTACGGCACCGGGCGCGAACCAGTCGATGAGCGACCGCGTGAACAACCGCTCGCTGCGCCCGCAGTCGGCCGCATTCAAGGAGTTCATGAAGTCCGGCTGGGCCGACGATGATCCGGAGATCAATCCTCTCGAATCCTCCAAGTTCACGCCAGCCCGCCTTGAGGCGCTGGGCAAGGCCTTCCCGGGCGAACGTCTGGTCATTCCGGCCGGCCAGCCGAAGGTGCGCAACAATGATTGCGATTACATGTTCCGCCCGGACACCACGTTCGCCTACTACACCGGTCTGGGTTCCGATTACGAGGCCGGCGCCGTGCTGGTCCTGAACCCGGTCGACCCCGACTCCCCCGAAGCCGCCGCCGGCAAGACGCACACTCCGGAACTGTTCGTGGCGCCGCGCGCCGACAATTCCACCGAGGACTTCTTCATGTCCGCCCACTACGGCGAATACTGGGTTGGCCCGCGTGCTGGCCTCAAGGAGATGCAGGCGATGACCGGCATCGAGACCCACGACATCGCTCAGCTGGCCGACGCCCTGTCCAAGGACGTGGGTGCCGAGGCCGGCGCCGTGCGTGTGCGCGTGGTCAGCGAGACCGACCCGCAAATCACTTCGATGGTTGAATCCATCCGCGAGGCCAACGGTTTCGCCGATCCGGACAAGAACTCCGCATCCGACGACAAGCTGCACGAGTTCGCCGCCGAGGCACGCATGGTCAAGGACGGCTACGAAATCAACGAGATGCGCAAGGCCGTGGACGCCACCAAGCACGGCTTCGACCGTCTGCTCTCCGCACTGCCGGCCGCGCTCGACAAGCCGCGTTCCGAGCGTATCCTCGAAGGCGCGTTCAACGCCGTGTCCCGTGAGCTGGGCAACGCCATCGGTTACGACTCCATCGTGGCCTCCGGCCCCCACGCCCCGATTCTGCACTGGATGCGCAATACCGGTGTGGTGAAGACCGGCGACATGCTGCTGGTGGATGCCGGCGTTGAGGTCGATTCCCTGTACACGGCCGACATCACCCGCACCTTCCCGACCAACGGCAAGTTCACCGACTTCCAGAAGCGTCTGTACCAGGCCGTGCTGGACTCGCAGCAGGCCGGTTTCGAAGCCGCCAAGCCGGGTGCCACCTATTCCGACATCCACCACGCCTGCATGCGTGTGATCGCCGAGCGTCTGCACGATTGGGGTCTGCTGCCGGTGAGCGTCGAGGAGTCACTGTCCCCGCAAGGCCAGCAGCACCGCCGTTGGCTCGCCTGCGGCGTGGCCCACCACCTGGGTCTTGATGTGCATGATTGCGCGCAGGCCCGCTATGAGTCCTATCAGGGCGCGAAGATCACGCCCGGCATGATCTTCACCATCGAGCCCGGCCTGTACTTCCGCGAGGACGACCTGCTGATTCCGCCGGAATACCGCGG
>ONZX01000599.1_pt1 | contig 22301 bp, 9 predicted proteins | sample 1671831 | NCBI WGS metagenome assembly ONZX01 (sample SAMN06348197, study PRJEB24527) | human gut metagenome | reverse complement strand
GCCTACGCCAAGCAGAACGGCTTTACCAATCTGCGCTGGTACACCGACGACGGCTTTTCCGGCGCGAACTTTCAAAGACCCGGTTTTCAAGCCATGCTTGCAGACATTGAAGCCGGGAAAGTGGGTACGGTCATCGTCAAGGACATGAGCCGGTTAGGGCGAAACTACTTGCAGGTAGGGTTTTACACGGAAATGCTGTTCCCTCAAAAGGGAGTGCGTTTTATCGCTGTCAACGACAATGTGGACAGCGCAAACGGCGGCATGGACAACGATTTTACCCCTCTGCGAAATCTGTTCAACGAATGGCTGGTGAGAGATACGAGCAAGAAAATCAAAGCAGTAAAACGAGCAAAAGGCATGAGTGGAAAGCCTGTTACCAGCAAGCCGGTATATGGCTACCTCATGGACGAGGACGAGAACTATATCGTTGACGGGGAAACCGCGCCGGTTGTCCAGCAGATATACCAGCTTTGCCTTGCCGGGAATGGCCCGACCAAGATTGCCCGTATGCTTACGGAGCAGCAAATCCCCACGCCGGGGACGCTGGAATACCGCAGGACGGGCAGCACCCGCCGCTACCACCCCGGCTATGAGTGCAAGTGGGCGACCAATACCGTTGTGCATATCCTTGAAAACCGGGAATACACAGGCTGTCTGGTAAATTTCAAGACAGAAAAACTTTCTTACAAAGTCAAGCACAGTGTAGAAAATCCCCCGGAAAAGCAAGTGATTTTCGAGAACCACCACGAGCCTATCATAGACACCCAAACATGGGAACGGGTGCAGGAGCTTCGCAAACAGCGCAAACGCCCCAACCGCTATGATGAAGTGGGTTTGTTCTCCGGCATACTGTTCTGTGCGGACTGCGGCAGCGTGATGTATCAGCAGCGATACCAGACGGACAAGCGCAAGCAGGACTGTTATATCTGCGGCAACTACAAGAAACGCACCCATGACTGTACGGCGCACTTTATCCGCACCGACCTCTTGACCGCTGGTGTACTCTCCAATCTGCGGAAAGTGACCAGCTATGCGGCAAAGCATGAAGCCCGGTTTATGAAGCTCTTGATTGAGCAGAACGAGGACGGGGGCAAGCGCAGGAACGCCGCCAAGAAAAAGGAACTGGAAGCCGCCGAGAAACGCATAGCCGAGTTATCCGCTATCTTCAAGCGGCTGTATGAGGACAGCGTGACCGGGCGCATATCAGACGAGCGTTTCACAGAGCTGTCGGCAGACTATGAAGCAGAACAACGGGAGCTGAAAGAAAGAGCCGCCGCTATCCAAGCGGAGCTTTCCAAAGCACAGGAAGCCACCGTGAACGCAGAAAAGTTTATGAATGTTGTCCGGCGGCATACCAGCTTTGAAGAACTTACCCCTACTCTGCTGCGGGAGTTTGTAGAGAAAATCGTTGTGCATGAGTGCAGCTATGACGAGAACAAGACCCGCAGACAGGACATTGAGATTTATTATTCTTTTGTTGGCAAGGTGGACTTGCCCGAATAACCGCCCGACCTATCCGACACAATGCGCAAGTGCCGGATAGGAACGGCAAAATTTTTTACACTTCTTTTACTTCTTTATCTCACTTGAGCAAAATCACAGGGTATCAAACAGCTTATGAGTGGCGGTGGCATCATCATTGTGGCACAGACGGTAATTCCACAGCTTACCACACTGTTCTCATAATTCATGGGCGGGATCATTGATAAGATTACTGAATTCATAAAGGAACTGTTGCAGGGATGGGTGCTGACCAATTTTGAAACCATGTTTACCGATGTCAATGACAAGGTAGGCACGATTGCAGGGGAGGTCAGCAAAACTCCCAGCACTTGGAACTCCGGCATTTTTGATATGATAAAAAACCTGTCCGATAACGTGATGATTCCCATAGCGGGCATGATCATCAGTTTTGTACTCGTCTACGAGCTTATTTCCATGGTTATTGATAAGAATAACCTGCATGACTTCAATACGGCAATTTTTATCCGTTTCTTCATGAAAGCGTGTATTGCAGTCATGCTGTTAAGCAAGACTTTTGACATTGTAATGGCGGTATTTGATGTGGGAAGCCACATCGTCAATTCTGCCGCAGCGGCAATCAGCGGGGAAACCAGCATTGATGTTTCAAGCACGCTGCAGACGATGTTCAATGAGCAGTTTTCGGAGATGAGCATAGGCGAGCTGTTGGGACTTGGAATGGAGACCATGATCGTCAGTTTATGTATGAAAATCATGTCAGTCCTGATCACCGTCATTCTTTATGGGCGAATGATTGAAATATATCTTTATGTATCAGTAGCACCCGTTCCCTGCGCAACCGTAACCAACCGGGAGTGGGGAACAATAGGAACAAATTATTTTAAGGGACTTTGTGCATTGGCATTTCAGGGATTTTTTATGATGGTATGCGTTGCTATCTATGCAGTGCTTGTGGCAGGTGTGGCAGTATCCGACAACCTGCATACGGCACTCTGGTCGGTGGCAGCATATACTGTGATTTTATGTTTTTCCCTGTTTAAGACAGGTTCGCTGTCAAAATCTATCTGGAATGCGCACTAAGGGAGGAACGACATGGCAATATCTGTGCAGGTGCCAAAGGATTTGTCCGGTATCAAGACAAAAGTGGCACTGAACTTGACAAAGAGACAGATCATCTGTTTCAGCGGTGCGGCAGTAGCCGGGATACCCTTGTATTTTTTAACCAAGGGACTGATCGGAACATCAGCCGCATCACTTCTTATGATGGGAGCAATGCTTCCGTTCTTCTTTTTTGCGATGTATGAGAAAAACGGGTTTCCGGCGGAGAAGATTTTGTATTTTATGCTCCGGCAGAAGATACTCACACCGGGCATAAGACCATACCGGTCAGAGAACTTATACAAGCAGTTGGAAGAAAAAGAAAAATTACGAAGGGAGGTTCGTTATCTTGAAGAAAAAGCAAAAGGCAGAACCGGAAAGCCGCAGAAAAAGCAGTTATAAAGGCAATAGCAGGAACAACAGTAAAAGTGGCGGTCTTACCTTTTCAGAAAAGAAGCGTCTTATACAGTTAAAGCATATTTTATCGGGAAAGAGCATTGAGAAAGAAAAGCCGACTACCGCACAAAGGACGATCACTTTTGAAAAGATGTTCCGTGACGGTATCTGTCAGGTCAGCCACCGTTATTATACAAAGATGGTGGAATTTTTTGATATAAACTATGAGCTTCTGGAAGTGGATGACCAGGCGGACATACTGGCACAGTACAGTAAGCTTATTAATTATTTTGATCCGTCTGTGAGGTTTGAACTGGTGCTTTTCAACAGGCAGGTCAACGAACAGATGCTTACAGAACAGTTTGACATTCCGTGGCAGGAGGATGATTTTAACGACATTCGTGAAGAATATACGGAAATGTTAAAGAAACAGGCGGCAAAGGGAAACAATGGCATCATCAAGTCAAAATATCTGATTTTTGGTGTAGAAAGCAATGGCTACAAGGAAGCTAAGAGCCGCCTTAATAACATTGAAAAAGATGTCATACGAAACTTAAATAACATAGGAACTCTTGCGAGGGGACTGGACGGAAAGGAAAGACTGCGTATCCTGCATGAATATTTTAACCAGGATACCATGGAGCCTTTCCGTTTTTCATTTAAGGATCTGGCAGAATCCGGTAAGTCGGTCAAGGACTATATTGCACCGCCGGGATTTGATTTCCGCTATCCGAACCGCTTTAAGTCGGGGAATATGTATGGCTGCGTATCCTATCTGGATATTATCGCACCCAAATTTACGGACGAGCTGATCAAGCAGCTTCTTGACATTGATGCAAACCTTACTATCTCCATGCACATGCAGACGGAAGATCCGGTAAAGGCAATCAAGAAGTTAAAAGCGGTCATTTCCAATATCCAGAAAATGAAAATTGAGGAGCAGAAAAAGGCAGTCCGAAGCGGTTACGATATGGATATTTTGCCGACGGACATTGTGACCTATGAAAAGGATACGCTGGAATTTCTGGATGATCTGAATACGAGCAATCAGAAGATGATCAACATGACATTCCTTATTACCTGTTATGGCAGAACCAAGCGGGAACTGGAGAGTTTAATGCAGAGGGTGTCCGGTATCATTCAGCAGGCAAACTGTGACCTTAGATGTTTACAGTATTTGCAGGAACAGGGACTTATGGCATCCGCACCGATTGGATGCAATGAGACAGGCATTGAGCGTACTCTTTCCACAAAAAGCACCGCAATCTTAGTACCATTCTGCACGCAGGAATTATTTATGCCTGCTCCGGCAATCTATTACGGATTAAATGCACTCAGTAACAACATGATCATGGCAGACCGCAAAAGGCTCCGTACACCAAACGGAGTTATCTTAGGAACACCCGGAAGTGGTAAGAGTTTTAGTGCAAAGCGAGAGATTTTAAGCTGTTTCCTTATCACAAAGGACGACATTATCATCTGCGATCCGGAGGGCGAGTATTTTGCACTTGTGGCGGCATTACATGGACAAGTGGTAAAACTTGCCACTAATTCCAAAGACTATCTGAACCCTATGGATATTCAGTTGAGCCATAAGGGGGATAAGGAAGCATTAAAACTGAAATCGGATTTTATCATAACATTATGTGACCTGATCGCAGGTGGCAAGGATGGTCTGGAGAACGATGAGAAAGGTATCATCGACGAATGTATCCGTCATATTTATGATAAGTATTTTGAAAATCCGGTGCCAGAAAATATGCCGATACTGGAGGATTTATACAACGCACTTCTGAAGCATAAGAATCCAAAGGCAGAGCGTATCGCAAACAGCCTTGTGCTGTATGTGCATGGTTCCCAGAATTATTTTAACCACCGTACCAATGTGGACAGTGGCAATCGTATCATGTGCTTTGACATCAGAGACTTGGGAAATCAGTTAAAGGAACTTGGAATGTTGATCGTGCAGGATGCAGTGTGGAACAGGGTTTCACAGAACAGGGAGCGAAAGATTGCAACCCGTTATTACTGTGATGAGTTCCACCTTCTTCTGAAGGAAAAGCAGACAGCTATCTACTCTGTGGAAATCTGGAAGCGTTTCAGAAAATGGGGCGGTATTCCGACAGGTTTGACGCAGAATGTGGGCGATTTTCTCCGTTCTGAGGAGATTGAGGGTATTTTGGGTAACAGCGATTTTGTGTATCTGTTAAATCAGAATGCCAAAGATCAGGCAATCCTCGCTGATAAGCTGGGACTTTCTGATAAGCAGCTTTCCTATGTCACCAACTCTGAGCCGGGAAGTGGTCTGATACTGTTTGATAATGTGGTAATTCCCTTCGTGGATAAATACCCGACAGACACCAAGACCTACAGAATTATGAATACGAAGCCGGAGGAATCGGTGCAGAAGGAGGACGCAGTATAAATGGCGGAAAAGAGACAGAAGAAGCAGGCAGTAAAGGCATTTGAAAAAGAGACATTTTCCAAAGATAAGGAAGTGACTGGAGTAAAACATATAGAACACAGGCAGGACAACACCTTTTCTGTGGAAAACCAGTTTAGTGCCAGCGAGAAGCCTGTGAGCAATCTGCCAAGGGATGCGAACCATGGCAGTCGTACAGGAAAAGCAACTTCTGGTCACAGCGTCCAGAAGTCAGAGTTTAATACTGGGACAGAATACAGGAAAAATAATAAGAAAAAATATTACCGACAGCAACAACAGGACACTTCTGGTCACAATGTCCAGAAGTCGGAAGCCGAAGCGGAAAAGATATTCTTAAAGGAAAACAGCTTTATCAATGAGGAAAACGGTAATGCTACAAATTTCCATACAGAGGACGCAGACAGTTTTCAGGACAATTACCACGTTAGAAATACCTACCAACGGTCTGAGGAAAAAGGAAAATATCACAAAAGGCGTGTGCAGAGAGAACACGCACACAGAGAGCGTGCAAAGTCAGAAAATGCAAAGCAGTCCGATTATGGAGATCTTCAGACAAAGGACGCCACATTTTCGCAGGGGCAGGCGGACGAATTTACAGACCAAAAAGTACAGAAGGCTTTTGATAAGTCGGAAAAGAACCGCCGAAAGTTGCAGAAAGCAAAGGACAAGATGCCGACAAAGCGGCAGTATGAGATGAAGCGTGTCTTTGATGAACAGACCGGAAAAGCAAAGTATGTTGTGGTTCCGGTGGATGTGGAGAAGCCATTTAAACCGGATGGACTGGGAAAAACTGCGGTTCACAAGCTCCAGACCGAAAATATGTATTTTGTGCATCGCAAGATTGCAGAGACAGAAAAGGATAATTCTGCTGTGGAGGGCGCACACAAGACGGAACAGCGAGCCGAGGATATTTACCACTATATGAAGTATCACCGCAAGAGCAAGGCACAGAGAAAGCGTGACCGCTTAGAGCGATTGCACAAAAAACAGGTTACAGCGGATATGAAGCTGGAGTATGAGAAATTCATCAGTGAAAATCCACATCTAAAGGGCAACAGTCCAAAGAAGCAGTTGCAAAGGCAGCTACAGAAACAGCGCATCAAGCGTGAGTATGCCAAGGCAAGGCGGGCAGGAGCAGAAGCCAAGACTGCAAAGGAAACATTTACAAAGACAGCCAATGCTGCAACCGGGATTGCAAAGAAGTTACAGGAAATTGCCACGAAAAATAAAACACTGATTATCACAGTGGGTATTTTTGCACTTCTGCTCATTATGATCATGTCGGCACTATCAAGCTGCGGTTCCATGTTTACCGGAACTGTGACAACAACGATGGCAAGCACATATCTTAGCCTTCCGGCAGAGATTGATGCAGCAGATTTATCTTTTACAGAAAAGGAAATGGAACTGCAAAATAAGATTGACCGGATTGAAACCGATTATCCGGGATATGATGAATACGATTATAACCTTGGTGCAATCGGGCATGATCCGTACACACTGATCAGTTATCTTTCCGCAGTCCATACGGAATTTACTGCCGCAGGAATAGAGAGTGAGATTCAGGAATTATTTGATGCCATGTATTCACTCACTACCGAGGAAGTAGAGGAAACACGGACAAGGACAGTCACAAAGACCGGAACCAGAATAGTAACAAATCCGGACGGGACTACCCGTACCGAGGAATACGAGTATGAGGAGGAAGAAGAATATACCGTAACAATTCTTCGTGTCACACTTACGGTCACACCGCTTGAGAGCATTGTAGCCGGACGCATGGACAGCGAACAGACGGAAATTTTTGGAGCCTATACGGAGACAAAAGGCGGCTTACAGGTCTTTGCTTCTCCGGTTGATTATTACTGGTATTACTATATCAGCAGTTATTATGGCTACCGGAAAAATCCAAACACCGGAGCCGAGGAGCTTCACAGGGGTGTGGATATAGCGGTGCCGACAGGAACGTTTGTATATGCGGCACATGATGGAACGGTAACAGAAGCGGCTTACGATTCCTATTATGGAAATTATGTGGTGATTACGGACAGTAAGGGATATACCACAAAATATGCCCACATGGACAGCTTAAATGTGTCCGCAGGGCAGAGTGTAAAAAAAGGTGACAATATAGGCAAAAGCGGAAATACAGGAAGCAGTACCGGAAGCCACCTTCATATCGAATGTCTGTATAACGGGGAATATTATAACCCGTTATTTTATTTTGAAGCAGGAGAACAGACCATTTATGGAGAAACAACGGGCGGCACCGGAGGAGGAACCGGCAATGTGATACCACCGGAGTCCTATGACGATGCAACGGTGCAGACGCTTATGCGGGAAGCAAACAGATATCTGGGAATGCCATACACCTTTGGAGGAACAGCTCCGGCAAGTTTTGATTGTTCAGGCTTTGTATGTTGGGTATTTACAAACAGCGGCGTACATAACCTGCCAAGAACCACAGCACAGGGCATTTATGACCAGTGTACTCCGGTATCAGCGGCAGATGCAAAGGCAGGGGACATTATCTTTTTTACCGGAACCTATAATGCAGGACGTCCGGTTACACACGTTGGTATCTACTGCGGAAACGGTACGATGGTGCATTGCGGTGATCCAATTCAGTACACATCAATCAATACTTCTTACTGGCAGAGCCATTTCTATGGTTTTGGAAGATTGAATTAGCGAAGGGAGGAATTATTTTTGTCAGTAGAACGAATCAATTCACAGCTTAAAAAGGTCAGAGAGCAGATAGCACAGCTACAGGCAAAGGAAAAAGACCTTGCAGAACAGAAACAGATGGCGGAGGATGCCGAAGCCATGAAGATCATACGAAAATATAAAATCTCATCGGAGCGTTTGCAGATGTTAAACAAGCTCAGTGAGGATGAAGTCAGAAATTTATTACAGAAACGGGAACAGGAAAAGGAGGTTTCAATCAATGAAAAACAGGAAATTATCGGCTAGGGCGGTAGTGTCCCTTATGCTGTCGGCAATACTTTTTTGTATGCCGATTGGGGCATTTTTTGCCAACAGGACAAATACGATAGAGGTTCATGCGAAGGATACTGCCGAGCAGAAAACGGAAAGTGCAAGTGACGCAGAAAATACAGTTACACCCGGCAATGGCAGGGAAGAAAATTCAGGAACAGATACCGGAGAGGGAAAGACGGAAAATTCCACAGAAGGCACAACAGAAGATTCGTCTGAAGAAACACAGCCTGCCGCAAAATGCACCTGCAAAGAAAAGTGCAGCCAGTATGCGGTGGATGAAGATTGTGAGGTGTGTGCAAAGAACTATAAGGAATGTACCTATATCAATCCGAGCGTAAAAATCACAATCAATACACCTTCTGGGTGGCATAACGATACCACTAAGGTGACAGTCAAAGTAGAAGATACGATAGTTTCCGGTAATTTTACCGTTCAGACAGTAAAGGCGAAAGTCGGGCAGAATGGAAGCTGGACAGATATTACCGAGGATATGTACATAGAGATTTCCGAAAACAGCACTATTTATGTGCAGGTCACAGACCAGAAGGGCAAGACCTATGAGAAAAATCGCTATATCAAGTGCTTTGATTTTACGAAGCCTACCTTAAATGCGGCAGTCAGCGATGGTCTATTGAGTATTCAGGCACATGATACGGATTCCGGTATCAAGGCAATCTATGTCAATGGCTATGAGTTTACCGACCATACGAATGGTGCTTTGAATATCCGTCTGCAACAGTTTGATGCAGGATATCAGTATTTCACGATTTCAGCCATGGATAATGCAGGAAATACCTCAGAAATCTATAAAACAGCCAATCCGTATTACACCGATCCGGAAAACAAGGACAGCAATGAAAAAGATCCGGCACAGCAGCTCCCGGTGGATGCGTCAGCAACCAAGCCTAGCTCTGCAACCGCACAGGTTACAGACCATACCAAGACAGACAGCAATGGAAATACTGTTTCCCAAACAGGCAGTGGAACAACTTCAAGCAGTACAGGAACATCAGCCAAGCAGTCCCCGAGTACGGGAGATACTTCTAAGGATACCGACCAGAGCAGTGACAGCCAGACTTCTGAAAAAGGCAAGGAATTTTATACAATCCAGACTGCATCAGAAAAGGTATTTTATCTGTTAATTGATCGTGACGGGGAAGATGAAAAGGTATATTTCCTTACCGAAGTCAGTGAAAATGACCTGTTAAATACCACAACGGATAACAGCGAGACACTTCCGAAAAATTCAGCAGCATTGGAATCTGCAATTCCTACCAAAGACAGTGCATTGTCAAATAATAATGCAGATACCACAGGAGAGAAAAAACAGGGAACGGAAAGTGTTGAGGGCAGTACCGAAGAAAGCACGGAGGATACAAGTAAGCCGAAAGAGGATACCGCAAAAGCAGATGGTTCCGGCTTTACATATATTTTAATAGGCATTGCTGCGGTAGCTGTGATCGGAGTGGTATATGTTGTGAAGTCTAAGAAGAAAAAGGAAAACTTCATTGATGAGGATGAAGATGAGGACGAGCTTGACGAGGACTATGATTATGAGGATTCAGACGAAGCCGAGCAGGATTCAGACGAAGCATTCTTAAATGGTGGCGATGATACAGAATCAGAGGACACAGGCGAGAATGACAGTGAAGGTAACAGTGACAACGATAATGATGAAGAAAACGGGGAGGAATAGAGATGGAGCTTGTAATTGCAGAGAAGCCGAGCGTGGCACAGAGCATTGCGGCAGTTCTTGGTGCCACACAGCGTAAGGACGGTTATTTGGAAGGCAATGACTATCTGGTATCATGGTGTGTGGGACATCTGGTAGAACTGGTACAGCCGGAAAGCTATGAGGAAGCATGGAAGAAATGGAGTTATGACAATCTTCCGATCATCCCACAGGAATGGCAGCATGAAGTGAAAAGTGATACGAAAGCACAGTATCAGATTTTGAAAAAACTTATGCATGATGACAGGGTGGATGCAGTCGTGTGTGCTACCGATGCCGGAAGGGAGGGAGAGTTGATCTTCCGCCTGACCTACAACATGGCAGGGTGCAGAAAACCGATGAAACGATTATGGATTTCTTCCATGGAGGAGAGTGCTATCCGTGACGGCTTCCATAATCTTCGTCCAGGCAGTGATTATGACAATCTGTACAAGTCAGCACTATGCAGGCAGGAAGCAGACTGGCTTGTGGGTATCAATGGCACTAGGCTTTTTACGGTATTGTATGGTGGCAAGGCATTAAAGGTCGGCGGAGTGCAGACACCGACACTTGCCATGCTGGTAGACCGTGAAAGTAAAATCATGAATTTCAAGAAAGAAGCCTATTATATGGCTCATATCATGGAAAATGGTCTGGATGCTGTATCGGAGCATATCAGTGATAAAACGGAAGCAGAGAGGATTGCAGGAGCCTGTGAAAACGGACAGGCTCTTGTCACTTCTGTGATAAAGGAAGAAAAGTGGGTGGCACCACCGAAACTCTATGACCTTACCACACTCCAGAGGGATGCAAACCGTCTGTTTGGCTTTACTGCCAAGCAGACATTGGAATATACGCAGAGCCTTTATGAGAAAAAGTTAGTAACATATCCGAGAACAGACAGCCAGTACCTTTCCGATGACATGGAGGGAACAGCGAAAAATGTGATTGAAGCAATTTTCAATTCGCTGTTATTTGAGCAGAATATCATATTCAATCCAGATATTAAAAGAATTTTGAACAGCAAGAAAGTGACGGACCACCACGCAATCATTCCTACCATGGAGATCATCAAGCAGGACTTAAAGGAAATCCCAGAGAGCGAAATGAAGATACTTTCCCTTTGTGCAAACCGTCTGCTGTGTGCGACCGGGGAGAAGCACATTTATAATTCCACAAAGGCAGTGATTACCTGCAACAATACTGTATTTAAGGTATCTGGCAAGGAAGTGTGGAAAAATGGATGGAAGGAATTTGAGGATTTCTTCAAAAATTCCTATAAAACCGCAGAGGATAAATCGGATGCAGAGGAAGAAAAGAAGCTGCCGGAGCTTCGTGAGGGCATGATGATTGCAGTGGAGCAGACAAAGGTTTCCGAGCATTTCACACAGCCGCCAAAACATTACACTGAGGACAGCCTGCTGTCCGCCATGGAGCGAGCCGGAGCAGAGGATATGGGCGATGAAGTGGAGAGAAAAGGACTTGGCACACCTGCCACCAGAGCCGATATCATAGAAAAGCTGGTAAAAGACGGATTTGTAAAGCGTGAGAAAAAGCAGATGATTCCGACAGAGGACGGAATGAAGCTGATCACGATACTTCCAGATGTAGTAAAATCTCCGAAACTGACCGCTGACTGGGAGAATGAGCTTACTCTTGTATCCAAAGGAGAAGTTGCTGCAGAACAGTTTATGTCAGGTATTGAAGCAATGGTAACTGATCTTGTAAAGACCTATCACAGCGTTAGTGATGAACATAAAGCCATGTTTGGCACAGGCAAGGGTGGACAAGAAGTGCTAGGCAAATGCCCGAAGTGTGGTGCTGATGTAGTCAAGGGAAAATTCGGAGCGTATTGTACCGGGAAATGTGGCATGAATGTTGGCAAGGCACTTGGGGTAACACTTTCCGATACACGGGTCAAGAGCCTGCTTCAAGGGAAAAAGATACTTGTAAAAGGATTAAAAGGCAAGAAAGGCAGCTATGATGCTTATTTGATTCCGGAGAGCATAGAGGAGTTTTCCTATACGAAGGATGGAAAAGAAATCAAGGGATTCCAGTATAAGTTTAAGATGGAATTTCCTCAGAAAAGCTAGAAAAAAAAGTGTGAAGATGATATAATTATAAGCAGTAGTCAATAATAAATAAAAGTTAGATAACGAAAAGAGGTATTTATGAAAAAGATAGCGATATTTAATCATAAGGGCGGGGTATCAAAAACAACAACTTCTTTTAACTTAGGATTTGGATTAGTTCGGAAAGGGAAAAAGGTATTGTTAGTTGATACAGACTCACAATGTAATTTGACATTATATGCTATGGGGTTTGAAAAATATACAAAATATTGTGAGACCAACAATAAAAATAATATATATGATTGTTTAGTCCCGGCATATAAGTCGCAACCTAGATTAATAGAACCGGCTGAATGCTATAAATTAACTGATGGTTTATTTTTACTACCTGGAAATTTGGATTTTACAGAAAATGAAGTGCAGTTGGGTATTGCAATGCAATTATCAAGTGCCTTAGGTTCTATGGAAAACTTACCAGGCGCATTAAATTATTTAGTAGAGTCTACAGCAGAAAAGTATAATATAGATTATGTACTTTTTGACATGAATCCGAGCTTGAGTGCAATAAATGAAGATGTACTTATAAGTTCAGACTATTTTATGGTACCTATGTCACCAGATTACTTTTCTATTATGGCTGTAAATTCTCTTTCAAGAATACTACCTATGTGGGAAAGATGGGCAAAAAGCGCAAGAAATGCTTTTTCTAATGCAACATACAAGTTACCAAATAATACACCTATTTTTTTAGGATATACGGTTAATGACTTTAACTTATCGCATGGGGCACCCCAAAAAGCATTTAAGAGTTTTATGAATCGTATTTCTGAAAATGTTTCGGATATTTTATTTCATAAATTGGAAGAAGAAGGAATGACATTACCAAAAGAAAGATATGAAAAAGCATACAATAATATGGTAAACAAATTTCATACTAATGATATAAATTACAGTGATCCGTTTTGTATAGCCCAAATATCTAATTTTAACAAGTTAATTGCTATATCAAATGAAACATCTACCCCAATATTTGATATAAATCTTAAAAATCCAACTGATGGTCAATTAAGAACACTGGGGTGGTTTAAGAAACTATATGGATCTATGGCTGAAAGGATTATTGAATTAACAGATGAAGAGTAGATATATTTGTAGATTTGAAGAAAATATTAGTGCAGCTGAAAATCTTGAACCATTGTATTCATTTTTATGTAGTAACGCAGAAAATATGGATGCAACCTACTTGTTACGGTCGGAGTTTGTCTTGATTGTAAGTGCATTAGATACATATATGCATATGATAGTTGAGGATAAAATTGTAGATTCATTTTGGAACATAAATTCAATTTCAACTACATTAGAAATCCCGATATGTAAAATAAAAGAAGTAATCATGATTGATGATGAAAATAATAGGAAAGGAATGTTTAGAAGCATAATTAGGGATAGGTTAAAGCAAGATTCATTTCAGTCTCCCAAAAGTATTGAGTATGCATTTGGATTGATCGGAATCAAAAAAGTATGGTCTTCGATAAAAGATACAATGGAGATGAGTTGTGATGATATTACAAGGACATTAGGTTTAATTGTAAATAGAAGAAACATGATTGCACATGAGTCGGATCGAAATCGTGTTACTGGTGAATTGCAAGAAATAGATTTGGATACAGTAATTCAGTGCAAAAATTTTATTGTAAAGCTAGTTAATCAATTTGAAACATTATTAAGTTAATGTAGTGTCATTCATAAAAAGTAAAATGTAACATTGTTAAAATGATAGGGCATGTAGGATAAAAACTATATGCTCTTTTTTTGTAAAAATCAGAAGGGAGAACTGCGTGAGAAAATATAATTTTATATCCGCTCTGGCACAGGAAACTGCAAAAGAGGTAGTGAAAAACCGTGACGAGTGGATGAAGTATCTGACCACAGCAGCAAGGCTGTATAAGTATCCGTTCCGGGAACAGCTTTTGATCTATGCACAAAGACCAGACGCAACAGCTTGTGCTTCCATAGAACTGTGGAATGAGCGTATGCACTGTTGGGTAAATAAAGGTGCAAAAGGTATCGCACTTTTGGATGAGGATGACGCACATGGAAAGCGTCTGAAATATGTATTTGATGTGTCAGATGTCCATGCGGCAAGGAGAATCGGACGGTATCCGGAACTATGGGAATTACATGAGGAACATAAGGAAGATGTAATTAAGCGTCTGGAGCAGACTTATGGTGCTACCGATGATAAGAAGCTGTTTGAAGAAAGACTTATGGAGATAGCTGAGAGGATTGCGGCAGATTATTATGAGGAATTGCTGCCGGATTTGCAGTACATGATCGAGGGCAGTTTTTTAGAAGGACTGGACGAGCAGAATGTAGGTATCCGCTTGAGGGAGACATTATCGGACAGCATTTCCTTTACACTTTTATCTGCCTGTGGTGCAGATATGCAGGAGTATGGTTCGGAATTTGCTTTTGATTTTATCCATGAATTTAATTCCATGAACACCCTTGCGGTACTTGGAGATGCAGCCAATGAGCTTGCAAAACCGGTACTTTTAGAGATTGGAAGAACCATAAGGGCATATAACAGGAGCCACGAACAGGAACAATCGCAAAATTTAACGCAGAAAGGACTTGCAAATACTTCTAAAATAGACTACAATGCGTTAAAGCGTGAAAGCGAGAGCAGACATGAAGAACAGATAGACAACAACCAAAACAGCGTAGAAAGGGGCAATAGAGATGAATCTGACATACGAGAAGAACGGGGATTACCTGATCCCGACATTACAGGCGGACATTCAGCCGGAGGGAACGGTAACGAAGTACGGAATGATGAGAGAGACTTATCTGAAGGAGAACCACAGGGGCGTGTACTCAGCGTTTCTTCTGAAAGGAACATTGAAAGAACACCTGCTGACGATCCAGAAGCAGGCAGAGGAGAGAATGGAGAAGCTGACAAGCCAGATGGCGGCAACCGAGGGAGTGACAGAACAGCTCAAGGAAACCGATCAGATGCTTTGGGTAGCGAAGATGAACAGCATTCGGAACCGAGCAGAGGAAGTGGTTCTGGGAGAACTGGTTTACAGTCTGTAACAGATACCGATGATCTTCTCCGGGGAGACGCAGCGGAACCCACCTTTACACAACTCAGCCTGTTTCCTTCTTTTGAGGAGCAGGTCGGAACAGTCGCAGCAGCGGAAGCAAGTATGAAATATACCATGCCCGCTGCTTTTTCTTTGCCACAGAATGAGCTTGAAACCATTCTTCGCAGTGGTGGAGGAAAACAGCACAGCAGAAAGCGTATCTTTGCAAAGTACACAGAGGGCAGAAATGCCGAGCAGATGGTGGATTTTCTGAAAAATGAGTACGGACAGACCGGAAAAGGTTTTGAAATCAATGGAAATCCAGTATCAGTGTGGTTCGATGAGCATGGTATGAGTGTCGGCTATGGAACACAGGCAAGGGAAACACCGATTGTCACGATGGATTGGGAAGATGTGGAGAGCCATATCCGTTCCATGATCGAAAATGGTACTTATATGAGTGCCAGTGAAGCATTTCTTGTAGATACACAGGAGAGAAATCGTGTTGCCAATCAGATCTATTTCTTCCTGCGAGATGGAATGGATGAAATGCCGGAGGAGCTTGGCTTAAAAGCAGGAAATTATCCGGAAAGTGAAGCAAAACTCATGGAGCTTCTTTCCACCCATGAGGGCAGGGAACAGCTTAAAAACGTTTTGGAAGATGCGGCGGAACGTCTTGCATCGGGTGAAGCCGAATTAAAATGGCGGCATGTGAAATCACCGGAATATCTGTTATCGGAGATCGCAGACCTTGACAGGGAGAGACTGGAATTTCCATTGCCGGATGCGGTGGAGGTAGCACAGGAAGATTTTATCACGCAGGATGAAATTGACTATGCACTTGGCAGAGGAAGCGGCTATGAGCATGGAGCTTTCCGCATTTATGAGTATTTCATGGAAGGACATGACCAGAAGGAAACAGTTGCCTTTCTGAAAAATGAATATGGTATTGGCGGCGGTTCCGGTGGACTTCCAGGCAACGATGATTCCCATAATGAACATGATGGAAAAGGTATCCGTCTGGAGAAGGGCAGCTATGGAAATCCGTATGCAAAAGTGCTTCTGAACTGGAATGTAGTCGAGAAAAGGCTACGTGAGCTGATCCATGAGGATAAATATTTATCTCCACAGGGGAAAGAAAACTACAAGGCATACAAGGAAGAACAGGCAGAGAAAGCAAGACAGCGAGAGCTTTCCCGTCTGGAGCATGGACAGCGACTTGAATGTAAGAAGGACATCGAAGCCTTGATTGCCGAGAAATTCAATGGTTTTGTGCTTCCGAGGAATACCGCAGATGAAATCATAGATAAATATGGCATTGACTGTGTGGAATTTGTTCTTGCAAATACGGTTACGCATTTTGATTATGACGGTCGTTTTTCGCAGAACAATAAGGACTGGGCAAAGGGCATTGTTGCGGAAAATGAGTGGCAGAATAATGATCTGATTTTAAGTTCACATCCGGCAGTATTGGACGGATTTACCAATCAGGCAAGAAGATATATCAATGTATTGTGGGAAAAAGAAAAGGAAGCACAGCAAAAGATCACGATTGATGGATATGAGTGTGTTCTGGTTGATGAGTGGGGCAGTGAAAAAGAGAAATATCTGCTTGGAAATGACATTGAGGACAGCAGTTTTTATTATGCACAGGTCAATGGGAAATCCTTTGAATACGACCATAAGCCGGAGCGTAGCGAGGTAGAGGACGATTATATCAATGCCATTGCAGAGGAAGATATTGACCGACACGAAGCAGAGGTGTTTTCAAGGTTTGAGGGGACGGATGGTATCGCAGAGCCGGATGAAACTGAGCCACAACAAGAATTTTCACAAGAGGAATCGCAGAAATTATTCTGGCATGTGGTACATGATGCTGATGATGAATATGGCAATCCGACACAGTGGAGTGCCACCTTATCAGAGGGAGTATTCCTTTGGATTGATAAGGAAGTGGACGGATATGCTATTTATGATACGGCAGACACCACCCGTCCGGCATTGGAGACATTTTCGACTTTGCAGGAAGCAATGGACTGGGGCAATGAGCTTGCAGAAAGTGGCAGGGAAGCAGAAGCGGAGTTTCCTGATGAAAAGGAACAGAATGTTGTTACAGAACAGACTGAAGATGAACTGGACAGTATAGATACGCAGTTTGCCCGTGAGCGTCTGGAGAATGGAGAAGCAGACCGACAGACAGAGGAAATGCTGTCACAGGTGCTTACCGGAGAATGGGAGCCGCTTACACCTTCGGCAGAGGAGAATAAGACTGTACAGGAAATAAATGTGGCTGCACCGGATAAAAGTAACTCTGTCAATTTCCATATCAGCGATGACCGATTGGGCGAAGGTTCTCCAAAAGAAAAATTCCAGAGAAATGTTGCGGCAATTAAGTTGTTGGAGCAGATCGAAGGTGAAAACAGATATGCTACACCGGAAGAACAGCAGATTTTATCCCAGTATGTCGGCTGGGGTGGTCTTGCCGATGCGTTTGACGAGAGCAAATCAAACTGGTCAGCAGAATATCACCAGTTAAAGGAACTGTTATCGCCGGAGGAGTACCGCATGGCAAGGGAGAGTACCTTGAATGCCCATTACACAAGTCCGGTCATTATCCGCCAGATGTACGAAACATTGGAGAAAATGGGATTTTCCAAAGGGAATATACTGGAGCCTTCCATGGGCATCGGCAACTTTTTTGGTATGATGCCGGATTCCATGAAAGAGAGCAGGCTTTACGGAGTAGAGCTTGACAGTATCACAGGACGCATTGCAAAGCAGCTTTATCCGCAGGCAGATGTGCAGATCAAAGGATTTGAAAAGACCGATTATCCGAACGATTTCTTTGATGTGGCAATCGGAAATGTACCTTTTGGTCAGTATAAGGTGGCAGATAAGCAGTATGATAAAAACAATTTCCTGATCCATGATTATTTCTTTGCAAAGACGTTGGATAAAGTGCGTCCCGGTGGTGTGGTTGCTTTTATTACAAGCAAGGGAACCATGGACAAGGCAAGTCCGGAAGTCAGAAGATACCTTGCACAAAGAGCAGACCTGCTTGGTGCAGTCAGACTTCCGAATACCGCATTTAAGGCAAATGCAGGAACCGAGGTCACTTCGGATATTTTATTTTTCCAGAAGCGTGACCGCATGGTGGAGCGTGAGCCGGACTGGGTACATCTGGGAGAGGACGCAAATGGCATTACAATGAACGCTTACTTTGCAGAGCACACGGAGCAGATCGTAGGAAAGATGGAAATGGTATCCGGTCCTTATGGTATGGAAAGCACCTGCAAGGCAGATGATGGCAGACCATTTGAGGAGCAGTTAGCGAAAGCACTTCAAAACATTACAGGACAGATTGATACGATTGATCTGGATGAGGAGCTTGCGGATGAAATGAGCAGGCAGAGTATTCCTGCTGATCCGTCCGTCAAGAATTTCAGTTATACCGTAGTCGATAATGAGGTATATTACCGTGAAAACTCTGTCATGAAGGCGGTGGAAGTATCAGACACCGCAAAAGAACGTATCAAGGGAATGGTGGCAATCCGTAACTGTACGCAGGAGCTGATTGATATGCAGCTTGAGGAATACTCCGATGTAGCAATTAAGGAAAAGCAGGCAGAGCTTAATAGCCTGTATGATAATTTCTCTAAGAAATATGGTCTGATCAATTCACAGACGAATAAGAGAGCCTTTAATCAGGACAGCAGTTATTGCCTGCTATGTTCCTTGGAAAAACTTGATGATGAGGGCAATTTCAAAGGCAAAGCGGATATGTTTACGAAGCGTACCATTAAAAGGGCAGAGGTTGTCACAAGCGTGGATACTGCAAGTGAAGCGCTGGCAGTATCTTTAGCAGAGAAAGCTAAAATCGACCTTGATTTTATGGGAGAGCTTACCGGAAAAGATAAGGATACACTTACCGAGGAGCTTCGTGGTATCATTTTTCAGAACCCGCTTACCGATGTCTGGGAGACAGCAGACCAGTATCTAAGTGGCAATGTGCGTGAGAAACTTGCCATAGCAGCCACTTATGCGGAAAATCATCCGGAATATGCCCCAAATGTACAGGCTCTTACGCAGGTACAGCCGAGGGAGCTGGACGCATCGGAGATTGAGGTGCGTATCGGTGCCACTTGGATTGATCCAAAGTATATCAATGATTTTATGCGTGATATTTTCCAGACACCGGAACATTTATTTCGCAGGGATACGATTGGTGTGCAGTTTTCGGGTGTAACCGGAGAGTGGAATGTAAAGGGCAAAAATGCGGACTATGGCAATACGCTTGTCAACATGACATACGGTACAAGCCGGGTAAATGCCTATAAGATACTGGAAGATTCCCTGAACCTCAAAGATACGAGAGTATATGACACCATTGAGGAGGATGGAAAGGAAAAGAGAGTCCTCAATAAAAAGGAAACCATGATTGCAAGCCAGAAGCAGGAAGCAATAAGGGAGGCATTTAAGGACTGGGTATTCCGTGATCCGGAACGCAGGCAGACACTTGTGGCAAAATATAATGAGCTTTTCAATTCCACCAGACCAAGAGAATATGACGGTTCACATCTGAAATTTCCAGGCGTGACACCGGATATTGAATTAAAGTCGCATCAGAAAAATGCGGTTGCCCATGTGCTGTATGGAGATAATACCCTGCTTGCGCACTGCGTCGGTGCCGGAAAAACCTTTGAAATGACAGCGGCGGCAATGGAAAGCAAGCGTCTGGGACTATGCCAGAAGTCATTATTTGTAGTGCCGAACCACCTGACTGAACAATGGGCAAGTGATTTCCTTCGGTTATATCCCGGAGCAAATATCCTTGCGGCAACGAAAAAGGATTTTGAACCCGCCAACCGTAAAAAATTTTGTTCCCGTATTGCAACAGGCGATTATGATGCCGTTATTATCGGGCATAGCCAGTTTGAAAAAATCCCGTTATCACAGGAAAGACAGGCGGCAACCATTGAAAGGCAGATTGATGAGATCGAGCTTGCCATTGAACAGGCGAAAAAGGATAATGGGGAGCGTTATACCATTAAGCAGATGGAAAAATCAAGGAAAGCATTGCAGGTGCGTCTTGATAAATTAAATGACCAGAGCCGGAAAGATAATGTCGTAACCTTTGAGCAGTTGGGGGTAGACAGGCTGTTTGTGGATGAGAGCCACAATTACAAGAACCTGTTCCTTTATACGAAAATGAGGAATGTAGCTGGTATTGCACAGACAGAAGCGCAGAAGTCCTCCGATATGTTTGCCAAGTGCCAGTATCTTGATGAAATCACAGGCGGCAAGGGTGTAACTTTTGCGACCGGAACGCCAATTTCCAACAGCATGACGGAGCTTTATACGAATATGCGTTATCTCCAGTATGGTACGCTTCAGAAGCTGGGACTGGGACATTTCGATGCGTGGGCGGCTTCTTTTGGGGAAACACAGACCGCCATAGAACTTGCACCGGAGGGAACCGGATACCGGGCAAAGACAAGATTTGCGAAGTTTTTCAATCTTCCGGAGCTGATTGCACTTTTCAAGGAGAGTGCGGACATTCAGACACCGGATATGTTAAAACTTCCTGTGCCGGAAGCAGAGTATGAAAATGTGGTGTTAAAGCCGAGTGAATTTCAGAAAGAAATGGTGGCTTCTCTTGCGGAACGTGCTGAAGCAGTCCGGGACAGACAGGTGCAGCCTTACGAGGACAATATGCTAAAGATTACAAATGACGGAAGAAAGCTGGCACTTGACCAGAGGCTGCTCAACGATATGCTTCCGGATGAGGAAAATTCTAAAGCGGCAACATGTGTGGAGAAAGCCTATGAGATATGGGAGAACACCAAAGAGCAGAAGTCAGCACAGTTGATTTTCTGTGATTTATCGACACCGAAGGGTGATGGCACTTTCAATGTGTATGAGGATATAAAAAACAAGCTCATGGAAAAGGGAGTGCCGGAGCAGGAGATCGCATTTATCCATGATGCCAATACAGAACTTAGAAAAGCGGAGCTGTTTGCAAAAGTAAGAAGCGGACAGGTTCGTTTTTTATTAGGTTCCACCGCCAAAATGGGAGCCGGTACGAATGTGCAGGACAGACTGATTGCATTGCATCATTTGGATGTGCCTTGGAGACCTTCTGACATTGAACAGCAGGAGGGAAGAATCTTACGACAGGGCAACCAGAATGATAAGGTCAAGATATTTCGTTATGTTACGGAAGGTACGTTTGACAGTTATTCGTGGCAGCTCATCGAGAATAAACAGAAATTCATCGGACAGATCATGACCAGCAAATCCCCGGTGCGAAGCTGTGAGGATGTGGACGAAGCGGCACTTTCCTATGCAGAAGTCAAGGCACTTGCCACAGGTAATCCCTACATAAAAGAAAAAATGGATCTCGATATTCAGGTATCGAAGCTGAAACTGATGAAGGCAAACCATACCAGTCAGAAGTACAGGCTGGAGGATAACATCACACAACATTATCCGCATCAGATCGCCATTTTCAAGGAGCGTATCGAAGGCTTTTCCGCTGATATGGAAAAATATGCGAAAAATAAGCCGGAGGATAAGGAGCAGTTCTTTATGCAGGTGGGCGGAAAGCCATACACCGATAAGAAGGAAGCTGGAACTGCGATCATAGCCATGTGTAAGGAAATCAAAGGCATCAATGCTAGTGCGGATGTAGGGGAATATCTTGGATTTAAGCTGAATGTAACTTTTGATTCTTTTAACAATAAGTTTGTGATGAATGTCAAAGGAGCCATGAGCCATCCGATGGAAGTCGGCACTGATCCGCTCGGCAATATCACCCGTATCAACAATGCACTGGAAGCCATGCCAATACAGCTTGAGGAAGCACAGACGAAACTTTCCAATGTGGAACATCAGCTTGAAACAGCAAAAGCAGAAGTAGACAAGCCGTTTCCGCAGGAAGCGGAGCTTTCCGAGAAACTGGAACGTCTTGCAGAACTTAATGCCTTGCTTAACATGGATGAAAAGGGCGATGA
>ONZX01000595.1_pt1 | contig 22482 bp, 24 predicted proteins | sample 1671831 | NCBI WGS metagenome assembly ONZX01 (sample SAMN06348197, study PRJEB24527) | human gut metagenome | reverse complement strand
TGAAGTGCCGGACGATTGAACTATTCTGTTTTCAAAGAACGGAGTTTTATAGAAAATCTTCGGAATTTAAGGCTTCCGAAAAATTGTCCCTCTACTTACGAGCCATCGAGAACGGTCAAAAAGTACCCCGAAAAAGAAATTTGTTAAAAAGTTCTTGGAAAATATAGTTGAAGTGGCCGCTTGGTTAAAATAACGTCGGTCTACGGGGTGACCGATGGAGGGCGGAACTTTGCAACAATGGCAGTGCCTGAAGTTGAAGCTGGTCTTGAAAAAAGATGCCCTCAATAGGTAGCCGACGAAAAAGGCCAAAATACAACCACATCTCCGAAACTTAACAAAAAAGTCACAATTTGCATTTGCAAATTGTGCGTCTGCTATTAAACGGAATTGTCATAATAATCATACGAGTACAAGCAAACCTTCGTGAAAGAAGATACTCCGAAGAAATACCCCTCTATATACGAGCCCACGAAAAGGGCTGTTTCGTAGCATTCAAGACCGTTCTGTAACCGAATTGTAACAAGCAGACAGAAGTGAGTTCCTAAAAGAAGCCTTCATATCCGAACCCAGTTGGACGACCAAAATGCACCCGTGTCTCCAAAAGTCAACCAAAAAGTCACAAAAAATAGCAGCCGTCTGCAAGGTAGATGCAGATGGCTGCTATTGATAAAATTATTAGGTGATCAATGCGGTGAAAATATCACGTCGTTCAGAATTGGACTTGTTGGTGAAATCAACATTATCCATCCACTGAAGAAGTTTTTCCTTGTTATCTTCGGTCAAAACTTCGTTATGAAAGATAAAATATCCTAATAAATAATTAATATAATCAATGCGAGGAAGTTGAGTGGGTGTGTTCTCATTGATGAAGTCTAAAGTGCGATCGAGTGCAGCTAAAGTCATAGAAAAGCATTGTGTAAGCTGTTCTGGAGAAAGGTTACAAAGTTGATTTTCCTTAGTATCAGAAGGAATAGGAGCATAATTTCCGGAATGAGGCTTCTGAGTGATAACTTCATACGCAGGATTTAATGCTGCAACTGGGTAAGAAACATTGGTTTTTTGCGGAGTGAAAAAATCTTCGTACCCTGCTTCATATACACGGGTACGGTAGAGGTTTGTGTACTGTTTATAAATATCAATTCCATGAGCTTTCAGTTTAGAAAAGCGCATTTGAATAATACTTACTCGGCTGCCAGCATTGTTTAGAACTTCGAACCACTCAATTTGTTCATCCTCAGTTAGGTCTTCAGCCGAATTAAGAGTATAATTATAGTTTCTCATTTTGCTGCGTACTTGAAGGAGCACAGACAAGACATCGGCAGAACCAAGTGCACTTTTAGCCTTAGTATACTCAAATAATTTGGTATCCTCTTTATTTAAGAGGATACCAACAGGAATTTGATTACTCCTGATAGAGTCACGCACCTCTGTGAACTCGCCTTTTCCTAAGTCTAACACGATATTTCGAAAATCATCATGATTACAATATGCTTTATAGTTAGTGGTTAAACGCTGCTGGCCATCCACGACCGAGTATTGACCGCGTTCAATAGTTGAGATGATTTCTCTATCTATAAAGGAAACTTGCGGAACAGCACTTTCCACAGTATTTATAACATTGATAGAAATAGGAGAAACCGGAGCCTTTCCCCACAATTGATAATTAAGAAGATCGATACACTTCTGAAGTGTCCAACTGATATCTCGCTGATACAACGGCAAAGAAATCGAGTTCTCCTCAATTTTACGACACATATCTGCTACAGTTATCAAGGAGGTTCTTTTGGTCGGATCAAATGTTGCTGCTATCATCAAACCTTTGTTGACTCTCATATTGCCTACCCTTCTTTTGTTGGAAGTAATCACTTGATTGTATAGTACATCCAATCGCAGAAAAAGTCAATAGCAGCATACGCGTAAATCGCAAAAATCGTGAAAAAGCAAGCAAAACAATGGGTGCTGCTTAAATATAGCAGCACCCATTGTTCTAGTCTAACAGAAAGCACACACACCACGTATAACGAGAACTGCTTAAAGCATGAGCCTTCGTGAGGCTTCTAAAATAGCCTTGAAATGGGTTGAAAAAGCCACATCCTGCTCCTTCGTCCGCTTTGGGCTCCCCTTGGGGTGCTTCCAGGCACGGAGGAGCTTTTTGTTTTCATAACGCCGCAGCATGAGAGCTTCCATGTTGTCGGCGGTGTACTCCAGCCCGTTCTGATTCAACACCCGGGCGCACTTGGCAAGGCACATACTTGCCAGCCCGTAGTCCTGCGTCACAACCACATCTCCCGGTTTTACCCGGTTGACGAGGGCAAAGTCCACGCTGTCTGCTCCTTTATCGAACACCAGCGTCTGCGCACCTTCCCGCTCAATCTGGTGAGCGGTGTCGCACAGGATGATGACTGGAACACTGAATTGCTTTGCAATCTGCAATGTCAGGTCCACCACCGGACAGCCGTCTGCATCAATCAAAATGGTCATGTGTGTTCCTCCATCACCCACCGAAAGGCTTTCGCGGTACGCAAATCGGCGTCTTTGAAATGCCCTCCGCTGTTCCATTCAAGGGTGCAGTCTGCGCCACGCGCTGTAAGCCGACTGTGCAGGGCGCGGATGTTATTGCCCACCACAGCCATGACAGCGTTTTTCGTGCGCTCTTCCTTGTCGCCAAGGCTCAGATAAACGTGCTGTGCCTGTATCGGGTGCTGCTGTTCAAACTCCATCCAGCCCGGAAACCACACAGAGGGGGATGCGGCGGCGACACCGTAGAACAGCTTTGTCTGGGTGGAGGCCCACAAAGCAAACAGCCCGGCCAGCGAGTAGCCGCCCAGAATGATTTTGACGTTTTCCGGGAGACGAAACTGCTGCTTCAGCGTGGGAATGACCTGTTCTGTCAGAAAGCACAGGGTGTCCCCAGCCTTGCCGCCAAACCCTTGCTTTCCCCACACAGCAGGGGCTTCCCACGGAGAAAGTGCATCGTTCCAGCTTTCCACCGGGATGGCCGCAAACAGAAAGTGGTGCGCACTCTGTGCAATAGCGGCAACCTCGCTTTCCATGCTCTGCTGCTCGTGCTCGCCGGTCATTTGGAGCAGTAGATATTCCGCATGGGCTTCGCCGTAAATGCGGCAAGGTCTGTTCCCGATTTGCATTGTCTGTGCGGTCATTGCGATGTCCTCCCAAAAAGATTTTGATAAGTCCAGTATAGCAACTGAAAAATCATTTTGCAATTCAAAAGGCGTTCGCATTCGCTGCAAGCAGTGCAAGTTGGTACCAACTTGCGATTTTTGAATTGGATTTTTCAAAATCCAATTTCAAAATGCTTGTTGGGAGATCCCAAACCCTTGAACTGCATCCGACGGGCGCGGGCTGCGCGTTTTTGCAAAACGCTTTTGGGGGTGCTGTAGAAGCGCTCAACCATCACGCATTGCAATTGTCCATAGTGCATTGATTTTAGCTTTTAAGAGAGTATAATTAAAATGTGAAATTTTAGGTTTGTGTGAGGGCACTATCACTATGAGAATTCAGTATGACAAAGAGTTCTACTCAAAAGAAGCACTCCTGAAAGCGGCATACCATTTTACAGACAGAGCATACGTCTATCTTGGCGTGGAAGATGGTAGCTTCTTTGTGGACTTTACTGCCAAAGGCGGGATAAAGTTTGATAAAGAAAAGCTGGAAAACGAGTTTAAGAACGAATTGCTGGCGCAAGTGATCCATCAGACTGTCTCCAAAGAAACTACGGTTCTGAGGGAGCTGTTGGTGGCTCGTGCGCTGTCCTCTACGATGGTGGATGAGGGCATATCCTCCGATGCAGCCGAAAGTCCGATGACCGAAGATGCACAGGATGCGCTGGATGCGATTGCAAAGGACTGGTTCGATGAAAAATAAGAATGAACTTTTGGTCAGCTCTGAAATTTTTTCGGAGGATCTTCTTCAGACCGCAATACAAGCATACCGTGAGTTGGCACAGATTCATGTAGAGCGCGCTGCAGATCACTGGGTGCTGACCTTTCAGGACTGCCAGTATGACACAGCTCTTACAAAGCATGAATTCTTCAATTATCTGATCAATCTTTCGAGCGTGGCATTATGATGATATGTGAAATACTCCTCCTATGCTGCGCATGTGTACTGTGCGGTCTGAGTGTTTGGACGGATCTGCGGCATGGGCAGATAAAAAACAAACATCTTGTAGTCGGTTTTACTATAGGGCTGGCTCTGAACATTGTCTATTATGCTGTATACTGTCGAGACTGTCTTGGGATCACTGCTTTGAACCTGTTGATCTCAGCGTTGCTTTCGATCGGCTTCTATTTTGTCCACATCTGGTCGGCAGGTGATAGCAAGTTACTGATCGTTCTGATTTCACTTTTGCCGGGACGGCTGTTTTGGGCAAATACGGACACGATAGTTCCGGCAGCTTATCTGTTCATTTTGGTGTTCAGTATCGGGTATCTCTATCTGATTGGTGAAGCAGTCTATCTGGACTTCAAAAATCGCGCAATAAAGCTTCCGTCCATTACGAAAAACGGCGTATGGACCACAATCAAATCCTATTTCCATGCGTTTATCATTCTATACGCATGGAACAGTGTCCTTTCCATTGCAGCTCCGTCTTTTGTAGAGAACAACATTCTCTTACTTTCGTTGATCAGTTATTTCCTGATTACAGTTCTTCGGGAAAAAACAATCTATCATTCGAAAATCCTGATCGGCAGTTGCATCGCCTTGGATGCGGTGATGTTAGTTCTTACGAGAAACAGCATTACCGCTGCGGGCGTTCTTCGGATGGCTCAGACTTATCTGTTGGTGCTTCTTGTGATGTGGACAACATGGATTGCCGGAAAGTATGTTTATGAATCTGTTCCGACCGAAGATGTCAAGGCGGGAATGATTTTAAGTAAGTCAACGGTCGTCTGCTTTGCACCGTCAAGGGTAAAAGATTTACCGCAAATCAGCTATGAAGATATGCGAAGCCGTCTGACAGAGGAAGAGGCAGCAGCCGTTCGACGCTGGAAAGATTCAAAATACGGAAAAGAGACGGTTGTTACTGTTCGTAAAATTCCGTTTGCATCGTTCATTGCGGTGGGCATTCTCTTATTTGCAGCCTATCATATTGCTACAACATTAGGATTGTGGGGAATCTGAACCATGACATTTTACCTTTCGGCCTACCGTTCACAGCCAGCCGCAGCGTATCTGTTTGCACGGGTTCGCCTTTCCCGGAAAGAGATCGAGAGCGACCTGCAAATCGGGCTGAATGTTGCTTATGTGGAACAAGAAAGCCAGACGGTTACATTATACCCATTCGAGAAACGCCATTCCATTTCGGATGCTGAGTGGCTTCGTTGGAAAGAATTACAGGATGCTGATGCGATTTCTTTAGAGAATACAGGTATCTGCTATCGGTTCTATCAGGCTGATGCAGGGGACGCGACTATCGTAACCGGCCTGACCTGCAATACGAATTGTGTGATGTGCCCTGTGAGTGAAAGCTCTCGCTGCCATGCACAGCTGACGCCTGTGGAAGAACTCAAAATGCAGATCCGATACTTTGGCACAGAGATTCCGCATATTACGATCACCGGCGGTGAACCGACTCTGCTAAAGCAGGGTCTTGTGGAGGTTGTTCAATACGCAAAAGAACAATGTCCGAGTGCTGAAATTCTGATCCTGACCAATGGGCGGACTTTTTCGGTTGCCCCTTATGCGCAAGCGTTCAATCGGCTTTTGGTTGCCCAAGATCAGATCGCGATTCCGATTCACGGCTCAAATGCCGAGCGACATGATGTGATAACGCAGGCACGAGGTTCTTTTGCGCAGACGATCACGGGATTAAAAATACTGGCGCAAGGCACAATGCGGATCGAAATTCGCATTGTAGTTTCCAAATTGAACTACATGGACATTTCCAATATTGTGGATCTGCTTTTAACACTGCCTCGGATAACAGTTGTGAATTTTATCGCACTGGAGATGTGCGGCAATGCAATCAAGAATCGCGAGCAGGTGTGGATCGATTATCCGCAGGCAGCTGCGGCCTGTGAAGATGGAATTGAGAAACTGGTTTCAGCTGGTATTGACATTGGTCTTTATAATTTTCCGCTCTGTGCAGTGAAGCATAAATATTGGACATTGTGCCGTGATAGTATTTCGGATTATAAGATTCGCTACACACCAGAGTGTGAATCCTGCAAAGTGAAAAATATTTGCTATGGTGTGTTTAACAGCACGATCTCGACCGGGTGTTTCGTTGCCCGACCGATTGCGGAGTAAAAAATGAAGTATTCCTATTTTAATTTCAAAAAATGGAACGAGCAGCAGATCCTGCTGACAAATGATCTTGGACAGTGGGCGTTCGTATCGCTTCCGACCTTTCAAGCGATGCTGCTGCACAAGCTTGACAGCACAGACCCATCTTATGCGGAGCTTTTAGAAAAGGGCTTTATCTATGAGGACGATGCGGATATTTATCTGGAACGCCATAGCCGTGCTCTCCGAGAAGCAAAAGGGTATTTGATGGATGCCACCAGCTTACATATTTTTGTTCTGACAAATGAGTGCAACGCCAGATGTATTTACTGTCAGGCACAGTCTACCGCTTCTCATAAGAAGGGTCTGATGAGTGCTGAAACTGCAAAGAAAGCTGTGAATCTGGCGTTTCAGGCACCAGAGCCATTCTTATCGATCGAGTTTCAGGGCGGTGAGCCGCTTCTGAATTTTGATACGATTCAGGTTATCGTATCAGAAGCCGAGAAAAAGGCGGCAGAAACGAGTAAGAAAGTTGAATTTTCGTTGGTCAGTAATCTGAATCTGCTCAACGATGAAATGGTGCGCTTCTTTCAGGAGCATCGTGTCAGCGTTTCAACCTCGATCGACGGTCCGGTGCGTTTGCATAATCGGAACCGCCCGCTCTGTCAGGGTAGTGGAACCTATGAGGGCACAATTCGCGGGTTAAAGCGGCTGCAAGCAGCAGACGTATGCGTTGGTGCAATTGAAACAACAACGCGATATAGCCTGAACCAGTGGAAAGAACTGGTGGATGAGTATCGTGCGCTTGGACTGCATAGCATCTTCCTTCGTCCGCTGACGCCGTTGGGGTTTGCAAATGCAGACTGGAATCAGGTGGGCTATACGGCAGACGAGTTTGTTGCGTTCTACCAAAAAGCTCTGGCCTACGTTGTGGAGATCAACCGGCAGGGCTATTTTATGTCAGAGGGACACGCCACAACATTCTTGTCCAAGATCTTACTGGGTCAAGGAAAAAATTACATGGAGCTGCGTTCACCCTGCGGTGCAGCCGTTGGACAGATGGCCTATTATTATGATGGTAATGTCTATACCTGCGATGAGGGACGAATGCTTGCCGAAATGGGTGATCGTGCATTCCAACTGGGAACCGTAGAGGATGCCTATGATTCTTTGATGAACAGCAATGTCTGCAAGGCCTGCTGTGTTGCATCTACTTTGGAAGCAGCCCCCACCTGTAACGACTGTGTATACCAGCCTTACTGCGGCACCTGCCCGGTACTGAATTATGCACTGGACGGTGATGTGTTCTCTAAGATACCGAACAATTATAAATGTCAGACCTACAAAGGAATGCTGGATGCCGTATTCGCATTGCTGAATCAAAAGGATCCAGAAATCGACAAAATATTGGATAGCTGGGTACGATGAGGTGTTGATATGAGAAATCATGTGTTGGAAGTTCTGAAACGGACGACTGCAACCGTTGCGATCGCTGCAATGCTTTTGTGTGGAGTGACAGCGTGTTCATCTGGCGGCTATACGGATCAACGTACAATAAAATATTCAGATGGAGGTGTTTATTCTGGTAGCGTCCAAGAGGGAAAGAGATCGGGCTATGGAACATTCAGTTGGGCCAATGGCGAAACCTATGTTGGACTTTGGAATGATGACCAACTCAATGGGAAAGGAACATTTACGACTTCTGAAGGCATAAGTTGGATTGGAATTTTTTCAAATTCAGCACTTACATATACTGATTATTCCATAGTGGGTAATGGTTTAGATGGAATTGTTGGCATAAACACAGGAATTAATAAGGCGCACACTCTATATACGTACACACAGATTAATACGTTCGGATTATCTGAGTCCAAAAAGCTCGCTTACGATGGAGACTTAAAAAAATTCGGAGAGTTTACCGGAACCGCAACTATCGGTTATTGGAATGGAGATGTTTATTCAGGTATCGTGTCGCGCGGAAAAAAAGAAAAAGGCATTTATGTGTTCAAAAACGGTGATAGATATGATGGAACTTTTTTTAAGGATCGTATGTGTGATGGAGTGTATACGTTTTCTGGCGGCCAAAAACTAGAAGGTCATTTCGATAATGGTGTTCCGTCAGGAAAAATGACTTATACAGTATATAACACAAAGTACATAACAACTTGGCAGAACGGAATATGTGTTGCAGTTGAAAAGGCATGATGGAGGGTAACATGTCACAGTTTCCAGGGATAAAAAAGTCTATTCAGAATTATTTATATGAAGAGGAAGGAAATATTACAAGAAATAAACTGCTGATGGTTGGCTCATTGGCTGTAGTTATGAGCGTACTGTTTGCGTTAGATGTAGAAGCCGGGCATGGTTCGCATACATCACATGGATCTCATGGATCTCATGGATCTCATACATCTGGAAATGGACACGGAAATCACGGGAGCCATGGCAACACTCATCACAATCACAGTAGTGGTCACAGCAACTCAGGTTGGCATATCAGCAGCATTCGTAGTAGTCATGGTAGTCATGCAAGTGGACACTCAAGTCATCATAATGATCATGGCAGTCATAGTAGTAGCAATTATGGTCATGGCAGCCACATCAGTGGAAGTCATAGCAGCGGTATAGGTGGAAGCACAGGAACTGGAAATACGCCGTGGATCAGCGGGAGTACCAACTCAAACACTTCTGGGACCGGCGAAACTGTTGTACTTCCTAATGTTCCAGAATTGGAGATTCTTACACCACAGCAGACAATAGACAGTCCAACTATGCCGCTTGCACCGACACCCAGTATTCCATCTTTGCCCAGTACAACGGCAACAACCGCAATGATGGGCATAGAACAAGAGAACAAACCTGTAAAATAAGGAAAACTATTGGTTGGGGAGGTTGTATTATGAAAAAGAGTACTCAAAGACAGAGAAAAAAATCTGGCATTACGAAAAAGGTACTGATTGGTTTTCTGGCGGTTGGTCTGATTAGCAGTTTTGGTAAAACGCCGAGTGCTTCAACTGTATCCGCCAGTTCGGTAGCTTCATTTTCTGAAGTAAGCGTTGCATCTATTGACCTTCAGAACGGATTGACCGAAGGAATGGCTCATTTGGACTTCCCTGAAGTCGGCACCTATGAGGGAAATCTTCAGGATGGAAAGCGTTCTGGCAATGGTACGTTTGTGTGGGCAGATGGAACCAGCTATGCAGGTGTATGGGCAAACGACCAAATCAACGGCGATGGTGTTGTCACTGCGCCAAATGGAACAACTTGGACAGGTTCTTTTGCGAGTAATGCTTTTCAAAACACTGCTTATTCAGTCAAAGGCAGCAACTTTAGTGGTACTGTGACGCTTGCAGACGAAAAGAATCAGGCAAATCTGACGTTTACTTATCCAGATCATCTTGATGCAAAAAAGACGGTAGATGTTACATATTCCGGCGATCTGACCAAGACAGGTGAATTTTCGGGAAATGCAAATATCGGATATCCGAATGGTGATTCCTATGCGGGTTCCGTAAGCAACGGCCAGAAAGTAAATGGTAAATATGTCTTTAAGAATGGCGATACCTATACCGGAACCTTTAAGGCTGACAAAATGTGTGACGGCTCTTACGTTTTTGCAACAGGGCAAATCTTAACAGGTCATTTTGAAAATGGTATTCCGAACGGAGAACTAACTTATACCGTTAGTGGAGTGAATTATAAAACGACTTGGCAAAATGGTGCTTGCGTCAGCATTACGAAAGCATAAAGGAGAAAGATTATGGCACAGTTTCCTGAAATCAAGAAGTCCATTCAGAATTATTTATATGAGGAAGAAGGTAATATCACTCAGAACAAGCTGCTGATGGTAGGTTCATTGGCAGTTGTTATGAGCGTTCTTTTCGCTTTGGATGCAGAAGCAGGACATCGGTCGCACAGTTCCCATAGTTCGCATCGTTCCAGCAGCCACGGCTCTGGTCATGGAAGTCATGTAAGCCACCAGAGCCATCAGAGCGGTGGCGGACATAGTAGCCACGGCAGCAGTCATGGTAGTCATAGTAGTGGTAGTCACAGCAGTGGAAGTACGGCGCATAGCAGTGCTGCACACAGCAATACAAGTGCAGCGGCGACAACACCTACTTATCCAGAAGTACTTATCCCTCAGCAAACACACGATACACCGGCAATGGGAACGCTCCCGGTTCCGGCCATCCCTGCATTGCCTGATACGGCATCTGTATCTACAAATGGTATTGCTACATCCGTGGCGATTGACGATGGCATTGGACAGATTTAACAAAGCGGAAAATTGTCAAAGCCCACAGGCCGGAATTTCATCCACCCTGTGGGCTTTGTTGTATCTGCTGGTTGATATAAGTTGATATCAATTAGCATCAGTTGCTTTTCCGATTCTCATTCATGATCCTTCTGGCTCGTCCGCGCGTGGTATCCTCAAAGGTTTCATCCTCGCTGAATCGCAGCCAATAGGGGTCTTCCATTAGGCAGGCGTTGGTGCGTTTGACGATCTCCCACGCATTGTAGTCCGGCAGACCCATCATTTTCAGAATTTCCTTGCAGTCCATCCGATTTTTCGGAAAGATTCGTTTCTTTGCCCAAACCACCACATCGACCAATGGAACTTCACGTTTGTCACTGATGAAAAGGTTCAGTGGGAGGTCATACTGCGGCACACCCTCATTTGCGCAAAGAGACTGCCCATCTTCGCTTAGGTGGGCAATTTCTTTTTCATCCATCATCAATTTAAGGTAGGCCATTTTATCACCCCATGGCGGCTTTCAGGTAGTGCAGACGGTATTTCAGGTATTGACGGATCGCAGATGCTCTTTTTTCGCTCAACAATGCAAGAATAGGCGAAATAGCCTGAATGATTTCTGTATACAGCGTATCCAGATCACGCACAGGCAACACTAGCTCGTCGATCAGCTTGATCTGCTGGGCATGGTGACTGCGGAACGGTTTGGCTTTGTCGAACTGATAACGGAGCTTCGTGTCAGTCAATTCTTCATCCGTTGCCCACGCAAGCAGACTGCCGCCATTGTCGTAAATAGGCGGAGCATAATTTTTTCCATCCCGGACGATTACATCAAAATTGTTTTCGTGGCGGTCTTCGTTGCCGATAAAGGCATCGAACGCCAACATCTGATAGAGCCACTTCTTGCCATACAATTCTGTCGCATACTGAAACAGTGCCTCCGGTGAAGCGGCCTGACCGCTGGCAAGAAAATGGGCGTCAGCCAAGTCTGCAAAATGATACAGTTGTTCATCGTCCGTTGTGAACTTGGGGCAAACGCTGACCACATCACAGGAATAGGTTTTAATATCTGGGAAAAATTTAGCAGGCATCAGCGTATATTTTACATGAGGCAAGTCTAGTGCCTCTGCAATCAGTGATGCCATGACCTCTGAATAGGGCTCATATCCAGCTGTTCGAGCCTCAGTAATAGAATTGCCTTTTACCATGACAAGCTGGTCGTCCACACGATACCAGCCCTTTGAGAGCATCCCACGGCTTGTCCGGGTTTCTTGCTTTTCGAGCAACTGAATGCTGGTCGGCGTTTTGATTGGGCTCATGGTATCACACTCCTTTACTCCATTATACCATGTTCATACGGATAGACAAGAAAAATCATTGATACACGATCTCCCTCACCACCACTTCTTCCGCCTGCGCTTTCAGCCCATTCATGTGCGCCACCCAGAGAAGCTGTGCGCGCTCTTTGTCCGGCGCAGGGAACTTGTCTGCCAAGGCCGCAATCGTGCGCTCCAGCTGTTCTGAGGCGGCGCTCTGGACATCCTGCAAATGCGGCCAGAGCGTGCCGTTCAGCAGCATCTGGTTGTACAGCACGGGGCGCTGATTTTTGAGATAGGCCAGCCGCATCCGACTATACTTGCCCAGCGGTTCGTAATCATCGGTCTGCGGCAGGGTGAGCAGTGGCAGCTGATACTCCCCGATTTGGGCGTAATGGATCTCGGTGCGGACGGCGTTCGTGTTCTTCATGGAAATTCTCCTTTGCATTTTCAACAGGTGTTGCGTTCTTTGTGGAAAACAGCGCTTACTTCTTCCGATTCTGTGCGGTCAGCCAGTTGCCTTGCGCCTGATAGTAGTGCTCCATCGTGGTGGGGGCGTTCAGGATGGTGGTGCGCAGATAGGCCATGATGTTCTTGATGGGCTGGGTGGTGTTGGACATCACATCGAAGATGTACTCAACGTGCTGGCTGGTCAGCTTGTCCAGCCGCAGCCGGATGGCCTTGGTGGTCTGCGGCTGCTTGCCGACGTACTGGGTCTGTCGTGGACAGCAGTACATCTCCACAATGTTGTCCAACAACTCCTCCAGCTTGTCGGGGTCGTACCGCTGGGCAAGGGTGTCGATCTCCAGCCGCTCCCGGAATTCCTCCCGCACCTGTGCTTCCATCTGGTCAAAATCTGCGGATTCATCCGTCAGCCCTGATAGATTAGTACTTTGTCTTTTAGTATTTTGTTGCGTTGCCTTTTACAAATTGGGTTCAGCCAAATTTGGAAAATCCAAAAATGGTGAAGAACAAGGTTTCATTCGGCTTTTCGGACTTTTGGATGCGGACGGGTCCGACTGCTCACCTTCCTTGCCGGGAACGGCAGGAGCGTCCTCGACAGGCGATTCATAGACCTGATAATCGTAGTCGATGATCTGCCCTTTGGCATTGCGGACTTTCTGATGGCGGACATCTAAGCAAACAAGACTGCCTCACACAAAATCTTGTGGAGCAGTCCCGTTCGTTTATGATAATCAATGGACCTTGTAGAATACCCGATTTCCAGCCTTTCGTGCAGCCAACAGTCCCATTTCATGGAATTTCATTGCAAATGTTCGAATGGTGGCATACGCAGCGTTGCAGAAGCAGGACAAAAAGGCGTTACATCCGTATAGCCTGAGATTAAAGCATTTTTCTCAACACGTTCGCAGGCTTTGGAATAAACCCCCTTGCTTTCGGCAATATAGCGAGAAAACGGCGTGAACAGCGCCGCAGGATAAGGTGGCTGCTGCGGCAACTGTATGATGGAGACCTTTTTTGATAGATTGAAAAAACAAAATATTCTGTGATTTTGAGAAAGATTATCCTTCCTTTGAAGTGTTCTCCGAAGTGATTGCTGATGATATCGACTATTCTAATGCAGAATCCAAGCGAAAACAAAATGGATGCCTCCCGTAAAATTCAGGGAAGCATCCATGATGAAAAGTTAATGATTCAATTTTGAACCGGTGTCCGGAAAACTGGGGACAGATCATTTATTTTACAACAGCAATGGCCTCAATCTCGATCGTCATTCCCCCATTGAATTTGCCCACCTGCATCGTGCTTCTTGCCGGCGGATCCTCCGGAAAATACTGCCGGTAGGTTTCATTAAACAAAGCGAACTGATCAATATCTGCCACAAAGACTAAGGTCTTAAAAACATGATCCATATCAGATCCGGCTTCCTCCAGAATTGCTTTCATGTTCTTCATAATCTGATGTGTCTGAGAAACAATATCATCGGGAGCTGCCAGTTTCCCTGTTTCCGGATCCACACCTGTTATACCTGCTGTATAAATGAGATCTCCGATTCGAAATGCTTGGGAATACCAGCCGCCGGGCTGTGCAGCTTTGGACGTTGAGATTTTTTTCATTTCCATAAGATTATCTCCTGTTCTTTGAGAAAAGGCTGCTGTACAAGCGTGCAGCAGCCTTTAAGATCTTTTGTAAATTAGTTTCCGTCAGCTGCGGTTCTGTTTTTCTTATCGAAGAAATAGTAGGCAGGCAGACCGGTAACAAGTGCAACGCCACTGGCAATCAAGGCTGCAGTAGGTGCCCACATGAACGTGGAAACCAGAAGGATGCCGTTTGCAAAAATTGCAATAACCGTCATAATTTTCCACGCCGGGCATTTCCAGCCGGGGTTATAGTCAGCCTTTTTGCGGTGAACAAACATGGTGCAGAACACCAGCATGTTTTTCACCAGACAAATAAATGTGAAATAGCCCAGAAGATCGTTGATGCCGGAAACGCAAACCAGAATGATTGCGTAAATAGCCTGAGCCATCAGTGCAAAGGAAGGCGTATTGTATTTGGGATGTACTTCCGCAAAACGGCTGTACCATAATCCGTCCTTTGCCATTGCGTACTCCAGACGAGGCTGGTACATCGTTGCACCGGAAACCGATCCCGTAATTACAACGATTGCCATCAGCGCGGTGATGATGCCTGCAGTGGAACCGATTACAGGGATTTTTGAGAATGCAAGCGCAATAGGAGCATCGGAGGCCGCAAGCTCTCCCAGAGGGATCAGGCCTGCTGCAATGGTAGAAAGACCGGCGTACAGAAGAATGACAATTGCAATGCAGTAGATCATTACCTTTGGCATGGTCTTGTCGGGATCTTTTACTTCGCCTGCCATATAGCAAGCGCCTATTGCGCCATCGTAAGACCATGTGGTTGCAGATACGCCGGCGAGCAAGGCGGCAATTCCTACAGGAGCGCCTGCAGCAGCGGGCACAGAAATCAACTCAGTGTTCATGTAGAACAGGCCAACGCCAACCAGCAGGAAGAAGGGCAGCAGCTTCAGACTGGTAATAAAAGCCTGAAACCGTGCGCCGGCTTCTACGGAGCGATAATGCAGCGTGGTGAAACCAATAATCAGCAGGATTGCTACGACTTTAATGCCGATTCCTGTCAGTGCAGGAATGAAGAAAGCAAGATAGCTGGCGATTGCCAAGGACATGACAGAGCAGGTTGAAGGATCGGTTGCCCAGAAGGCCAGCCAGCCGTTCAGGAAGGCCACAGGACGCCAGCCTGCTTCTTTCAGCCATGTATATTGACCGCCATCTTCCGGATATGCTGATGCAAGCTCCGCATAGAGAAGATTCTGGGGGATCATGATCAGACCACCGATAACAAAGCTGGCAATCATCATCAACGCAGAACCGGATGCACCAGCCACTTCCGCCAGCGACGAGAAAATACCGGAACCAACCGTTGTGCCGACAGCCACTGCCAAGGCGGCGCCAAGCCCCAGCTTCCGCTTCAGCTTTCCCTGTTCGTGAATCGTTTCATTCCTTGTTTCCATAGGGTTTCTCCTTTCATTTACTCTGCTTTTGCAGCCGTTACATTTTTATTGAGCGGTGTAGCCGCCATCGACCATCAGATGGGTTCCGGTAATAAAAGAAGATTCCTCGCTTGCAAAGAATGCCACAGCGTAAGCCATATCGATGGGCTGACCGAGGCGTTTCAGGGGATAGCTGGAAATCAGACGGGCAACCTCCGCCTCATAATTGCCGGTTCGGGACATATCCTTGATAAATGCGGGTGTTTCCGTGCCGGAGGGGCAGACCACGTTGACGCGGATACCGAAGGGAGCCAGCTCCAAAGCCAGGCTCTTTGCAAATTGAATGATCCCACCCTTGGAGGTATTGTATGCGAGGCTCTCCACGCAGCCAACCACGCCCAGTTCACTGCCGGTGCAGATAATGGAGCCGTGGCTGCTCTTTTTCATAAGAGGCAGGGCATATTTTGCACACAGGAAATACCCCTTCAGGTTGACTCTCATTACGCGATCCCAGTCTTCTTCAGTGGTATCCCAAAGCGTTTTGCTCAGAGAGTAGGCGGCATTGTTGTACAGCACATCGACCACGCCATACTTTTCCTCTATTGCCTGAAACATCGCCTGCACCTGCGCGGAATCGCTGACATCTGCTTTGTAGAACCAAGCGCGTTCTCCAAGCTCAGCTTCTAAGGCGCTGCCCCGTTCCTCGTTGAGATCAACAATGACCACTTTGGCGCCGCGCTCGATAAAGAGCCGTACCGTTGCTTCGCCGATGCCGCTGGCACCACCAGTGATTACTGCTACGTAATTGTTCAGGTTCATAATCTTTTTCTCCTTGTTATTAAATTTTGAGTAATACGTCTTAATCGTGCTTTAATTATATAGTGTTTTTTTTGCGTTGTCAATAGTAAAATGTTCTGGAGGATTAGTTTTTTTTTTTTTTGGAAAGATATTTAATCCTACAGCGAATACTCAGCCGCAAGGATGCTCGGCAATATAGCACAGTGTGGTGTGTGCAGTTTGTTTGGCGGCCAGAGTGCATCGTCACCTAAAAATATGCGATGCCGCCCATGGGGTGGAGCGGCTCCACCGATCAGACAATATCTTGGAAAACAAATTATATTACCGAATTTACACTTGCAAAATCGCGAAATATCGAGTATACTGGTTAAGTAATCTATTAATAAACAGTTGGAGAGCCGTGTTTTATGAAAAGAGCTACATCCAAGGATGTCGCCAAGCTTGCAGGCGTATCCCAAACAACCGTTTCCTTTGTAATGAACAATACCCCCAATGTGTCTTTATCCGAAGAGACCCGAAAAAAAGTGCTGGACGCAGCAAATCAACTTCAGTATATTCCAAATTCCTTTGCCAGAGGGCTTAAAACCAGCCAATCCAAGCTGTTGGGTGTATTTCTTCCAACGATGGACAATCCTTATTACCCCATGCTGATGCAGTATATCGAAAAATACACTGCCCGTCTTGGATACAGCGTGATCCTATGCTGTACTTACCGCAATCCGGAACGTGAAAAGGCCTATCTGGACTTGTGTGAGGAAAAGCACATGGATGGTGTCATCTATCTGTTTACCCCCAATTGGATGAAACGTGTTGTCCAGCTTTCGCATACCATCCCGGTAGTTCTACTAAGTGAGAAATCGGACGATATTCCGTTAAACACAATCAGCCTGAATGGGTTTCGATGTGGGTATCTGGCGGCAAAGTATCTTTTGGATCTGGGACACAAGAGTATCGCTTTCCTGATGAGCTCTGTTTCTTCGGTCTCCCTGACCCGTACGAAACGTCTGGAGGGTATCAGAAGTGCCATTCGCGATGCGGGTCTGCCGCCGGAAACGCTTCAGGTTTTTACTGCTCCGTTGGGCGATTCCGGGCAGTCCGAAGCGGAAGCCGGATATTCCATAATGGAGCAGCTGCTGAAACGTAAGGATATTACAGCTGTTATCGGCGTAAACGACCTTGTAGCATTCGGCGCGCTTTCCTGCGTCCTGAACAGTGAGGATAAGCGTGTCCCTCAGGACGTTTCGATCTGCGGCTTTGATAATATCTACCTGACTACTATGACTCGTCCCAAAATCACTACAGTATCTTATTGTACCGAGGCACTTTGTGAACTGGCTGTTGATATGGTGCTGAAGGCAACGGGTGATTCGGACGTTCTCAAACTTGCTAGCGAGCCGCAGCTGATTGTTCGGGAATCTACCGGCCCCGCGCCCGGTACGTCCGGCCAGTGCGTTTCCTCGTAAAAGAAAAGATACAAACAAAATGGGTGAACCACAGGCTTCACGGCTGTGGTTCACCCATTTTTCTTATGACAAAACTGCGCAGGCTCTGCCGGAGCGGCGCTTAAGGCGTCAGACGGGAATTGTGTGACAGTTGCTTATCCCTTTTCCTTTTGGGAATCCCATTCAGGACGTATCATCCGACCATAGCCGGGCTTCTGCTTGATAACACCATCGCGATAAACCGCATTGCCCCGAACCCATGTGGAGACGATTCGGCAGTGAAAAGTCCTGCCCTCGTGCGCGAATTTATCGAGCTTACTGGCAGAAAAGCTGTTCTTGCGGGAATAGGTCCAATTCGTGTCCATATCAACCAAATAAAAGTCCGCATCGGCCCCCACAGCCAGAATACCTTTTCGAGGATACAACCCAAATCTTTTTGCTGCATTTGTTGATGTAAATGCAGCAAAGCGCTGCAGCGGCATCTTTCTGTTGCGGACACCTTCCTCCAGAATCAAAGGAATGGCAACATCAATTTCGGGCGCACCGCAGGCAGCCTTCCGCAAATCTCCATCCGGTGGGAGCTTGTCCGATAGCAGGTAGGGTGCGTGATCTGTTCCGAGGTAGTCGATGGTTCCGTCCAGTACATATTTCCACAGGCGTTCCATCCTGTCTCGACTTCTCAGAGGCGGATTGATCATAGCGAATGTTCCCAGATAAGCCTGATCCTGATAATTCAGAGTTAGATAGTGAGCACAGGTTTCCACAGTCACATCTACGCCCATTCGGCGCGCAGAGGCGATTCGCTCAGCACCTTCCGGAATGGACATGTGGCAGATATGCAGCTTGCATCCTGTCTTTTCTGCATAAAGCAGTAAGGTATTGATTGCGGTCAGCTCCGCAATCCAGGGACGGCTTGCATCGTGAACTGCCAGAGACCAAGGCTCCTCCTTGTGCTCATTTGAAAAACCGTTGACCAGTGTCCGGTCTTCAGCGTGAGCCCCAAAAATACCATGGAAGGATGCGACTTTTTCCATCTCCTTCAGCTGGCTATACTCATCAGAAAAGGGGTAGTTGGAACCGGCGTAAACCGTAAATGCCTTGAAACCTACACATCCTTGCTTGTGCAGCGGAACAAACTGCTCTATATTTTTCGGCGTTGCGGCACCCCAGAATGCATAATCGATCAACGCCTTTCGTTCAGCCCTTTCCTGTTTTAGCGCAAATGCCTCCAAATCAAGTACAGGGTGTTCGGGGGTGTTAGGCATATCCAATATCGTCGTAAACCCGCCTGAGGCAGCGGCCTGGGTTCCGTGTTCCAGATCCTCCCGCGCCTCTGCTCCGGGCTCAAAAAAATGCGGATGAGTATCGATTGCTCCCGGAAGCAGCAGCATCCCTTTGGCGTCCAGCGACTGTGCCGCCTCATAAACCGGAGCATCGGAGCCCATGGCTGCAATTTTTCCGTCAGAAACACAGATATATCCCAGAAAGACCTCTTCCTCTGTCACAATTTTTGCATTGTAAATGACAAGATCATATTTCATACCTGGATACCTCACAGTTCATCATTCTGCATCATGCGGTGCAGTCTGGATTCGGGGATTTTAGAAAAAGGGAGTTCTGCTGCTTTGCAGACTCGTTCCACTGCCGCCTGTGCATCCCGAACGACCTGCTTTTCGTCTACGGTAAGGACTTGGAAGTTCTCAATAAGGATATTACCGTCTACCATTACCAGCTCCACTTCACTTCCCTTGGCAGAATAAACCAAATTGGGAACTACGTTGCGTACCGGGTGGAGAATGATGGGTGACAGACACGGCTGAGTCATATTGATCATCAGAAGGTCTGCTTTTTTTCCGACATCAATGGAACCGATTTCGTTTCCAAGACCAATCGCCTTTGCTGCTTCAATGGTCGCCATTCTCAAAACCTTCCCTGCCGGGAACACCGAGGGATCTTTGAACTTACACTTATTCAGTATGGCCGTAAACTTCATTTCATTGAACATATTATTGCAATTGTTTCCGGGGGCTTGATCAGAACCAAGTGCCAATCTGTCACTGACCTCCAAAAATTCTGCAGCCGGTGGAATAATGCCATCAATAATTGCAATGCTCCCACTGCATAAAATCATTCCTGCTCCCTTGGATGCAAGCAGCTGAGTTTCCTCTTTGGTTGCCTCTGTCAGATGGACTGCCATTAATCTGTGATTCAGATATCCGATTTCGTCCAGGAAAGGGATCGAACGCTTTCCGTAACGCTTCATCATTTGGTTGATCTCTCTATCACCCTGAGAAACATGCATGTGGATACCGGTATCCAGCCTGAATGCAGCCTCTTGTATCTCCAAAAGCAGTTCCTTGCTGCACATATCGGGGCCTTGCGGTCCCAGCATACAGGTGATCCGGCCGTTTTCACGGTCGTTCCATTTCTGGATCAGATCCAGATTTCTGAGAAATTTTCGGTTGCCCTGAGCCGGGTCAAAGGTGTACAGCTCACCCACAGCCGTCTTATTTTCCTCTGGCAGCTCACTGATAAGCTCGGCAACTCTGGCTCGTGTTCCAACCTTGACATGGTTTTGGACGATCTGCGTCATAGGAGTATCAAAATCGCAGAAGGTCGTAGTGCCCGCCTTGAGTGCCTCTACAATATTCATCAAGGAACCTTTGCATACTGCATCAACATCCTTCCGCAATTCCTGTTCAAACGGCCAAAGCCCATGCTGCATCCAGTTGTTCAGATCCTGAGACACACCGCGAACCAAGCCATCTCCCGTATGGATATGCGCATCGATGAGGCCGGGCATCACCACTTTTCCGGATGCGTCAATCACCCGATGCGCCGACCAATCCTGAAGAACCTCTTTCGTAGCACCGACAGCGCTGATCCGGTTTCCGGTTACAGCCACAGCGCCATCTTCTAAAATACCTACGCCGTTTCCACGCATAGTGATCAGAATCGCATGGATAAACAAATAGTCTGCTGTCATGGTTTCTGTCCCTTTCTGTTTTCAGTTCTCTCGGTTGGCCGCGAGAAACAGAGCGTTTGTCAATATCTGTGTGCCAATGACCAGATCATCACGGGTTGTATACTCCTCAGGGCAATGGCTGAGCCCGCCATTTGAGCTTCGCAAAAACAGCATCCCCATCGGCATAATTCTCGACATATTCATAGAGTCATGTGCGGGGAAGCTGATCATTCGGTCTTTCTCAAATCCGGTTCCGACGGCTGCTTCTTCCAAAATATGGATCAGTTCCGGTGCGCAGTGCGCCGGTCTCAGGTCGCAGGTTGTTTCCACAGTCCAAGATAGACCCCGTTTTGCGCATTCCTGCTTCGTGACCTCAATCAGATCCGTATAGAGCTTTTCCCACTTCATGTCCTCCGTTTCACGGAAATCCACGGAAATCGTCACGTCCTCCGGGATAATATTGTGTTCACAAGGTAACACGGAAATATATCCAACCGTACCTCTAGTGTCTTTGCTGCATTCCTTTGCCAGATTTTCCACAGCGGAAATTACTGCCGCCGCTGCGGCCAAAGCGTCATGACGATCCGACATCGCCATTCCACCGGCATGCGCTGCTGTTCCATGAAAGTGGAGATAAAACTGTTTAATGCCTGCAACACAGCTGACAATGGAGAAGGGTTTGTCTGCGTCCAACAGATACCGCCCCTGCTCTATATGCATTTCCAAAAAACCACAATAGGCGTGGGGGTCTATTTTACTCTCTGTTAACCTTTCTGGATCCAACCCCATCCCGAATTCTCTCATGGCATCGCTGAGAAGCTGACCTGTCTGTCGATTGCGCAGATGAAAAGCGTAGTCGTCCGGAAGCATCCCGCATATCGCCTTGCTTCCGAATGTTCCGCCCAAAAATTGGCTGGCTTCTTCATTGATAAAGGCCACCATTTCCAAAGGCTTTTTGTGCGGAAGTCCGGATTCTTTGATGGCAACCAGCGCTTCCAATGCCCCCATTACACCAGCCAATCCATCAAAGCATCCTCCTTGAGGTACGGTATCAAAATGAGAGCCGCTCAGCACAGCCGGAGCATGTGGATCATCGCCCTCCAGCCGGGCAAATACATTTCCAACGGTATCGATCCTTGCCGTCAGGCCCGCTTCCTTTATCCACCGGATCAGGAGCATTACGGCTTCCTTATAAGGGGGTTCCCAAGCAAAACGACTGATTCCGCCTCTGGGATCACTTCCAATATGCCCTACCTCGTTTAATCGCGCCCACAACCGATCCGAATTGATGCTGACATAGTTTTCCATGTTGCTACCTCTTTTCTATTTTAATTTATTTACGTGCTCTTTCATAAAACACCGCACCACTCTTGCCTGACGGATGAAGCAACGTTTTGTCAGGCGCTGTGCCTGGAATTATGCGGTACTGCCTTAGGATTCATAAAATCAATCTCGAATCCGGCAGCATGGTTAATTTGCAATTTATACGATTTAATTATATATTAGCCGGTGAGCGGTTGTCAATAGCTGCAGTAATATTTTTTAGCAGAAGGTATTCGTACCGCAGACATAAAACCAACCACCGCGGGAAGCGCAATCGATTAAAAATTTTTCGCATATTGGCAGGGGCGGCTGTTGATATATGCTGCTCTTTTCTGTATGCCGTTCTCCATCCCGAAATACGAATTTGCGGCGGGCACTGCCGTCCGCAATGTGGTGCAGGATCTGATGACCCCGGAGGATGCCAGCCGCATGGCACAAGCCCTTTACGATGCCGCAGATCCGGTCTGCCGCTGAACCGGAGCAGAAACTGCACGAATATGGCAAAGCAAAGCCCACAGGCTGGAATTCCATCCAACCTGTGGGCTTTGTTGTACTTGCTAATTGATATAGGTTGATATCAATTAGCATCAGCTGCTTTTCCGATTCTCATTCATAATCCTTCTGGCTCGTCCGCGCGTTGTGTC
>ONZX01000583.1_pt1 | contig 22708 bp, 19 predicted proteins | sample 1671831 | NCBI WGS metagenome assembly ONZX01 (sample SAMN06348197, study PRJEB24527) | human gut metagenome | reverse complement strand
GTGGCGGCTGCGCGGGCGGGCACGGCAATCCCCGTCAGTGTCCGCACCGACGGCGCGGCGGCGGACGCCGTCTATACGGTGGAGCTGACGCCGCTGGACGCGGCCCCCGCGCCTGTGCAGCGTGCCCTGACCGTAAAAAACGGCGACACCGTGTATTTTACGGGCTTCGCCTTTGACGAGCCGGGGGATTATCGGTATCTGGTTGCCGAGCGCAGCGGCGGTGCTGCCCACACGACCTACGATGCGCACAGCTACACGGTCACGGTCCGGGTGACGGGCCGCCCGGACGGCGGTCTTGCCGCCGGGCTCTGGGCCGTGCGCAGCGGGGAGACCGCGAAGGCCGACGGCGTGCTGTTTGTGAACCGGTATGACCCGCCGGAGACCGCCGCGGCAGCGGTGACTGCGTCAGCCGCGAGGGCTGGCACACGGACCGTGAAGGCTGCCGCCCCGGCGGCGCTGCCGCAAACCGGGGACGGCTTCCCCATCGAGGCGCTGGCCGCCGCGTTTTGCGCAAGCGTCATCGGCTTTGGAACGGCGTGGAAAAGGCGGTGAACAGGGAACGGCAGTCCCCGCCCACGGCAAAGGGGGTGGGCTGCCGCCCTCCCTTGCCCCACTCGTCCGCAACCCATTTGAGGCACCCCGTAGGGGCCGGGCATGCCCGGCCCGCAGCCTTGCCATTACCGCCCATGTATCTATTGCTCCGTAGGGAGGGGTCTTGACCCCTCCGTAACTTCACGTCAAATCCCGTCAACGTTCCGCCTGTAGGGGAGGAATTCATCCCTCCCGGGCTGTTCGCGCCGCCGCTCATTCCGCGGGGCGTTGGGGACGCCGCCCCCTACAACATTCACCGCAGCCCTTCCTTAACAACCATCCTACCCCCACCGCAAGGAGCCACCCATGCAGGATCTGCGCAAAATCTTCCGTTATGCCCGCCCGTACCGGCGCGATCTGTTCGCGGCGGTGGGGCTGATCTTTATTGAATGTATCTTTGAAATGGTCATCCCCGTCCTGATGTCCACCCTCGTGGATGACGGCGTACCCGCCCATAACATGGCCGTCATCTTCCGGCAGGGCGGGCTGATGATTTTGTGCGCGGTGCTCGCGCTCATCACGGGGCTGCTGTATGCGCGGTACGCGGCGCGGTTCGCAAACGGGTTCGCGGCGGAGCTGCGCATGGCGGAGTATGCCGCCGTGCAGAAATTCGACTTCGCCAACCTTGACCGCTTCTCCGATGCGTCCCTCGTCACCCGCATGACCACCGACGTCACGGTCATGCTCAACGCCGTCAACGCCGGTCTGCGTCCGCTGGTGCGCAGCCCGGTCATGCTCTGCATGGGGCTGGCGATGGCCTGCGTGCTCAGCCCGCGGCTGACGATTGTATTCCTCGTCACAACGCCGATCCTGGCCGCCGTCCTCGCCTGGATCGTCACAAAGGTCGGCCCGCTCTATGGCCGCCAGCAGAGCGCCGTGGATCACCTGAATGGCCGCATCCAAGAGTCCATGACCGCCATCCGCGCCATCAAGGCGTTCGTCCGCGGCGGCTACGAGAACGCCCAGTTCGACACCGTCAACACGGAATTGAGCGATGCTTCGACGGAAACCTTCCGCTATGCCGTCCTTAACCTGCCTGCGTTCCAGACCGTCATGTATACGGCCATCGTCTGCATCCTTTGGTTCGGCGGCAATTATATCCTCGTCGGCACGATGTCCGTCGGCCAGCTGACGGCGTTTTTGAGCTATGTTTTGCAGGTGCTCAACTCGGTCATGATGTTCTCCGGCGTCTTTCTGCAGATGTCCCGCTCGCTGGCCAGCGCCCGCCGCATCCGTGAGGTCCTGACCGAGACGCCCGACCTTGCGAATGCCTCCGCACCGGTGGACACCATCCCCGACGGCCAAATCGACTTTGACCACGTCAGCTTCAAATACAACGCCAAGGCGGAGAAAAATGCCCTCTCCGACATCACGCTCCACATTCCGGCAGGTGCGACGGTGGGCATCATCGGCGGCACGGGCGCGGCCAAAACGACGCTCGTCCAGCTGATTCCGCGCCTGTACGACGCCACCGAGGGCACGGTCCGGGTCGGCGGGCGCGACGTCCGCGGCTACGACGTGAACGCCCTGCGGGACGCCGTCGGCATCGTGCTGCAAAAGAACCTGCTGTTCTCCGGCACGATCCGCGACAACCTGAAATGGGGCGATCCCGACGCGACGGACGACGACCTCTGGGCCGCCTGCCGCGCCGCCCGTGCGGACGAATTTTTGTCCCGGATGCCCGACGGCCTTGACACCGACCTGGGCCAGGGCGGGTGCAACGTCTCGGGCGGGCAGAAGCAACGCCTCTGCATCGCGCGGACGCTGCTCAAGCACCCGAAGGTGCTGATTTTCGACGACTCCACCAGCGCCGTGGACACGGCGACGGAGTCGGGCATCCGCCATGCGCTGGCCGGACTGGGCAGCGTGACCAAGCTCATCATTGCCCAGCGCATCACGTCGGTGCAGAGCGCCGACCTCATCGTCATTCTGGACGACGGGCGGCTGCATGCCGTGGGCACGCATGACGAGCTGCTGGCAAAAGATACGATCTATCAGGAAATTTACCATTCCCAGATGAAAGGGGGCGACGCAGATGGCGAAGCCATCCGGCGGTAAGCGCCCGCAGGACCTGCGGCACACGCTGCGCCGCTTCATGGACTATCTGGGACGCCACAAAATCATGCTCGGCGTCGTCGGCCTGCTGGCAGCGGTCAGTGCGCTGGCCGCGCTGCTGGGCACCTACATGATCCGCCCCATCGTCAACGGCGTGCTGGAAAACGGCAGTGCCGCCTATCTGGCCGGCGTCGTGGCGCTGACCGCGGGCATCTACATCGTCGGTGCACTGTCTACCTTGGGCTACACCCAGCTCATGGTCCGTGCCGCGCAGAAGATTTTGCAGGACATCCGTCGCGACCTGTTCGCACATCTGCAGACGCTGCCGCTGCACTACTTTGACACGAACCGCAAGGGCGATCTGATGAGCCTGTTCACGAACGACGTGGACACGATCTCGGACGCGCTGAACAACAGCTTTGCGGTGGTCATCCAGACCTTTATTCAGGTCGCAGGCACGCTGCTTTTGCTGTTCATCCTCAACTGGCGGCTCTCGCTGCTGGTGGTTGTTGGCTATATTGCCATGTTCTGGTATATCAACTACTCGACACAGCGCAGCCGCGCCTTTTATGCGCGCCAGCAGGCCAGCCTCGGTGAGCTGGACGCCTACATGGAGGAGATGATCGCCGGGCAGAAGGTCGTCAAGGTGTTCAACCACCAGCAGGCCGACATGGCCGCCTTTGCCGCCCGCAATGAGAAGCTGCGCGAGGCAGGCACCGGCGCGCAGAGCTACGCCGCCACGATGATTCCAGCCGTCGTCAGCATCGGCTACCTGAACTACGCGGTCATTGCGGTGGTCGGCGGCCTCATGGTCATGTGGGGCTGGTCCGACCTTGGCAGCCTGGCCAGCTATCTGGTCTTTGTGCGCCAGACGACGCTGCCCATCAACCAGCTGACCCAGCAGGGCAACTTCCTGCTGGCGGCGCTGGCGGGCGCGGAGCGTATCTTCACGGTCATGGAGGAAAAGCCGGAAATCGACGAGGGCACGGTGGAGCTGGTCAGCGTGCGGGAAAACAGCGATGGTACGCTGACCGAGTGCGCCGGGAGCACGGGCCGCTGGGCCTGGTGTGACCGCCGCCGTCCCAGCATCCCGCTCGAGCCGCTGCACGGCGACGTGCGGTTCCACGACGTCAGCTTTGGCTATACGCCGGACCGGATGATTCTGCAGAACCTCTCGCTCTACGCCAAGCCGGGGCAAAAAATTGCCTTTGTCGGCTCCACGGGCGCGGGCAAGACCACGATTACCAACCTCATCAACCGCTTTTATGAGGTGTCGGGCGGGTCCATCACCTACGACGGCATGGATGTACGGCTCATCAAGAAAAACGACCTGCGCCGCTCGCTGGGCGTTGTCTTGCAGGACACCCACCTGTTCACCGGCACGGTGGCGGACAACATCCGCTTCGGCAAGCTGGACGCGACGCAGGCGGAAATTGAAAAGGCGGCCAAAATTGCGAATGCCGACTCCTTCATCCGCCGTCTGCCGCAGGGCTACAACACGATGGTGACGAGCGACGGCGCAAACCTGAGCCAGGGACAGCGCCAGCTGCTGGCCATCGCCCGCGCCGCCGTCGCTGACCCGCCGGTGCTGATTCTGGACGAGGCTACGTCGAGCATCGACACCCGCACCGAGGCGCTGATCCAGAAGGGCATGGACGGCCTGATGGAGGGCCGCACGGTGTTTGTCATCGCGCACCGGCTTTCCACGGTGCGCAACGCGGACGCCATCATCGTGCTGGAGCATGGCCATATCATCGAGCGCGGCACCCACGACGAGCTGCTGGCCAAAAAGGGCGAGTATTACCAGCTGTATCACGGGATGTTTGAGCTGGCGTAAAGATTCATGCCTCCCTCTGCGAGGGAGGTGCCCCGAAGGGGCGGAGGGAGAGAACCTTGCAATAGCCCGAAATGCTTCGGATTGCCGCAAGGTTCTCTCCCCCACCGCCTGCGGGCGGAGCCCCCTCGCAGAGGGGGCCAAGAGAAAAACCTCCCCCGGAGAGATCCGTGAAAGGTAAACCTTGCGAAAGGAGCATTTACAAATGGAAAAGATCAGGAAGAATTTCGGCTTCGGCTGTATGCGCCTGCCCATGATCGGCGAGGACGTCGATATGGAGCAGACGAAACAGATGGTGGACTGCTTTTTGGAGCAGGGCTTCAATTATTTTGACACGGCCCACGGCTACCTTCAGGGCAAGAGCGAGCTGGCCCTGAAGGAGTGCCTGACCAGCCGTTACCCGCGGGAGGACTATGTCCTGACCGACAAGCTGAGCGGGTCCTATTTTAAAAAGGAAGAGGACATCCGCCCGTTCTTTGAGAGCCAGCTTGCAGCCTGCGGCGTGGACTACTTTGACTTTTATTTAATGCACTCCCAGAGCACGACAAACTACCAGCACTTCAGGGACTGCCGCGCCTATGAGACGGCCTTCGCCCTCAAGGCCGAGGGCAAGGTCCGCCATGTGGGCATCTCGTTCCATGACCGCGCCGCCGTGCTGGAGCAGATTCTGACCGACTATCCGGCCATCGAGGTCGTGCAGATCCAGTTCAATTATCTGGACTATGACGACGTGGCCGTCCAGAGCCGCAAGTGCTATGAGGTCTGCCGCAGGCATGGCAAGCCCGTGCTGGTCATGGAGCCGGTCAAGGGCGGCAGCCTTGTCAACCTGCCCGACGACGCAAAAGCCGTGCTGGACGCCCTGCACGGCGGCAGCCCCGCCAGCTATGCCATCCGGTTTGCCGCGGGCTTCCCCGGTATGCTGATGGTGCTGTCCGGCATGAGCAGCATGGAGCAGATGCAGGACAACCTGAGCTACATGAAGGACTTTACGCCGCTGAACGATGCCGAGCTGGCCGCCGTGAACCGGGTGCAGGAGATCTTCCATAAAAAAGACCTGATCCCCTGCACGTCCTGCCGCTACTGCACCGAAGGCTGCCCGAAGCATATCTCCATCCCCGACCTGTTCGCCATCATGAACACGAAGCACACCCACCACGACTGGAACGCGGACTACTACTATGAGGATGTCCACACCGGGCCCGGCTCCCGCGCCTCGGACTGCATCCGCTGCGGCCAGTGCGAGCGCGTCTGCCCCCAGCACCTGCCCATCAGACAGCTGCTGCAGGATGTGGCGAAGGAGTTTGAGAAGAAGTAAAATAACATATCAGAAACAACGCCGCCTTCATTCGGAATTCTCCCGAATGAAGACGGCGTTTGTTAATATGGCAAATGCATGTTGCACAACAGTATCATAAGACTGCAACATATAAACAAAAAAGGTCACTTGCAATCGCAAGTGACCTTGGTGCGCCGGAAGGGACTCGAACCCCCGACCTTCTGATTCGTAGAGAGTGCTTGCCTATTTTCGGGGGTGCTTTGTGACATGCTTACATATCGTTATATCGCTGTTTCTGTGCTTCTGCGTGCCCGGTAGTACGCTTGAATTTCGGATGAATAAGGCACAAATAAGGCACAATTTTACAGTACGATAAACGGCCCACATGCCAGGCAGATGCCGTCAGCTTGTGAGCCGTCTTTTTTTATGCGTAGCCTTCTTCTTTGATGCGGTCAAATACATTCGTCAGGGCGTCCGCCGCCGCTGCGTCTGCCGAACGGATGAAACCTGCGTATATATCCGTGGTTGTGCTTGCCTTGGCGTGGCCCAGACGGCCCGATACGGTGGTAATGGGAACATGAGCTGCTATAAGCAGGCTGGCGTTGGTGTGGCGCAGGCTGTGGAAGTGAACCGCCGGGAGATTGTGGGCTTTCAAAAATTCGGGAAACCATGTTGTGACCGCGCCGGGGTCTATGGGCTGGCCGTTCCACTTGGTAAAAAGCAGGTCATTGTTTACCGTCTTGCCGTCAATCTCGACTTTGTGTGTCCATTCTGTGCCGACCTTCAAGCGTTCCCGGTGTTGGTATCGTTTGTAGTCCTGCAATAACTCGATGCAGTCCGGCCCGATGCGCACGCACCGCCGGGAGCGTTTTGTCTTTGGCGGGTTGAATACCGCCCCCATGCCGGGAATCGTCTGTAATGTCCTGTCTATGGTGATAGTCCCGGCGGTCAGGTCAATGTCCGACCAGCGCAGGGCGCATATTTCGCCGCGCCGCGCACCGATCAGCAAGGCAAGCTGTGTAATGACGCTGTACTGCGTGGGTGCGTCTTGCAGGGCGGCAAAGAGACGCGCTATGTCTTTTTCTTCAAGTGCCTGTATGTCAACCTCTGCCGCTTTGGGGGATTCTGCCCGCTTGCAAGGATTGTCCGCAATAAGCCCCCATTGCACCGCCTTGGAAAAGACGCTTGATAACATGCGGTGATAGTGCTGCACGGTGTTCCCGTTCAGCTTGCCGCCGGCCTTGGTGTGCTCGGTGAAGGCTTTGGAGAGGGGAAGGCCCACGGCCCCGGCTACTTTCTCGGCAGTGGTGCGGCTTACATTGTGCCCGCTGCATAGGGTGCGCATAGTTTCTGCGCCGATCCCGGCGGCTTTGGCCGTCTGCGTGCGGGTTTGGGGCGGGAGCAGGGCAAGAAGTGCGGCTGTAGCTGTATACTTGCTGTCCTGCCTTATGCCTTCTTCTTCAAGGTTGGAATAAAAGGCCATGAGGTGGCCGGGGCGTATCTGGCATACTTTAAGCTGGCCTAGCCCGGCGGATATGCGGGGCGCAAGGCGCTTATAGTCGTATACAGTCTTGGGTTTTAGTTTCTTCTCTGCGTACTCGGTGAACCAGCGTGCAAGCAGATCATCCATTTTCATAGATGCTTCAAGAGTGATTCCGTTGTGAACCTCTTGCTCGAAGGCGTCCGCCTGCCGCTTTAGTTCTTTTTCAAGGCGCTTTCCCGTTAAACCCGCCGGGGGCGTGAAGGTGCGGTTTACCATGACCTGCCGCCCGGTGCGGTCATATCCGTTCGATACGCGGATCAGGTAAGAGCAGGAGCCGTCTTTTTTTGTGCGCTTTACGATCTTTGCCATGCTTTGCACTTTCTTTCTGTGATGGGGCTGTGGGACGCTCTGTGGGCTTTAATCCCCTTTGGGCGTATCGGTGTTCACGGCGGAGCCTTGCGGGGCTGCCTGCGTGCTCTCTGCCGTGCTGGCGGGTGCAGGCGTGACCGCCGGGGAAGTGTAGCGGGGAACCTCTGTCAATTCGTGGACGCGTTCAAGGGCCTTTTCCTGCCCGGCGGGGTTTAACTTGTTGAAGTCCTGCAAGAGTTGTTCGACCTGCGCAGGGGCCGCCCCGGCTGCATCTGGAATATCCCCGGCGGATATGCGGCCCATAAGGTGGGCAAGGTTGGCGACCTTGGAATAAAAGTCCGGCGAAATCTTGCATGTAGTGATGCGTGTACCGCTATTCGATAATTCACGAACATCAAGACCAAGTAGTTCGCTCAATATTTCATCGGCGTTGACATCGCTGCGTTTTGCTTCCTCGATTGCGATATCATCAAACCAGCGCCTTAAAATGCCCGAATTTACCATGTAATCGGCGGCAAAATCGTCGGGAGAATAAATAACAAATACATATGTGCCGAGAGCGTCTGCGATGCGTTCTAGGGTTTCGTACTTGGGGGTTTGCCGCCCGCTCTCGTATTTTCTTAAATTTGCGGGATTGACTCCGCATAATTCGCCTAGTTCGCTCTGCGTTTTGCCTGCCGCTTTGCGGTAAAGTTTTATGCGTTCGCCTATGGTGGTTTGAAGCAGATCGCAATAAAATTCTATTGCGCTGCGGCCTGTAGTGTCTGGATAGTTCCCTTTGTATTTCATCTGTGGCCCCCTGTCTTTTTTGAGTATAGCATACTGTTGAGTGTTTGTACAGATTGAAAAGAATCTTTTTTAGATATTGACAGATATAAACAGCTCTGATATCATATAAAAGAGGTCGATTTCAATCTATAATTGTGGAGGTGTTACCATGAAAGCAAATCGAGCCGCCGTAAAAATTGCAATGGCGAACGCATGTATGAACCTCGAAGGCTTGGCGAAGAAGGCGGGAATGCCTGCATCCAGTGTAAAAAATGTGATTTACGGACGCAGTGTAAGCCCTCGCTCGATTGGGCAAGTTTGTAAGGCCCTCGGCGTTCCTGTCGAAAGCCTGCTTGAAGATTCCGGGAAGGGGTGTTGACCGATGGGCGAAGCTGTTCGCGTGGGCCGCCCCGTGCCGAACATGGGAACCGTGCAGAAGGCCGCCCAGCTTTACGGGCTGTTCCCAAACTATATCCGGCGTCTGTGTAAGTTGGGCAAGGTGCGGTATGTGGATTGTGGGAATCGCTGGCTTGTGAATCTGGATAGTCTGGCCCGCTATTTTGAGCAGGGCGACGCCCCGGCGAATCAGCCCAGTGACTTACAAGTTTGCGGTATCCGCCGGGTGGCCGTGAGGTAAATTCATGGAAAGAAAGAGCCTTATTGTTTATGTTTCTGTCCATGATGCAGCAAAAAATATGCCAAATAAAGACAGGCTTGCGTTCTATGATGCAATTTTTTCTTACGGTTTTGAAGGAAAAGAACCCGAAAACCTGCCAAACCGTGCGCAAATCGGGTGGATTTTGGTAAAGCCTGTGATCGATTCCAATAACAAAAAGTACATAGATGGGCAGAAAGGCGGGAGACCTCCGAAAACCAGTGGTTTACAAGAACAAAAAACCACTGGATATAAGAGCAGAAAACCTAATAAAGAAGATAAGAATAAGGATATATATAAGAAAGAAGATGATTATCGGGTTTCCGAGCAGGACGCTATGAAGCGAAAACTTCAAGACGACATGAAGCAGTTATAGAACGAAGGAGAACCAGTATGACGGAAGAAGTATTGACGAAAGCACAGAAAGTATACAGAAAGTATACTGCTGCAAACAGTACGCTTTACAAACTGGATAACGATATAACCGCCGTAGAGTGTGGCGGCGTGCTGGTTGAACTATCGCCGGATGTGGCCGCGCAGGTGAAGGAGCTGCTTGTGAAGAATCAGCAGGAATTAGTTGCTAAGTTTTGGGCAGAATTTGAAGCGCTGTAATCCCGGCGGCCCGCCGGGGAGAAAGGAAGTATTTTACATGAGCAAGAAAAAGAAAAAGCGCCCCACGCGTTCCCGGCTGTACATTGACCCGGTTGCCGTGCGTGCTGCGCTGTACTGCAAGCATATGAGCATGGAGCGCCTGCAAAGGGTGACAGGTTATCCCCCGGAACTGTGCGAAACGCTTTACTATGGCGGCAAAGTCCCGCTTGCCGTGGTGGATCATCTGGCCGCCTTCTTGAATCGTCCGGCGAATGAGTTGCTTATGCCTGCAACCAAAGAAGCCATTGCAGCAAAAGAAATTTACTGCGCCGTGCCGGAGCCGTCAGTTGAAAAGCAGCTTGAAATCCTTTTCGGCGGTGATTATGACCCCTACAAAAACGAACCCGCCCCGGCGGATGGATCGTCCGCCCGCTGCGTAAGGCACCCGCGCCGCACTTATAAGGCCGGGGGCTTTTCGGGGGCCTGATTCGAGGAAACGATAAAAAAATTCTTATATCTGCCCTTGTTTTGCGCTTCTGTACCCGCACGGCCCGAAAATCTGGCCGGGAGAACCTACCCGCCCCGCCGGGGCTGGATGGAATAAAGGCAAGGCCGCCCGCTGTCGCTGCGGGAAGTGGCCCGCCGGCGCCGCGCCGTCTGCTGTGGATGATGTGACCTGCCGGGGAAATCGTGCAGGGCGCAGGCCGTGGCCGCTTTGCCGCGCTGGCCGTCGTGCTGTGTTGGCTGTGTGCTGGATGCGTTGCTGTGCAGCTGTGCAGGGCAGGGGGAGAGAATGGCCCGTTAAGTATGCAGCCGCCCCGGCGGGGCGTGCCTGCTGCTGTGTAGAGAGAAAGAGGTTTTCATTATGGCGAAGGAAAAAATGCCCGCCCACTCCCCGAAATACTGTGATGTGAACGACTATTTGTATGATCCGCTGTTGAAGCTGCACTGTGTTGGTCAAATGCTCGACTGTATCTTTGCTACTGTCAATCTTGAAGAAAGCAGGGATGCGTTGTATGGGACGATTGATTATTACAGGGATGTTGTCAAAGAATTAGATGCCGCTCTGATAGAAGCGCCTTTTGTTTGCACAGAGCAGGCAGAGAACTCGGAAGAAAAGAAAGCGTCATAAAAAAGGCCCCGGCGGATCGTATGGAAACCGCCGGGGCTTTGCTATGCCTATTCGCATGTTTGTTTTTCTGGCGGGGCTTTTCAGTATTCGGAAATGCCGCGCTCCCGCATAGATAAAACCCGCGCTGTTTTCCGTGTGTTCATCGTGCCCAGACTGCTCGCCGGGGGTGCTTGTGGCCGCCTGATTGCCCGCGTTTCTACCCGTTCGCCGGGGTTGTTATTGAAAGCATAAGGCACAAATAAGGCACATTCTGCCCCGCCGGGGACGAATACAAAAAAGAAAAGCCCTACGACTTTAACCGCTTTTTCAACGATTTATCGTAAGGCTTTTCTTGGTGCGCCGGAAGGGACTCGAACCCCCGACCTTCTGATTCGTAGTCAGACACTCTATCCAGCTGAGCTACCGGCGCATATTCTCTTGGCGTTCTCGCCGGAGAACGTGTTTTATTATAGCGCTCACCGCCCGGAAAGTCAAGCGTTTTTTCAAAAAACTCAAAAAATTCTGCAAATGGGCATCTTTCACGAAAATCCGCAGCCCGCGGGGCGGGTTTTCGGCTCTTTGTAGTTGTCTGAAAACGAACATCGAATTGACAAATACTTTGCAACATTTTATAATATAGAGTAGATTTCGGATTACGAACGATGGCGTTTGCAATCGCAGCCGCCATCGGCTTTTTTATTCTCCAGTCTGTCCGCCCGTTGCGCACAAGCGTGTACGCGCGGTACAGAGCGTTAAACGAATAAACCGAAATCGACCCCAATTTGTATTCCATTAAGAAACGGAGTGGCACAAAACCATGGCGAAGTACATCGTCAAGCGCGTGGCAATGGGCATTTTCAGCGTGTTCATCGTCGCGACCCTTACCTTTTTCATCATGAACCTGGTCCCCGGCGGCCCGTTCGTGGCGGAAAAGTCCATCAGCAAAGCAGCCCAGCAGGCCCTGGCCGAAAAATACGGCCTCGATAAGCCCCTCGGCGTGCAGTACCTTAATTATATGAACAGCCTGATCCATGGCGATATGGGCCTGAGCCTGAAACAGCGCGGCCGTACCGTCAACCAGATCATCTTCTCCAAGCTGCCGGTCTCGGCCCGCACCGCCGGTCTGGCTGTGGTCGTCGCGCTCTGCGTCGGCATTCCGCTGGGCTGTCTGTCCGCGTATAACCGAGGGAAGTGGGCCGATAATCTGATCATCGTGTTTGCCACCTGCGGCATCGCCATCCCGAGCTTTATCTCAAGCGTTGTGCTTTTGTACACCTTCGGCATGAACCTGAAGCTCCTGCCCACCGTCGGCCTGAATGAACCGGCGGCCTACATCATGCCCGTGACGGCGCTGGCGATTTATCCCACCGCCTACATCACCCGCCTGATGCGCTCCAGCCTGCTGGACGTCATGGGTCAGGACTACATGCGCACCGCCCGCGCCAAGGGTGTTTCCAGTGTGAAGATCCTCTTCAAGCACGCGCTGCGCAACGCGATCCTGCCTGTCATCACTTATGTCGGCCCCATGCTGGCAGGCCTGATGACCGGTTCCTTCGTCGTGGAGAAGATCTTCTCCATCCCGGGTCTGGGCCGCGACTTCGTGTCCGCCATCACGAACCGTGACTACATGATGATCATGGGCACTACGATCCTGCTGGCGACCCTCGTCATCGTTGCGAACGTCGTTGTTGACATCCTGTATAAGATCATCGACCCGCGCATCAAGCTGAAGTAAGGAGGAGCAGACACATGGAAAATCTGAAAAAGAATCCGTTGAGCCTGCAACTCAACGTTGAGGACTTTGCCCCCGCGTCCAACGACGAGAAGAAAAGCCTTGTCGTCATGCGCGAGAGCGTCAACTTCTGGAAGGACGGCATGCGCCGTCTGCGCAAAAACAAGATCGCCATGGTCAGCCTGGTCGTCATCCTGCTGATCGCCTTCATGGCTTATGTTCTGCCCAGCTTCTGGCCCTACAGCTACGAGCAGCAGATCAAGGGCAGCAACAACCTGGCCCCGTTTGAGTATTCTGCCGCGGAGCAGAAGCTCATCGACCAGGGCGAGAACGTATTCCCCCACATTCTGGGCACCGACCGTATGGGCCGTGACTTTGCCGTGCGTGTCATGATGGGCACCCGCGTCTCCCTGTCCGTCGGCCTGCTGGCCTCTGTGCTGGTCCTGCTCATCGGCGCGACCTACGGCGCCATCTCCGCATTTGCGGGCGGCTGGATCGATAACATCATGATGCGTATTACCGATATTCTCTACACCATCCCCGACATCCTGCTCATCATCCTGCTGGCCATGGCCATCAAGGAACCGCTGGAGGGCCTGGCCACCAAGCCCGGCTTCGGCTGGATGCAGAAGCTCGGCCCCAACATGGTGTCCATCTTCATCATCTTCGCCCTGCTGTACTGGGTCGGCATGGCGCGTATCGTCCGCTCCCAGGTCCTGACGCTGAAGGAGAGCGAGTACGTCACCGCTGCCCGCGCGCTGGGTGCCTCCGGCGGGCGCATCATCAAGAAGCACCTGCTGACGAACTGCATGGGCACCCTGATCGTCACCACCACCCTGCAGATCCCGTCCTCCATCTTCACCGAGAGCTACCTGAGCTTCCTCGGCCTCGGCGTTGCAGCCCCCATGCCGTCCCTCGGCTCGCTGGCGACTGACGCCGTCAAGGGCATGAACACCTACCCGGTGCTGCTGATCGCCCCCGCGCTGATGATCAGCATCATGATCCTGGTTTTCAACCTGTTCGGCGACGGTCTGCGCGATGCGTTTGACCCGAAGCTCAAGAGCTAAAGAGGGAAGGAGGAGCAACATGAGCGAAAAAATTCTTGAAATCAAGGACGAACGCCTGTCCTTCTTCACCCCCGCGGGCGAGGTCAAGGCGCTGAACGGCGTGTCCTTCAGCATGAACCAGGGCGACGTGCTGGGCATCGTCGGCGAGTCCGGCTCCGGCAAGTCTGTCACGGCCTACTCCATCATGGGCCTGACCGCCTACCCCGGACGTCTGGTCGGCGGCACGGTGTGGTTCAACGGCCACCAGATCGACAAAATGACCGAGAAGGAGTTCCGCAAAATTCGCGGCAACGAGGTCTCCATCATCTTCCAGGACCCCATGACGAGCCTGAACCCGGTGTACACCATCGGCAACCAGATCGTCGAGGTCATCCTGCTGCACACCAAAAAGACCAAGCAGGAAGCCTGGGCCCGCGCTAAGGAGCTGCTGGAGCTGGTCGGCATCAACGAGCCGGACCGCCGCCTGAAGCAGTACCCGCACGAGCTGTCCGGCGGTATGCGCCAGCGCGTCATGATCGCCATTGCGCTGGCCTGTGAGCCGAAGCTGCTGATCGCCGACGAGCCGACCACCGCGCTGGACGTGACGATCCAGGCACAGATCCTGGAGCTGATGAACGACCTGCGCCACAAGCTGGGCATGTCCATCATCATGATCACCCATGACCTGGGCGTTGTGGCCCAGATGTGCGAGAAGATCGCCGTCATGTACGCCGGTCACATCGTCGAGTACGGCACGACGGACGAAATTTTCTACAACCCCCAGCATGAGTACACGAAGGGCCTGATCAACTCCATCCCGAAGCTGAACGCCGAGGAGAAGGAGCGTCTGGTGCCCATCGAGGGTCAGCCCGTTGACCTGCTGAACCCGCCCGCAGGCTGCCCGTTTGCGCCGCGCTGCAAGAGCTGCATGAAGGTCTGCCTGAACAAGATGCCGCCCAGAACCGAATTGAGCGACACCCACTACACCTATTGCTGGCTGCGCCAGAAGGAAGAATTTGAGAAGGGGGGCAAAGCCTGATGAGCGAGAATCTCGTTGAAGTAAAGCATCTGCAGCAGTATTTCCCCGCCGGCGGCATGGGCAAGAACAAGCAGTACGTTCAGGCCGTGGACGACGTGAGCTTTGCCATCCGCAAGGGCGAGACGCTGGGCCTGGTCGGTGAGTCCGGCTGCGGCAAGACCACGACGGGCCGCACCCTGCTGCGCCTGTATGAGCCTACCGACGGCACCATCATCTACGACGGCAAGGTCCTGTTTGACAAAAAGGAAAAGATCGCCGTTGATATGCTGCCCTACCGCCGCCGTATGCAGATCGTGTTCCAGGACCCCTACGCGAGCCTGGACCCCCGTATGACCATCGGCGACATCGTCGGCGAGGGCATCGACATCCACCACCTGTGCGCCAACGCCAAGGAGCGCCATGACAAGATCATCTCCCTGCTCGAGCGCGTCGGCCTGAACAGTGAGCACGCCAACCGCTACCCGCATGAGTTCTCCGGCGGTCAGCGCCAGCGCGTCGGCATCGCCCGCGCCCTGGCTGTGGACCCCGAGTTCATCGTCTGCGACGAGCCGGTCTCCGCGCTGGACGTTTCGATCCAGGCGCAGGTCGTCAATATGTTTGAGGATTTGCAGAACGAGCTCGGTCTCACCTACCTTTTCATAGCGCACGATTTAAGCGTCGTAAGACATATTTCAAACCGTATAGGCGTAATGTATCTCGGCAAGCTCGTTGAGCTCGCCGACAGCTACGAGCTTATAACACACAGCGCGCATCCATACACTAAGAGCCTTATTTCGGCTATACCTGAGGCGGACCCGATAATTGCACGCTCCTCTCACAGAATTCCTCTTGAGGGCGATGTTCCGAGTCCGCTGAATCCCCCGAGCGGATGCCGTTTCAGGACCCGCTGCCCGTATGCCGACGGCCTTTGCGCCGAAAAATGCCCGGAGCTTCGCGAAATCTCGGCAGGCCATTTTGCAGCTTGCCATCACCTTGACAAGGTAAAATAGTTGTTTATTGTGCATCTGGAGCACAATGGATATATTTTTAAGCAGCGCGAGTTGCTATAAGAAGGAGATGTATTTAATGAAAACCAAAAGACTTATTGCTGTGATACTCGCAGTTGTCATGTGTCTGTCGGCAATGGCACTCCTGAGTTCATGCGGTAACAGCAAAAAGGACGACGCCGGTATAACGGTTCAGATAGGACCTAACCCCGAAACGCTCGATCCCGCTCTTAACAGTGCTGTTGACGGCGGCAATATGCTCATCACGCTCTATGAGACACTTCTCATAATTGATGAGGACAACAAGGTTCAGCCCGGTCAGGCTGAAAAGTACACTGTAAGCGATGACGGTCTTACTTGGACTTTCACAATGCGTGACGGTCTTAAATGGTCTGACGGCACCGAGCTTAATGCCAAGGACTTTGAGTATACCTTTAAGCGCCTTACAAACACAGAGCTTGCCGCTCCCTATGCCGAGACTGTTATCGGTATGGTTGAGGGCTATCAGGACGCTATCGGCAATCCGGATGAAGACGGTAAGCCCACTACTACTCCCGATCCCGACAAGCTTAACGTTGTAGCAAGCGAGGACGGCAAAACTCTTACAGTCAAGCTTGCTTACCCCTGCTCTTACTTTGACAAAATCGTTGCATTCGGCACTATGAGCCCCGTACAGAAGGCTACCGTTGAAGCTAACGGTGACTCTTGGGCTACAAAACCCGATACTTATGTCTGCAACGGTCCGTACATGATTACCGAATGGACTCCCGGTGAGCGCATTGTATGCAAAAAGAACCCGAACTACAAAGGTGGTTGGGATTCAAAGCGCATAGTTAACAACAAGCTCACATTCTTGCTTCTCGAAAACTCAAGTGCTTCCTTCACCGCATACAACAGCGGCGAGGCTCAGCTCATTAAGGATGTTCCCACCGAGGAAATCCCGACTCTCAAGAAGGCTGCTGACGGCGGAGAATTCTATGTTGACACCAATCTCGGCACCTACTATCTCAGCATGAACCTTAACAAGGCTCCCTTCAACAACAAGAATGTCCGCAAGGCTCTTAACCTTGCAATTGACCGCGACTACATTGCAAACACCATAATGCAGGGCACATACTCCCCCGCCTATAACTTTGCAGGTCCCGGTGTTGTTGATAACGAGGGTATGTTCTTCGATAACGCAGTTAAGGAAAACGGCGGAGAGACCTATATCAGCAAGGATTATCAGGCTAATCTCGAGGAGGCTAAAAAGGCTCTCGCAGAGGCAGGATATCCCGACGGTAAGGGCTTCCCGACCATCACCTACTCAACAAACGATGCAGGTTACCACAAGGCTGTTGCAGAGTATCTCCAGAGTGCTTATGCTCAGCTCGGTATCACTATGAAGATTGACATTGTTGAATGGTCTTCATTCACTCCTCAGCGTCGTGCAGGCAATTACGATATGGCTCGCAACGGCTGGGGAATGGACTATAATGACGCCTCAAATATACTTGAGCTCTTCGTTTCTACCAACGGCAACAACGACGGTAAATACAACAGCTCTGCTTTTGACGCTGACATTGCTAACTCTAAGGTTGCAGACTCCGCAGCTCACTTTGCGGCTCTCCACGCGGCTGAAAAGACCATGATGGAAGATTACGCCTGCATCCCCGTTGCTTATTACAATGACTTCTGGCTCCAGAAGCCCGAGCTTAAGGGCGTATGGCACAGCCCGTACGGCTATTGGTACTTCCAGTATGCTACCCTTGAGAAGTAATTTCTCTTAAGACACTAAGCGCAAAAAAAGATCGCCCGTATCGTTTAAGATACGGGCGGTTTTTATATGCTTGAAAAGATAATAGCCGTATGTTAAAATCATTTTGTACCGAAAAGGCATAATTTCTTCAGATAGGAATGAATAAGATGAGTGTTATTGACAGATTTTTAAGATACGTCGAATTCGAAACGACCTCAAACGAAAACAGCGAGAGCATACCGTCAACGGAAAAACAAACAGTTCTTGCGGATTACCTTGTAAAAGAGCTGAAAAGCATAGGTGTAAGTGACGCTTACCGTGATAAATACGGTTATGTTTACGGACATATACCTGCGACAAAAGGATTTGAGAAGCTTCCCAAAATCGGATTAATTTCTCATATGGACACATCCCCCGATGTCAGCGGAAAAGACGTCAAAGCCAAAATAATAAAATTTGACGGCACAAATGCGCCGATGATAGATGCCAAATATTCGGGCGAGGATATTATAGTTACCGACCGAACAACGCTTCTCGGCGCGGATGACAAGGCCGGTGTTGCCGAAATAATCGAGGCGTGCCGCGAAATTTGCGATGACGCAGAGCTTTGCCACGGCAAAATTTCAATTTGTTTTACACCCGATGAAGAAATAGGCAGAGGTGCCGACAAGTTTGATTTTGAAACCTTTGACGCGGATTTTGCATATACCGTTGACGGCGGAGAGCTTGGCGGAATAGAATATGAAAACTTCAACGCGGCAGGTGCAAAAATAACCTTCAACGGAGTCAACACGCATCCCGGCACGGCTAAAAACAAGATGAAAAACGCTGTTTTGTATCTTGCGGAATTTATAAATATGCTTCCTGCCGCCGAAGCTCCCGCGCACACCGAAAATCGCGAGGGATTTTATCACGTTTCATCGGTTAACGGCAACGAGAGCAAGGCAACTCTTCATATGATAATCAGAGATCACAACAAGCAAAGCTTTGCAAAGCGCAAGGAATTTATTACCGTACTTGTTGAATTTTTCAACCGCAAATACGGAGAAAACACGGTTTCGGCTGAAATTAAAGACAGCTATTACAATATGCTTGATGTCATTAAAGAGCATATAGACATAGTAGAACGAGCAAAAAAAGCAATGCGTAAATCCGGTGTGGAGCCGCAAATTACACCGATACGCGGCGGAACCGACGGTGCAAGGCTTTCGTTTGAGGGTCTGCCCTGCCCCAACCTTTCAACCGGTGGAATGAACTTCCACAGTATTTATGAAGCAATACCTGTAAATGCTATGCTCAAGATGGTTGAGGTCATTAAAAACTTAGTAAGCAAATAATTGAATAAAGAAAAAGTCCCGTGAAGTTTACTCTCCTTCACGGGACTGCTTTTATGTATTATTTTTATAACTGCGGTATTCTCTTTCTATCCAAGCCATTAACAGATTAACTATCCGCCTTTGCTCGTCATAAGACAATTCTCTGCCCTTTTCTACATGATACCACTTATTTAAACACCCTCGACAGCAGCAGGCGCAGGCATGCTGAGCCTTAAACACGGGGTGACCGCGCATCGGCGTTTGCTTACCGTCGTTTGGTATAACCGCCGGTGCAAGACGTTTCTTTATAAAATCCTCCGCATGGCTTTTTACGGTATCCAAGCCTTTTTTGTCGATATAATTTATATCCTCATCGGACAGATGGAATTTAGCTCTGAAAGCAGATTTTTGAAGCCTTGAGAGTGCTTCGTCAACAGTCAACCGAAAACTCCTCTTTTCAGTAAAAATCAAGATAAGCATACACCCTTTTGACTGCTTTTGCAATGACTCGTTTTTTGCTCGACAGCAGAATACTATCTTGACAGCTTCACTTTTTTCATCATAACAGCCGAATACACAAATACAACGGCTTCTGTTATAGGCATTGCCCACCAAACTGCATTTCCGCCGAAAGCAACAGGCAATAAAAGTATCAGAGCACCGCTTATTACAATACCTCTTGCAACGGATGCGATAAGTGATATCTTGGCTCTCATAATAGCCTGGAAATAGTACGTTGAATAGATATTGAACGGCAGCAGTATAAATGAAATCGCATAAATTCTGATTATTCCGGGAGCTATTGACAGCACCTCGGGAGTGGGCGTCATAAACAGCTTTATAAACACCTGCGGCATAGCCATAGAAAGAACCGTCCAAATTGCTCCGAAAACGGCAGCAGTTATGATATTGTACTTAAGCATTGTCTTAATTCTGTCTGTAAGTCCGGCACCGAAATTACGCGAAATTACAGGCTGTGCCGCCTGACCGATACCGTAAGAGCAGCACTGTACAAGAGTGCCTACAACAACTATTACTCCGTAAACCGCAAGTGCGTCCGTACCGAGATACTCCATTACACGGCGGTTAAACAGCATTGTGGCTATGCCCATTGCCACGTCAACTATAAACGAAGAAAATCCGTTGACGCTTATCATTTTAAAGCTGTTAAGTATTCTTAGAGGCTTTACGAATTTCAACGTATTCTTTTTGCCGATAAAATGCGTAAGCATCACAAGAACGGACATTGAAGCTCCCATTGCCGTTGCAATTCCCGCGCCTTTAATTCCCATATCCAATGTGAACACAAAGAAATAATCTCCGAACACATTGAATATACCACCGAAAATAACGGCTTTTGTGGCTCTGCCGGGGTCACCGTCATTACGGAGAAACGACGAGAGCAGATTTATAAATACATATACGGGAACAGTAAGCTTTGGGGCTACCATATATTCTTTGCAAAGCGGCATAAGTGCGTCATTTGCGCCGAAAAGCCTGAGAAGCGGTTCCTCGCAGACCCACACCAAGACCCAAAGTATCAACGCCCATAAAACTCCGAGTATAAATGCAGAGGTAAAATATCCGTTTGCCTCTTTTACGTCATCGCGTTCTCCCCTTGCGACGGCATAAATCACCGAGCCGCCTATACCGCACAAAAGCCCAAAGCTGTATATAATATTCCAAATCGGGGCAATTACCGCCATTGCGGCAGAGCCGTCCGGTCCGTGATACTGTCCTACCATAGCCATATCCACAAGTCCGTAAATGCACGCTATCAGTGCACTTCCGAATGAAGCTATAAAAAATTTACGGTAAAGCTTACCGACATTATCCTTTAAAAGATCCATACCTACTCCTTGAATATTAAAAAAGACCGGATATGGAACGGGCATTTCAGCCTGCACCTTATCCGGCTTGTTATTTCCATACGATAACCAGCCCTCCGAGTGAGCTATTGTATTGTATCAACTTTTGTAATCAAAGTCAAGAATTTTCAATGAGGAGGAAATTGAGAAGAGCATTGCAGCCCTTTTCTATGTCATTGTATGCTTTGTCAAAGTCGCCCGAATACCACGGGTCGGCAACGTCGGAATTGCTTCCCGTAAACTCAAGCAATTTGTGTATTTTGTAATCCGCATCGCCGCCGAATAGTATTTTCATATTACGTATATTGGCGCTGTCCATGCCGATAAACATATCCGCTTCATAATAATCATTTCTTTTTAGCTGAATCGCCTTTTTATCACCTATTGCTATTCCGTGATATAAAAGCTGTTCTTTAGCTTTCGGATATATTGGTTGTCCTACGCCATTCCATATTTCCTCATCACTCGTTGCTCTCGAACATACCGAAAATTTATCCGACACACCGAGATTATTTGCCATACTTTTAAATATAAATTCTGCCATAGGAGAACGACATATGTTACCGTGGCAGACAAATATAATTTTTTTCACTTCCACACTATAACCCCCATATTATACCTTTCCTATACCCCATGTATACTTATACGCTTTTCCTATTTGATATGCTGTTATCTCGTCGAGCCGCTCCTCCGGCTTAATAAATGTAACGGTCTTCATACATAAGCGAAAAAGCGAACAGTTTTTTAATCAGCATCACACTCGTCTGAATCCGCATAAAATTATAAATTACTGTTCTTTTTTGCAATATACTTAACTTTTAAATCGTCAAAAATATTTGATAATCCTTCCCATGTGAGCTGTCGTTTTTCAAACCAAATCCTCTGTAAAAAACCAAGAGCCCTGTTCGGATTTGCAAAATACAGCTTTGAATATCCGATTCTGTTTTTATCAAGATATGAGTAATAATAATCAAGCTTATTATGAAACTGCTCATATGAATTTTCTCCGCGCCAAACAGTTTCGCACATAGCTCCAAGCCTAGGATAAGTCATTTTGTCCGCTTTTTTCATATCGGGAACATATTCCGTCCATAACGTTGCTTCCGCACCGAGGCAATTTCCGTCGTATAATTTATGGTTGGCGGTATTTTTGAGACTTATGTAGCCGTAAGGCAAATCTATATAATATGCTTTTGAACTTGTATCGATAAACGGTCTGCCGCCCGTGTTTATGTCTCCGCATTTCGTAAAGCCCAAATTTTCGGAAAGCAGCTTATCATCCTTCAAATCCCAACTCCACATAAACGCCTGCTTATTCTTGCCTGCGCAATAATCATTGATTCTGTTCATAAAACAGCACTGAAGCTCATCCTCGTTATTTAAGCCAAGCTTCTTCATCATTGCCTGACAATGCGGGCAAAGATGCCATCTGTGTTTCGGCACCTCGTCGCCGCCTATATGAAAATACTTATCCGGAAAAAGCTCACAAAGTTCATCCACTATATCCTCGACAAATTCATATGTGCTTTCTTTCCCTGCACACAAAACATCATGCTTTACTCCCCAATGGTCTGCGACCGGCAAATTTCTTTCAAAACAGCCGAGGTAATTATAACAAGCCAGCGCACTTCTGCTGTGCCCCGGAATATCAAATTCAGGCATAACCGAAATACCGAAATCATGTGCATATTTGACTATCCTTTTAATCTGAGCTTTTGTGTAATAGCCCTTATGTTGCCTATGATTAAAATTTGTCTTTTTCCTTACAGACCCGATTTGCGTCAGCAACGGATATTTGTAAATCTCAACTCGCCATCCCTGGTCCTCCGTCAAATGCAAATGCAGAAAATTAAGCTTGTGCAGAGACATTTTTCTAATAAACAGCTTGACATCGTCAACGGGATAGAAATATCTCCCGACATCAAGCATAAAGCCTCTGATTTTATACTTAGGCTTATCCTTTATCTCAATAAACGGAATCGTTCGGCCGTATTCAAACAGTAGTTGCTTGAGTGTTTGCAGAGCAAACACTTTTCCTGCCTCCCCACTCGAATACACGGTGATTTTCTCGTTTACTTCAAGTCTGTATTCTTCATTTTCAAGCGAAAAATCATGCGTAAAACTAACAACAACATCATTTCCGACCGGCAGTTCGAGTTTACGTATAAAATCATAAAAATCATCTTTAACAGAACCGTTGACATTTCTTTCGTCAAGCGACAAAGATTTTATGAACAATCTTTTTGTTTC
>ONZX01000579.1_pt1 | contig 22772 bp, 30 predicted proteins | sample 1671831 | NCBI WGS metagenome assembly ONZX01 (sample SAMN06348197, study PRJEB24527) | human gut metagenome | reverse complement strand
TGGTAAATGCCACGCTGTTCTCGGATTTCTCGGATATTATTGGTAACCGCCATAAGAATCCCTTCTTTCAGTTCTATAGATATTTTCTTATTGTCATTATGCAAAATAATATGTCCGATAAAAAATGACTTGCAATTTTATCGGCAACGTCCTGTAATAGCAGAAGCATCAGATTTTCCAAGAACTTTTCCAAATATGTCTAAGCGGTCGTTTTCTCCAACCTTGATAGGTGCATACTTTTCATTAAGCGAGATAAGGAAAATTCCGTCTTTATCGTTTTGCAATTTCTTAATATAGGCTTCTCCGTTAAGAGCGAAGATGTCGATTTCTCCATTAGTAACAGATTCCTGTTGTAATACCCATGCAATCTGACCATCATGGAATTCTGGTTCCATACTGTCACCACTAATACGGACACCGAAAGTAGTATCTTCCGGCAGGATAGATTCATCTATGCGTACAGTTTCTTTCGGTCCGTCTACAAGGAAGTTACCGGTTCTAGCTGATACTGCATTTTCAAATATATCAATGCTTCGGAATGGAATTATCTTAGAAGTCTGCTTTTCATACATTCCGGATGCGTGAAGCAGATTGATATAATCCATAGCTTTTTCCCTGCCCTCATCAGTAAGTGATGAAAAAGGATCAGCAGGATTCATTCCAAAATATGCTTCATACATGTTAGTGATACCAAGGATTCTACACACCTTGTAAAAGCAGCAGAGAGAGTTTATAGACTATGTTGCAAAGAATCCATTTTACTTTAACTGGTATCCATTTTTATTTTGGAAACTATATGCTGCTTTGCAGCCGCAAGAGACGGACTGGATAAGACAATTCAGTATACGATAGATGGAAGCTGTAATCTCGGTATATTTCCACTTGTAAATGAGGTCTTCCGTTAATCGGTCAATGTGATTCTGCACCACTTCAAAAGTCATATATGACAGCAATGGAAATATGGCTTCTTGAAAGAGCAGAGCCATTATATAAGATATATCCATGGAAAGCACTTCTTAGGGCTGGTTCAAGAGGGTGTGCAGAGACGGATTATGGTCAGAAGCTTATGCGAAAGATGATGATGTCCTATGATTCAGATCCTAAAGAATATGCAAGGCTTGCCGGCTTCGGGTATAGAATGCTTGCTGAGGCGATCAAATCAGATCTGTCATATCATATCAGCTGCCCGGCACTTCTTATCTGTGGCGAAAAGGATAAAGCAGGTTCAGCCAAAAGCTACAATAAAAAATGGCATCAGAGAGAAGGTTTACCGCTTAAGTGGATAAAAAATGCAGGTCATAATTCCAATACCGACCAGCCAGATGAAGTAAACAGACTGATAGAAGAATTTATCAGTGAGGTAGATAGGAGAGGAGTGCTTGGATGAAATTAAATATACAGTGGAAAAAAGTATTGTATGGAATTTATATTACATTAAGTGAAATCAAAAACTGTAAATGATACATATTAAAGTATTGTGAGTGTTCTGCTGGTTGTTATATGTGATTGTTCTCTGAGAATCTCTCTGATACATTGGATTGTCTTTGCGGCTTTTATACATTTTGCTTCTTTCGCCAAAGTTATTAAACCGGCGGTTTGCATCTGATGATAATCCGGCATCAGTACATATAACAAACTTAGAAAGCTCAGCCTGTATAGAGTGTGATAATGGAAGATTTGATATTGATGTGATTATGTTTGTTGGGTGAAATTTCTGTGATAACGAAATAAATTGACTTTTTCCCCAATATAGTTTAAAGTTTCAAAGAACTAACTTATGTAAGACGGAGATAATTATGAAACTTAGAAAATACATTTTAACAGTTATGATAGGAATCACTGCTATGACAGTGCTCTCATCATGCGCTAATAAAGAAAATGCTGTAAAAGGACAGCCAGACCAGAGCACACAGGAAATATTTGCAATGGATACATATATGTCACTAACAGCATATGGAAGTAATTCAGAGGAGGCAGTAAACAAGGCAGTGCAGGAGATTAACCGGCTTGATGCAATGTTTTCGGTAGGAAATGGGGACAGTGATGTTACTAAGCTAAATGAAAATGGAAGCGGAGAAGTATCGGAAGAAACCGCATTTATAATGAACAGGGCAATGCAGGTGTCAGAAAAGACCAATGGGGCTTTCGATATTACGATATATCCTCTTATGGAGCTGTGGGGATTTACGACAAAGAATTACAGAGTGCCAGAAAGCAGTGAGATTGCAGAGGCACTTAAGGGTGTTTCTTATACAAATGTATCAGTAAAAGGGAAGCAGGTGGCGCTGACAGGTGGTTCCAGCATTGACCTTGGTGGTATAGCCAAAGGCTACACATCTTCGCGGGTTATCCAGATTATGAAGGATTACGGCATTGAGCATGCGATTGTCAATCTTGGGGGCAATGTGCAGGTGCTTGGAACTAAGACGGACGGTTCTGACTGGAGAGTTGCCATACAGAATCCTGCTAGTGAGAATAGTTATCTTGGAATATTAAGCACGACGGATAAGGCTGTCATAACATCAGGTGGGTACGAGCGGTATTTTGAGCAGGATGGACAAGTATACCATCATATTATAGACACGCAGACAGGTTATCCTTCAGACAGCGACCTGACTTCTGTTACAATTGTGTATTCAGATGGAACTACAGCAGATGCATTGTCAACGGCACTTTTTGCAATGGGGCTGGACGGTGCAAAAGAACTTTACAGAAGCGGTGATATAGATTTTGATATGATACTTTTCGATGGAAGCAGAGTGTATGTATCGGAGGGCATTGCCAGCGGTTTTTCAACAGATATGAATAAGGAAATAATTACCAGACAGCCTTAATGAGAATTATTATTAACTGCCTGTATTGACAAATGTGGTGAGAAAAATATATTCTATAGAGCAGTTAGCGATAACTAATTATAGATAGATTAATAAACTCTTGTTAAAGATAGCTAACCAAGATATACAGACCCGAAGGAGCAGACATGTTATTAATAATATCACTTATAATCGTAGCTTTATTTATATATTTTCTCAAAGATTCGCTTAAGAAATATGCCAATATATTTTATATAGGTACGGCAGTAATCTCTATTGCGGTATTCCTGCTTGAGTTCCTGCCAATGCATTTGTTTGTAAAGAACAATATATTAGGAATATTTGCAAAAGGCTCTCTTGGAACGGCAATGTTTGTTGTGGTAATGTACACTGGCGCACTGCCTAAGGGCAACAAGCTGATTGCACCACTTATGAAGATAAGAGGCGAGTTGTCAATTACAGCGGCAATACTCGTCCTGTGTCATAATTTCACATATGGAATGACATATTTCAGAATGTTATTTACTAAGACAAGCCTGTTATCAGCCACACAGCTTGCAGCTGCGGTAATAAGTCTTGTGCTTATAGCTATAATGATTGTGCTTACAGTTACATCTTTTCCATCTGTAAGAAAGAAGATGCAGGCTAAGAAGTGGAAGCAGTTACAGCGCACAGCATATGTGTTTTATGGTCTTATGTATGTTCACATTATGCTCATTAACATACCTTATGCGAGACTTGGACTTGGCATGTATGTTGCAAATGTAGTTATCTACAGCATAGTTTTCTTAGGCTATGCAGCTATGAGAATATCAAAGGCTATATCAGTAAAGGCAGCAAGAGCAGGAAAGACATACGGTAAGAAACCAGAGACGGTTCTGTATGGACTGGCATTGGTTATATGTGCAGTGATGACGGTGTCGTGCTTTGCAGGAAGACAGACAGTGTCGGCATCGGAAGACAATGAGGAATGGAACGATTTCTTTAACGAAGAGACAGTTGCAGAAATGGTCAAAGAGATTGAGAGCAGTACGGCTAAGACAGATGCCGAAGGAACAACACAAGAGAGTCTGGAAGAATCAGCTTCATCAGATGGACAGTCAGACTCACAGGCTGGCGGTGCAGGAAATGAAATGTCGGGAAATAGTAATAATTCCGGTTCGGATAATGCTTCTGGTAATTCATCAGGTAATAGTTCTGACAGTGGTAATCAGTCAGCTCAGCCGGATAATGGTTCTGACAGTGATAATCAGTCAGCTCAGCCGGATAATAGTTCTGACAATAGTGGAGAGCTGAGCGGCGGTTCAGGCAGTGACGTACCGGCTAATACAACATTTAAAGCAGATGGAACTTATACAGGTTCCGCTGTGTGTGAGACTTATAACTACAATGTAACGGTTACAATAGTCATATCGGGAGATACGATTACATCGGTTACTGCTGAATCAGAAGCGGGTGCGCAGGATGTGCAGTATTTTAATATGGCAAATGCAAAGGTTCCTGCACAGCTTCTTGCAAACCAGAGTACATCAGGTGTTGATGCAGTATCTGGTGCAACCAAATCAAGCAATGCCATCAAGAAGGCATTTTATTATGCTTATAAATCGGCTAAGAAGTAGGCGGATTTATAATAGAAAAAATTATTAGGAGGATTTATGAGAAAGAACATTTTTACTAAGATTGCTGCTGTTGCAGCCGCTACTGTTCTTGCTGTTACAGCACTTCCAGCCCTTGTGTCTGATACATATGCAGCAGATGACGAGTATACATATGTATATGCTGGTCTTACATGGCAGGAATACTGGGCAAACGAAGGCGTATATAACGCAGGGGATGTAACATCATCTAATGAGAAGGATACACATGGTGAGTACGATAAAGGCGGTTTTGATACAGTATCAAGAGCTACAACCAATCATGGTCTTCACAGAGGAAGCTACCAGTGCATGGCAACAATTGATACAGAAGATGGCAAGAAGTATGAGCTTGCCGGCTGGAGTAGTGATGGAAAGCAGATGATACTTACAGATGGTACACAGCTTTCATACAACAAAGGTACAATTACTAAAGCTGATGGTACAACAACAAAGTTAGTATCATATGAAGTAACTGGTATTAAGTATGTTCCGGTTAAGGTTAAGACATCTGATTTTGCTGATTTTGAGCAGCATTACAGAGTTGTCAAGAATGGAGAAAAGTTATACGGTGGATTCGGTGAGAACAAGCTTAGCTCATATGAGTATACAGCAGCAGTTAACGCAGATACTAACGGACTTAAGACAGCAGTTAAGAATGCAGATGGAACATATTCATTCTCTGCAAGACAGACTGGAAGTGGAAAGTCATTTGCAGAGCAGGATATAAGTGTGGCTGCTGACATTACATCTACAGTAAAAGATGCTACAGGTTCATACGGTGAATTCCTAAGAGTTGATATTAATGGTGATGGTTATGGCGCATTAGGTTCTATGATGCAGGCTGTTAAGTGGACATATTATGGAAATGATGCAACAAGAACAAATGCTGTTGCTACATATGGAACTAAATTTGCTGCAGATAACTGGATGCACAAAGTAATGGGAATCCAGCTTGGACTTACTGATTCAGCACGCTGCCAGTTACCAGCAGGTTATGACGGAACAGGATACTGGTCACTTACAGTATATGCATTAGGATATTCTGATACTACAATTAATTTTGAAGCAACAGATGCCAATATAGTTAAGGTTAAAGAACCTGCAAGTGAAGAAGATAAAGCAAAGCTCTCAGCAGTTATTGCAGCAGCAGATGACCTTAATGAAGCAGATTACACAGCCCAGTCTTGGGCAGCTATGAAGCTTGAGTATGAAGAAGCAGTTGATGCACTTGCAGTTGCTGAATATAAAGCAGATGTCGATGAGGCAATAGAGCATCTTACAGCAGCAATCAATGCATTAGTAAAGGTTGAGGCTGGCACGCCATCAGGGTCAGAAGAGGCTGATAATACAACTGACGCAGGTTCTTCAGATACATCTGTATCAGATGTTAAGACTGGTGATGCAAATAATATGATGGCATACATTGCAGCAGCAGTTCTTGCTTTAACAGCAGGTGTTGCAGTAACAGGCAGACGCAAGATTAAGAATGTAAGATAATTAAATACGCTTATATCACAATAAAACTATAAACAAGCCAAAGAACCGGGGCGGGGTGAATCCTTTTAGGGATTCACTTCCGCTCCGGTTCTTTGGTAGATAAATTAATACTTGATGTCAGATTTTTATATATTCATCGTCATATATGGTGGAATGCATATAATTCCATCTTTTACAATTAAATTTCTTGGATGAATAATATAACTTTCCCCTATGCGCTCCTTGTATTTTTCTCTGAAATTATTTAATGAGGTCGTTTTATATTGCTTTCCAGACTTTACTTCAATCGGAAACATCTTATATTTTAATCTGCTGTTATTTGAAATAATAAAATCAATTTCCATATCATTTCGATGCTTATTTTCATTATAGTGTGTGTAAAAATATAACTTATGTCCATTTGATACCAGCATCTGGGCTATTGCATTTTCATAAAGCATCCCTTCATTAATCTGCAATTTGCCTGCCAATATCTGTTTATACACTTCATCTTCAAGTAATTCATTCTCATCAAACGCATGGCTTACCAAAAGACCGGTATCTCCCATATAACACTTTACATAGCTTCTTGTCTCATTTAATGATAACCCCACATTAGGATCATTACACAAAAAACACTCATTAGATATCATAGAATCCGACAGCCAGAAAAATGTTTCTTCGTACTGGTCTGCGTAACTACCATCCTGTAGCTTTTTGAATACAACTCTTTTTTCATGCTGTGACAGGAATCCAGGAATCTGGTCATAGATTGCAAGAACTTTGCTTCTATATCTCATATCTATCTTCATAATATCTTCCCGATACAATTTAAGAATGTCCCTTTTTTCTTTATCCGCTTCTGTAAAATCTTTTTTACTTTCAATAAATGCTACTACAGGCATAGGCATCCCACCAACAAGCATATACTGATGAAACAGAAGCATTGCCTGATTATGCATACTTCTTTCCAAAGGTTCTCTTTTTTCAAAGCAATTTTTTATATATTCAACCAGTAATTCTTCCTCTAATGCTATTGCAAATTCTTCGAAATCCAATGGATACATATTAATATGTCTTTCTTCTGATGGTATGACAATATTCTTTACATTTTCTCTGATAGATATCAATGAACCTGTCTCGATATAATCATATCTTCCATCTGCCACTAAATATTTTATCGCAGCTCTTGCCTGTGGAAACATCTGTACCTCATCAAAAATAATAAGAGAGTTTCTCTCTGTCAGTTTTGTTCCAAAATGTGTCTGTAACAGCATAAAAAATGTATCCAGATCATTCAGATATCGCTCAAAATACATTTCGACTTCCTTATCTTTTTTAGCAAAGTCAATAAGGAGATAACTTTCATATTCATTTTTTCCAAATTCTTCGCAGATGGTAGACTTTCCAATACGTCTGGCTCCTTCTATCAGTAAAGCTTTTTTCCCCTGACACTCCTTTTTCCATTCCAGTAGTTTTTTATATATTTTTCTTTTTAATATCATGGTTCCTCCAGATTATGCGCATATATATTAGTTCTATACTTTATGATTATACGCACATTGTAATTTATTTTTTAATTATACGCAAGTATTATAACCCTATTTTTTATGATTATACGCGTATTCTATAAAGTCATATGTTCATGCTTTTCCTCATTTCAAATCATAAACCTTACCTAATTATATCGGGAAAAGCAGTTTGTATTATATGCTGTGTTATTAATTTTCTGGAATTTGTGACGATATATTACGTATAGCATAGTATTGATTCTAAACGGATTTTGAATTTATTTGCAGGGAGGTTTTTATATGGCAATTTCTCGTATTGTAAAATTTGAGATTCCTAGGTATTTAGAAAATTTAATAGATATAGTTATAGATAAATTTAATGAGTAAGGAGAGAATAAATTTAAGTTTGTTTTATTCTGAGTCATCATCAAAGATAAATATATCTTCAACTGTTGTACCAAAAACCTTAGCTATATCCATTGCCAGCTTAAGGGATGGATTGTATTTGCCATTTTCAAGCTTACCAATGGTTTCTCGTCTAACACCGACCATTTCAGCTAGTTCTGATTGCTGAATATTCATTGCCTTTCTATATTTATGTATTTTTGTCTTAAAACCCATATAATTATTCCTCTTCTAATTTCTTAAAGCTTAATCCCCATATGATATATTCAATTCCAATGAATATGAAAAATACAGGTACTATAAGATTTTTCCAATCGATATGTAGATTAGGGAAACGTGTAAGGGCAAAAAGCACGACAGCTGCAGTACAGAATATTATATGCATTATGCTTTGTGTCATTGCACCAGCTTTAATTTTATTATCGATAGACATTTCATCATCACTTTCCTTTTTGGATAATGATACTTTAAGCTGCAAGACCAAAGATATAATTAAAAATATAGAAGTAAGTGTTGAAGGAATTGCACCAGAGAATATATCAGAAATTCCAGCAAGTATCCAGGTTATTCCGTTTAACGTCTTTAAGTATTTGACCTGATTTGAAATAGACATTGTTTTATCAGTCATAGTAACCCTCCTCGTTATAAGCTATATGGTAAAATTTTATTTATGTGATGTAATTATCACTTATGAGAGAAATATATCACATAATAAATGGAAAATCAATAGAAAAGTGATAAATATATCATATGATATGAAATGCCAGTTGTTAAATGAAATAGATAAGTATCAATCCAGTAAAAGAAGAGAATATTCATTTGAGTTTTTATGTATCTAATAGTGAAACAGATATGTTAGATAGTTTTAAAGTAGTAATGATGAAAACATTAGGTGGAGTGTTAGCGGTGATGGCTATTTTCTAAGGGATTATATTATTTACAACTTGGTATATATGAATGTATCATTTAGTTACAAGATAAATAACTTATATTTTGGAAAAGGTTGGTTTGTTTATCTACCTTTGAAGAAGATTAATGGATATGCAATAAAGGAGAATGGTATGGCAAGAGAAGAAAATGTTACTGTATTTAGGGATACAGAAAAGCAGGTTAAGAGCAATAGTAAATTAAAGGATGCAGTGGATAATTCCAGTGCCAATCAGAAACTTATATTAGAGACTGATGAAATATCTGTACCAGATAAGGATAGATATAAAAATACTGCGGAGGTTATCGTATCAAAGAAAAGGACATTGGAAGCTGCATCAGGATATAATGGCTTAAATATATGCGTACATAATTTTGCCAGCGCAACAAATCCTGGCGGTGGTGTAGTTAGGGGAAGTTCTGCACAAGAAGAATGCCTGTGTAGATGTTCCACACTGTATTTTAATCTTAATTCGCCTGATATGTGGGCAGGATTTTACACACCACACAGAATGGAGCACAATCCGATACATAACGATGACTGCATATATACACCTGATGTTGTAGTAATAAAGACTGATACAGCAAACCCTATACTTATGCCAGAAAACGAGTGGTATAAGGTTAATATGATAACATGTGCTGCACCAAACCTTAGAGAAAGGCCAAGTAACATGATGAATAGTGGTGATGGTGATGAAAGAGTTAAAATAACTGATGATGAGCTGCTTGCAATACATGAAAAGAGATTCACAAGAATACTTGATATAGCTTTAACCAATAACAATGATGTAGTAATACTTGGTGCATTTGGCTGTGGTGCATTTGAGAATAATCCAGGTGTTGTTGCAGCGGCTGCTAAGAATGTAGTTAAAAAATATATGTATGCCTTTCGTGTAATAGAATTTGCTGTTTACTGTTCTCCAAGAGATAGTCATAATTATGATGTATTCAATTCCGTTTTGGGAAATATTAAGCAAAGACATAAAAGATAGTAAAGGTGATATGTAACATATAGTGTATTTAATACATATACAGCGGTATTGTGCATATTATCAGAATAAAGAGAAATGATAGAAATCCTGTGTTTATAAATTGAGAGATGTCTTAATTATAAACATAGGATTTTGTTATATGGCAAGACAATAGAAGAGTGTCAGGAAATACTTAGTGAGCAGGGGTGTAATGTTGATGAAAATAGCATCATGGAAATGTAGTAGTAATTTTAATTTAAAAAGACCCTAAGATTTGATGTGAATTTTATAATGAATTATGTTTCCATATTTTTAAAGCAGTCTTTAGTGTAGCTGGTATTTGTGTTATAGTAATGATAACAAAACATCAGGAAGTAAGAAAAAATGAGTGATAATAAGCAAGCCATTTCATCAATGAAAATAGCCATTTCGTATTTTTTCATAGTGATTCACCGCCTCCTGATTATAAATTCAGGTTATGATTGAGAGTAACAATGCCTTTGCTGTATACAACATAATTGAAAAGTGTAGGTTTACTATGGTTTACCACTATGGTATTACCTGTTAAGAAGGAAGTATTTATGAGTAAGGAACCAATCAATATAGATACATTGGATATATCTGGGAGATTAAAAGTTACAAAGGCAATACTTGATAAGGATTCTGTAAGATAAGTGTTTTTTCATCCAAGCCGGTGTTAGCATAAAGATACTTATCGACGGACAGTCCTTCAAGTCAGTTATATAATACATTTATATATGAATTATTCATGTCAACGCCTTTCTATTTATGAAGATGTATATATACATGTTACAAAAATTTTATATGTAACAATCATTAAATGGGTCTTATTTTAAGTCAAATGAAGTAAGATATCAAATCTGATAGTAACTTGAAATTTGGGAAATTTTTGGAAGATGATTTTATTAAGGATATTATACGATTTATCTACTAATGATTGATGATAATAATGATAGAATGAATATTAGTTTTTAAGTAAGCAATAGGTATAAAAATAATGACATATTGCGCGATTAAAAATAATGCGATAGAATATATTTGTAAGTTTTACATTTGTTACGTAAGAGAGCATTAAGATGATATAGGAGGTAGATTAATGTCAATAGCAACAAATGAAGCGTACAAAAGAGAGTTGGGTTATAATGATATATATATGTCAGCAATAGCTGCTGTATATAAGTCATTAACAGGCAGTGATATTCAAAAACATTTGCAAATGAGGGATACAATATTAAATAATCCCAAGGAGTTTTTAAATGGCATAATACATAGCTTTGGAATATCAGATAAAATTGATTATAACCAATTAATAAAAATACAATCAGAAAGTCAACAGATTGCACAGAAGATAACTAGAATTGATGAAAGTGAATTAACATCATTTAATACACAGCAGATGTTTGATGAAAATACAAATATAGGTAATAGCATTACGCAGATTTTTGACTGCGCATATGAAACAGCAAGTGAAATAGAAGATCCAGATATAGGAAAAGAAGAATTAAAGAATAATGTAGTTATTGGGATAAATAATACTGATACCCAAAAGTTACTTATAGGAAAAAGTGAATTTCAAAGGTTATTTGTTATTATTTTCGCTGTTGTTGTGCAAATAGGCATGTATTTACTTGAACAAGGCGGTTTTGAGAATATATCAGTAATTGGTCTCATTAGTCATTTGTTACGATTTTTTATTGATTCGTTATCAGGAAGTATGTTATTTGATAGTAAGTAATGAGCGAATATAATCTTTATTGTGATATGATTAGCTTTTAGTAGTAAAAATCATAGAGGATTATAAGTAATAAATGATTAGATGGCAAGAATAATATTTATATGATTAATGAGTGCAGCCGCAAACATATGTGGCTGCACTTAATGTATATATATGAGGATATTAGTATATTCAAATATACGATTCATAAAGAAGCTGATAATGTGAAATATGAAGAAACATGTGAAAAGCTAATAAGAGGAGTGGATAATCTTACACCTGAGGAACCACTCATATATGTTGATGGTTCAATAATACAAAAATTTTTTTGCCACGGCGGTAATATAACCTTATGTAATGATTATGAAATAGATGCAGTTTATATTGATCTGACATAAATCTAGATGATATCATTAAGTAACGGATGATAATAGTATTTCGTCAAATGACTGATATTGGAGCTGTAAAAACTGCTCGCCATTATTAAGAAAGATAGGTATTAAGTAAAAACGAAGCCATGTTGATATGTTCTATTAAGAGAGTAATATTGACATGTCTTTTTTTATAGAAAACTTGTGTTATAAGCGGTTATGTGCATACGGTATATCCAGAGTGGAAACAATGATGACAAAGTAATATATAAAGTGATTTTGTTACTTTTATTTTTAAAAGTATGATATAATAAATACATCTGTTAATGTAATCGTTTAGGAGAAAGGGGAATATTTTGAGGGTACTATTTTGCAACATTGCATGGATGAATTATTCGTGGTATTGATGAACCTAAGAATGGTGGTTCTTATGTAAAGGAAACACTTGATGCACACGAAAAATATAATTTTATGCCGGCACATATTATTGACAGCAGATATCCGGACGGGGATTACTGCCTTGGATTTGTGGAGACAAAGACAACTTCTGCAGGAAAAAGAAATCAGCTTAATATCGAAAAGATTGAAGGCTGCATGAATCTTAAGAATGAGACAGAGGTGGATGATGTATTAGTTATTTTTTGTGCATTATATCCAGATTCATTTGACAAAGAAACTTATGTTGTTGGCTGGTATAAGAATGTAACTGTATACAGGCGTTATGAAACTATGGCGTTTGATTACGAGTACAGGTCAGATACAGACAATAGTAATTGTGTCTCAGGTGAATGGATACAGGAATACAATGCAATAGCAAAGAAATCAGATTGTGTGTTACTTCCAAGATCACAGAGAAGAAAGACATATTGGAGAGTGCCAAGGAAGAAAAAAGGGTGGCATTTGGTTTTGGTCAATCGAATGTATGGTTTGCAAGAGGAGAAGATGATAATAAGCTTTTATCAGACTTTTTGGATAGGCTTAAAGTTCAGATTGGTGAATACGATGGGGAAAACTGGATTGATAAATATGCAAATGATTAATGAAAACTGGGGATAGATTAATGATGTATGATATTAATAAGCAGATAGACCAAATTACAGATGAAGAAATCAATATAGCCAAGCGAAACATTACCGCACGGGTGAAGGCTATGATTATAGGAGAGGGAATAACAAATGAGATACTAAACATTGAAGTAAGAACACCTATGAATATGAGCAGATAACAGGAAATTATAAGGATTTAGATTTAAGGATAGATGGTGATTTAATGGATAAAGTTTCGGCTATTAAGCTTAGCGCCCTAAGCATATTGGATGGTAGGATAGATAATGCGAAAAACATAATAAATAAGGAATATCCGTTTAAGAAGATAATACCTGAAGGGAGAAACTACACAGATAAGGAAAAGTATGAGCAGTTTGTAAGAGATGGATTTATTGACAGATACAGTGGAGAAAAACTTGTTAATCCTGGTATGTTAAAGGTATTATCCTTTTATATGCCTGATGTATTTCCATATCAGTCGCATTGGAAGATGGGAGAGTGCCACAATGCATACTGGGAGCTTATACCTACAATTGACCATATTGTACCGATAGCTTATGGCGGTGCTGATAACAGCACTAATTTTGCAACTACTTCAATGCTTCATAATTCAATAAAAAGTAACTGGACATTAAAGCAATTAAACTGGAAACTATACCCGGCAGGTGATATGGCAGAGTATGATGGACTTACGGAACTTTTTGTAAAACTAACTGAAAATAATCTTGAGTTATTTGAGGATGCTCATATTAAGAGATGGTATAAGCTGTCAACTGATTTAAAAATCGATTAATTGTAAAAAGAGGTAATTATGCACATATATGTAGATGCGGACGCATGTCCTGTCATATGGATAGTAGAGAACATAGCTAAAAAATACAATATAGAAACAACGCTTATATGTGATACAAATCATGTGCTTACATCCGATTATAGTGATGTAGTAACAGTAAGCGCAGGGGCTGATGCAGTTGATTTTAAGCTGGTTAACTTATGTACGCATGATGACATAGTTGTTACACAGGATTATGGGGTTGCAGCTATGGCGTTGAGTAAGGGTGCATATGCAATTCATCAGTCAGGAAAGTGGTATACTAACGACAACATAGATCAGATGCTTATGCAGAGGCACATAACTAAATGTGCGAAAAGAGCAAGCAGTAAAAATCATATAAAGGGACATAAAAATAGGTCAAATGAGGATAATATTCATTTTGCAGAGTCGTTTGAAAAACTTGTGCTGTTGGCACAGACAAAGAAAGGGTAATGTAAATGGGATTATTTAGTAAGAAAAAGATAATGCGTTCTTATGATAAAGATAGCAAAAGACCAGTAATTAAAGCCAGCATCTGCAATGGTGAACAGGTAGCTGGATTTAAGGATATTCATACAGGTAAGATAGAAGAGATCATGCTGATTAGGAGTGAGGCAGACCTTGATAATTTCAAGAAAATGTATGGAATTAACGAAAAAATAGAAAAGGAATATTAAGATGAACGTTCAGATATTTGGAACTAAGAAATGTAATGATACAAAAAAGGCAGAGCGTTTCTTTAAGGAGAGAGGTATTAAGTACCAGTTTATTGATATGAAAGAAAAAGGGTGAGTGTCGTCCGGTGGACGACTTGCTACGAACCGACCGAGCCGGAAGGCGAGACTGAGCAAGGGCGAATTTAATTCAGTTGCTTAGGTTAATGGTGGACTGGAAAATATGATTAACTGGGAAAGTAAGGATAAAGATACCCTTGCACTTATCAAATACACGGCAGATGAGGATAAATTAGAAAAGGTGCTTGAAAATCCACAGGTTATAAAAACGCCGGTAGTAAGAAATGGCAGGGCATCAACTCTTGGATATCAGCCTGATATCTGGAAAGTGTGGGAATAAATGGAATTTGGGTTAGCAGATATAGAAGATTTTAATGAAATACAGAAACTTTACTGGAATCTTATTAATAAAAGCAGTAATGAGCCTTCATTTCCTGGCTGGAAATGCGGTGAACATCCGTCAGATGATTTTATAATGGCAAGTATTGTGCAAAAGGAAATGTATGTAATAAGAGATGAAGGACAAATAAAAGCATGTGCGGTATGTAACTGTATATCAAATGATGAATATGAAAAGGTAAAGTGGCAGGTTACTGACAGAGGAAGCAATGTCTTAGTTATACATGCACTTGCGGTAGGATATGAGTATCGTGGCTGTGGTACAGGCAGTAGGCTGCTAAAAGATATACTTGCTGTGGCAAGGAATAATAAATATGAAGCGATACATTTAGATGTCATTGACAATAACGAAGCTGCCAAGAGATTTTATAAAAAGGCAGGATTTAAGTATATTTGTACTCAGAACATTTTCTATGAAGTAGTAGGAAACAGGAATTTTGAGATGTATGAATATGTGATTATTGTATGATTTTTAGAAGTTCATATAACAGGAAGTTGTGTGGTGAGGATATATGGTATTGAAGAATGATATATGAACAGCAGAGCAATATTCTGTATATTGAATAAAAACAGAGCGTATATAAATAAGAGGGCAATGTGCAGAGAAGAGATACAGATAGAATATTAAGAGGTTACTGAAATGATTATTCAGACAGGAATGAGAACAGATATTCCAGCATTTTATCCAGATTGGCTGATGAACAGAATACAGGAAGGATATGTTTTAGTTAGGAATCCGTACAATCCTGTGCAGGTGACAAAATATAGTCTTTCTAAAGAGGTTGTAGATCTGATTGCTTTCTGCACGAAGAATCCGGAGCCTATGCTTATACATATGGATACATTGAAGCGGTATGGGCAGTACTGGTTCGTTACAATTACACCATATGGAAAAGAGATAGAGCCTAATGTACCAGATAAAAAAATAGTGATGGATAGTTTTAGGCGCTTATCAGACATCGTAGGGATAGACAGCATCGGCTGGAGATATGATCCAATTATGGTTGATGCCACACATACGGTAGAATGGCATATTTCTGAGTTTGAAAAAATGGCAGCGACATTGAGTGGATATACAAGAACATGTGTAATAAGTTTTATAGATATTTATAAAAAGGTGGAACGCAATTTCCCAGAGGCAATGGAAGTAAGTCATAATGATAAAATCACGATTGGAAAAGCCTTTATTGAGATTGCGTCACGATATGGTATGACTATAAAACCTTGTGCAGAGGGAAATGAACTGGCAGCATTTGGAGCAGATTGTTCTGGCTGTATGACAGTGGATACCTTTGAGAAAGCACTTCATAACAGATTAGAGATTCCAAAGGGAAAGGTTAATCAGAGGAATGGGGCTTGTGTCTGTGTGCTTGGTGTGGACATAGGTGCGTATGATACATGTGGACATTTATGTAAATATTGTTATGCAAATGCAGATAAAGCATTAGTGAGAGCAAACATGAAAAAACATAATCCGGAATCTCCATTCTTAATCGGTGAGAGTATGCCAGGAGATGTTATACACGAAGCGATACAGAAAAGCTGGATTGACAGGCAGCTACGGTTTGATTATTTTTATTAGATTAAGTGTCCTTACAGGATACAGATATTCATATAGAATAAGTGAGAAAGAGTAAAAAATTATGATAAAGGAAATAGAAGATAGAAGAAGCATAAGAAAATATAAACCAGATAGAGTTAATAAAACCATGATTGAAGATATGATATACAGCGCTACACTTGCTCCATCTGCTAAGAACAGACAGCCATGGAAATTTATCGTATATCAGGGAGATGAAAAAGACAAATTGGTTGAAGTAATGCAGCAAGGTATTAATGCAGAAAAGATCAGCCATGAACTAATGCCAGAATGGGCATTTGCAATACCAGATGCTGAGAATACTGTAAGAATCATGCAGGAGGCACCATGTCTAATTGCTGTGCTTAATACTAATCAGAAGACACCATTTTCTGGCATAGAAAATGAAAAGAGAATTGTAGAAATCTGTGACTCATTATCCATAGGTGCTGCCATTCAAAATATGATACTTACAGCAACAGGGTATGGATTAGGTACTTTGTGGATTGCAAATACATGCTTTGCATACAATGATCTTGTTGATTTTATTGGAAATGACTGCCAACTGACTGGATTGGTTGCGGTTGGAATTGCGGATGAATCTCCAGATAAAAGACCAAGAAAACCATTTGAAGATATAATTGAATTCAGGTAGATGAGAGATTTCTCAGTTTAAGAAGTTTATGGGGCCTGTCTCCAAGACACTCCAAGACACGTCAATTTGAATTGTTTATTTTCATAAAATGTGTTACAATCAAGTTAGTCAAAACTAATTATATTGCAAAAAAGGTAAATGTATGAGTGAAAGAATAAAACCTACTATCAGTGGCAGTGCTGAGACAATGCTCCAGAGCTTTTATGCCAGAGCCCAATATTCCAAAAGTAAACATAACAAATTCTATGATGCAAAGGCGGTAGAATTAGTCGACAAAATTGATTATGATTTTTCTACAGCGGCTAGGGATTCTACGATGGGGAAAGGGGTAATTGCCAGAACGGTAGTTTTTGATGAATTAGTAAAGAATTTTATAGAGAAAAATCCTGATTGTACGGTGGTTAATATTGCCTGTGGTCTGGATACGAGATTTTATCGTATGGATAATGGTAAAATTACATGGTACAATCTGGACCTTCCAGAAACGATAGCAATCCGCAATCAGATTTTCGAGGAATCAGGACGTGTTTCAACGATAGGAATTTCTGCACTTGACCCTGCATGGTCAAAAGAAGTAAAAGTGCGTGGGAAAATGCTTTTTATCATTGAAGGATTATCAATGTATCTGACAGCAGAAGAAAACGGTAAGATATTAAAAATAATAAAGGACAACTTTGATAATGCCTGTATTCTTATGGAATGTCTGGCAAAGGTATGGGTAAAGAAAGAAGGAATAGAAAAATCCATACAGCAAACAGGCTCAAAATTTGTCTTCGGTGCAGATCATTTTGAAGACCTTGGGAATATGACAACAGGGTATCATAAAATAAAAGATGATAATATTCTTCGTGGCATGGAGTTATTTTCATCTGCATACAGACTTTTGGCGTTATTACCGATTGCAAAAAAGGTTACGCAGAAGATTCTGATATTTGAAAAGGACGAACAAAGCATGTGAAAGAGTCTTTATACGTGAATGAAAACAGATTGTTCAGGAGGGGACTGCCATGTCGCAGAAAGAAAAGAAAAAGCTTGTAAGTATAAAAACCGATGATACACTGATGGAAACTGCTTTACATGGGATTAATCTTTTTCCATACAAACTCTATGATGAAAACATAACCGATTATGATTTTAACTGTATTGACTGGCATTGGCATACCGAATTTGAATTTGTATATATTGAATCCGGTATAGTTCACTTTAATGTAGGAGAAGATAATTTTGACATGTCCGAGGGACAGGGAATATTTATTAATTCCAAAGTTGTTCATAAAATGCATTCCGAAAATGACGCTGTAATTCCAAATTTTCTCTTTCTTCCGTCCCTGATTGCTCCGAAAGAAAGTTTAATCTATCAGAAATTTGTGTTACCCTTTCTGAACTCATCTTTGGGTTATTACATTTTTTCTTCTTCACAGGAATGGCAGAAAGAAATTTTGTCTGAAATGCAAAAGCTTATACAGTTTAGCAGAGGTGAAATAAATGAACTACAAATATCTGTTCAATTACAAAAGATATGGGCACTCATAACTTCAAATGTTATTTGTTACCCAGAAACGCAAAATGTGAATTCTTCCTCACTTGCACGGTTACAAATGATGATGCAGTTTATACATTCAAATTACCCTGAAAGCATTTCTCTTTTGGATATTGCCAAAGTTGGGGAAGTGAGTATCAGTACTGCTTTGAATTTGTTTCGTAATGTACTGAATACATCTCCTGTCAACTATCTGATATGCTACAGGTTAAGGAAGGCAGCATTACTTCTTACCAATACAGAAAAAAAAGTAAGTGCCATTTCAATAGAAACTGGATTCAGTAATACAGATTATTTCTGTAAAACATTTAAGAGAATGTATTCCTTAACTCCTACAGAGTATAGAAACGTAAAAAAATGAATTATCCGACGAAAAAAGGGCGACTTATCTCGCCCCTTTATCTCTGCTATGGTAATTCTTTTGTGTATGCTGCTGGTCAGCTTCTCTTTGATATATCCGTAATCTTTCTTCAAAGGTTGCTTTTGGTGGTATCTGCGGTTTGTGCGGTTCTGTAACCTCTTTATTTTCAACAGTTGGAACAATCGCAATGCCTGGCGTCGATACTACTATGAGAAGATTAATAAGGTCAGTATAGAAGAGTTTTGCCTCATCCAGAAAATTTTCCTGCTTAATCAGCTTGTTCTTGGCAGTAAATAAGGTACGCTCATAGGCTTCTCCTTTTTTAACTATCTTACAACCTTTGCGGATATTCCCACTATCATCCAGTATCTCTTTTTTAGTGCGAACATGTTTTCCATGTTCATTGTAGAACATATTACGTGTCGCAATCTTTTCTATGGGTTCCGGCAACAGTTCCATCTCGGAAAAAATGAGATGGATATGATAGTTGGTTTTGCGTTTGTTAGGTACATTTACAATCTCTGGTTTATTCTTAGGCATATAAAATTCTTTAAATTCTTTCTTAAAATCAAAAGCCATAATAATCTCCAAAATTTTAATTTTAACATCAGACGTGTGGTTTTTACGATATTATACAGCATAATTGCGATATTATATAGTGAAAAATAAACAAAATTGCTATATAGTTCTATTTAGCCGTAAGGAGAAGATAAATGTATGCACAGGTTGAATTTGGTTTATGTGATGAAAAAGAATGTATTTCTATCATTTTAGATAATGAGGAACAGGTAAATGAATTTATGTTAATGCTTATTGAAAAGTCATTTATATTGAATTGTGAACCAAGATACTTAGGTGCGTTCTATGAGGGAAGTGTTTGGTGTGGAGATGAGCATTATCTAAGAATAACAACAAAGAGAGTTGAGGAAAAATGATGAAGAATTATAAAAAGACAAAATTGGCGTGTTATTTGGGATTTATTACGCAGGCAGTTGCTGCGAATTTTGCACCTTTACTATTTCTAAAATTTCATACAGATTACAATATTTCACTTGGAAACATTGCTATGATATCAACATCCTTTTTCTTTACACAGCTTTTGGTAGATTTGTTTTGTGCCAGGTACGTGGACAAAATTGGATATAGAGTATGCATTGTTGCTTCTGAAGTATGTTCGGCTGCAGGCCTTGTAGGTTTGGCATTTTTACCGGAAATAATTCCATCTCCGTTTATTGGTATTATTATAAGTGTCATTTTGTATGCGATTGGAAGTGGCTTAATCGAGGTTTTAGGAAGTCCTATTGTGGAAGCATGTCCGTTTGAGAACAAGGAGGCTACTATGAGCCTTCTGCATTCCTTTTACTGTTGGGGAGCAGTTGGAACTATACTTGTTTCGACCGTTTTCTTTTTGCTATTTGGAATTGGCAGCTGGAAATGGCTTGCTGTTATTTTTGCATTAATTCCTGCTATCAATATTATTAATTTTGCAACTTGTCCGATTGAATCATTAGTAGAGGAAGGACAGGGAATGGGAATCAGAAAATTATTTTCAAATTCCATGTTCCTGATTGCCATTGTGATGATGGTCTGTTCCGGGGCATCGGAGCTTGCAATGGCACAATGGGCATCTGCGTACGCAGAATCAGCCCTAGGCTTTTCAAAGGCAGTGGGAGATATTGCCGGACCTTGTATGTTTGCTGTGACGATGGGAATTTCACGAGTGTTGTTTGGAAAAGCCGGTGATAAAATGAAACTAAACAGATTTATGATTGGTTCCGGTATCTTATGTTTTGTATGTTATTTATTAGCGTCATTTTCAGAAAATCCGATCATTGGACTTGCTGGATGTATTGTATGTGGGTTTTCTGTAGGAATCATGTGGCCCGGTACAATCAGCATCTCTTCCAAGGCATTTCCAACAGGAGGAACTGCAATGTTTGCACTTTTAGCAATGGCAGGTGATCTTGGAGGAAGCATAGGTCCAGCCATTGTAGGAAGGGTTGCGGACATGTTTGGAGGTAGTATTCATGTGGGCATGCGCATTGGACTCCTGTTTCCGATTACGTTGTGTTTTATGCTATTTTTATTCAATATAATGAACCACAATGCGAATAAACAGAAATAGCTGTTATGGAATCTATAAAACAAGCACCAAATGACTTGTAATGTCATTTGGTGCTTGTTTTGACTTAAGAATTATTTACCATAGTTCCAACGAATCTTCCGCATCTATCCACATCTGCATAGTACCGTCAAGATAAAGTCGAGCATACTTCACAGGATTGTCTATTGCCAAAGCATTCAAGGCACACTCTGAATTAGGTGTTGTCTTTAATCCTTCCTCTGCCTTTGCACAATCAATCCGAAGAATATATCCGGCATAAGTGCATATATCAATGCTGTTATGATAAATGTTGTAATCTGCATATATTATGTTCATTAAACCAATCCTCTTTTCTGTAAAATTCAAAAAGCATTTCAAGCAGTTCACACAGTCCGTTCATATTATGCTATAATGTGTTATGCGATTTTGCTTCCCTTATTTTTTCCCTTACGAGGGTTCATAAAGCCTTGTGAAACGATATAACACAAGGGAATACCTAAGGGAAAGCTCACCTACAGAAAAGTTAGTGTTTATAAGGGTTAGCGGGGAGTTTATTAATAAAATATAACAGCTAATGAAACCCTTAAATTAAGTGATTATACAATCGGAATTTGTTTAATGGAGAATGTATGAAGAAGAGAATAACGCTTATTGTTTTTTCGGTGCTAATAATTGTTGCTTTATATGTGTTGTATTGTTTTAATTATATTCCACATAAAAAATACACAAATGCAGATTTCAATATAGAAGCTTACAAGAGCAATATTGATAAAGACAATGATGGTATAGATGACCAAACAGATATATTAAATAATGCATATAATTACATAAAAACTAATCCAAAATATAAAAGCAAATATTACAACACAGGTTATCCAAATGATGAATATGGGGTTTGTACTGATGTAGTAGCTTTTGCTTTAAAAGATGCAGGATATGATTTGATGGTATTAGTAAATGAGGATATAAAAAACAATAAAGCATTATATGATATAGATGCCGTTGATAAAAATATAGATTTTAGAAGAGTTAAAAACTTAAAAGTATATTTCGATAATAATGCAATAAGTCTTACTACAGATATAAATGAAATAGAAGAATGGCAAGGTGGAGATATTGTTGTATTTAAAAAACATATCGGCATTATATCTGACAAGAGAAATCGAAAAGGTATATGTTTTGTTATCCATCATGCAAATCCATATCAAATATATTATGAAGAGGATATACTGGAACATCGTGATGATATCATAGGACATTATAGAATCAGTTAGACAACTTCCAGTTTGTCTGACTCATAAATAATTTAATAACAGGATTACAAGCACTTTAGCCATAATAGGTCAATGGCATTAAGTTAAGAAAATCTCGCATCACACATAGTGTGATGTGGGATTTTTTTATGGAAAAGTATTGACATGTCAATCAAAAAATGCGGCCGCTTTAGCTACTGATTTATTTCTAGATGTAGCTAAAGCGGCCCTTGTAATTAGAAATCATCTTTTTGCAAGGAGGACACCGCATGGATAGAAAATCTCAAGAATGTTCCTGTAGTTATCACAAACAAACATGTAGTATCTACAGCAATAAAAAAAGAAGCAGATCCCGAAGTGCTGCTTCATCAATTTTTTCGTAAGTGTCCGTACACTTACTGTGCTTGCTTATATACTAATCGTGTAAGAACAATTTTA
>ONZX01000570.1_pt1 | contig 23157 bp, 17 predicted proteins | sample 1671831 | NCBI WGS metagenome assembly ONZX01 (sample SAMN06348197, study PRJEB24527) | human gut metagenome | reverse complement strand
TCAGGATGGTGTCCATCATGCCGGGCATGGACTGACGTGCGCCGGAACGGACGGAGACCAGCAGCGGGTTCTCGTTGTCGCCGAAGGTCTTGCCGGTGATCTTCTCGAGGCCCTTGACGTGCTCGAAGATGTCAGCGGTGATCTCGTCGTTGATCTGACGGCCGTCTGCGTAATACTGGGTGCAGGCCTCGGTGGTGATGGTGAAGCCCTGCGGCACCGGCATACCGGCTGCAGTCATCTCAGCCAGACCAGCGCCCTTGCCGCCCAGAATGTTCTTCATGGTGACCTTGTCGCCGCCAAAGGCATCGTTGCCTTCGCTGAAGTAGTACAGATACTTTTTGCTCATGCGTGTTTACCTCCCAAATGATGGCCCCCGGCGCGATGCTCCGGCGGTCTTATCGATGCTCTGTCTTGTCATACGATAAACATTTCTCTGTGAATGCTAAACCATTATACCAGAATTTCACGCCTATTCCATCGGGCAAAACACCGAATTTGTTTGATATTTTTTGTGCAAACTCTTGCATTTTACTTACTTTTTCGGTAATATAAAATGGGAAAGATTTCGAGAGGTTTTTTAAGGTTTTAAGCCATTTTTAGGGTGATGGATACAACTTTCCATCCATCAAACCCTTTACCCTGTTTTTCCGGGGTGATTGCTCCCGAGTTTGTTCTGTCTTGGATACAACATTTTCTCTCCCGCAGGGGTCTGCACAGCTTCTGCGAGAGGCGGTTTTGGAGGAGGTTTTTCTCTATGCAGAATATTGATGCATCCGCACTGGCTGCCGCAAAGTCAAAGCTGGACGCTGCCGAGGCCCAGCGCGAAGAGGTGCTGCTGCGCCACATCGCAAACGGCGTGGACATCCGCAGCCGCAATGTGGAGATCGGCTCCGAAGTGGTCATTGCCCCGGGAGCCGTCATCCTCGCAGGCACCATCCTGCGCGGCAAGACCACCATCGGCGCAGGCTGCGTCATCGGCCCCAACACCCTCATCGAGGACAGCACCGTGGACGAAGGCACCACCGTCAACGCCAGCCAGGTCTACAGCAGCCACCTCGGCCCCCACAACAATATCGGTCCCTTCACCCATGTGCGCATCAACACCGTCACCGGCTACGGCGTGCATCTGGGCGCTTATGTCGAGACGAAGAACTCCAACTTCGCCCGGGGCAACACCGTCAGCCACCTGACCTACATCGGCGACAGCGACGTAGGCAAGTACTGCAACTTCGGCTGCGGCACCGTCACCTGCAACTACGACGGCAAGGATAAGTTCCGCACCCAGATCGGCGATTACTGCTTCATTGGCTGCAACACCAACCTTGTGGCTCCGGTCAAGGTAGGCGACGGTGCCTACACCGCCGCCGGCAGCACCATCACCAAGGATGTGCCCGCCCAGGCGCTGGGCATCGCCCGGGAGCGCCAGACCAACCTTGAGGGCTGGGCCGCCCCCAAGATGGAGGCTTATATCGCCAAAAAGCAGAAACTGGAGGAGGAGCAGAACAAGTAACTCTCCCGCCACCTTATAAGGTATTATACAAAAAGCACCGCCCTACGCTTTTCAGAGTGCAGGGCGGTGCTTTTGATTGTTTTTTGTCAGAGGTTATGGTATACTGTGGCCAATGCTGGAAACAGCAGGAAAAAAGGCGCTGTCTGCAATGCAGGTGGTCATGCTCCCACTCCCAGCCATTTGAAGTTCTGCGCACGCGGAACTCAACTCCGGGAAACGGACTTTTTTGATTTTTGAATCGTATCTTTTCCCGGAGCCTTACGGCGAAGGGAGGGGATGTCAAATGTCGCTGACAGAAGTTTGCGCTCTGTTGACCGTGGTGATTGGCTTGCTGACACTACTCGTTACAGTCGCAAAAGCATCATTCGATGCCGGATGGAAAATTTCGCACGACCATGACGATAAAAACAAAAAAGATTGACTGCCTCCAACTTCCAATTCGAGCAGTCAATCTTTTTGACTAACAGGAGCGGGAGCTGACCGTTTGCAGGCCAGCGCCTTTTCTATTTGTAGTATAGTCAATTTCCAGCGGTTTGTCAAGGCATGGAACGCCGGGGGCCCGCCGCCATTTTTGTTGTTTTTCCCGCAAAACAGATTTCTTTTTCTTCGCGCGTATGTTATACTAAAGAACTGTACCACACATTATTTTAAGCAAAAAAGAAAAGGCAAAACAACAACTATGAATGCAAACGACATCTGGCTGATCGCGGGCCTTGGCAACCCGGAAGCAAAATACGAGGGCACCCGCCACAACGCGGGCTTTGCCGCGCTGGACTCTCTGGCGGGCAAATGGGGCATCAGCGTCAGCAAAACCAAGTTTCAGGGCCTGTGGGGCCAGGGCGAGGTGGACGGCCACAAGGTGGTGCTGCTGAAACCCCTGACCTACATGAACCTCTCCGGCGATTCCATCGCCCCACTGGCGGGCTTTTTCAAGATCCCCGCCGACCACGTCATCGTCCTGTGCGACGATATCACCCAGGCCCCCGGCAAGCTGCGCATCCGGCCCTCCGGCTCGGCAGGCGGGCACAACGGCCTGAAGAGTATCATTGCCCGGCTGGGCGGGGAGAACTTCCCCCGCATCCGCATCGGCGTGGGTGCCAAGCCCCGCCCGGACTATGACCTTGCCGACTGGGTGCTGGGCAAGGTCCCGCCGGAGGACGCAAAGGCCATGGCCGACCGCTACCCCGACCTTGAAGCCGCTGCAAAGCTTATCATGGACGGTAAGCTGGGACTGGCACAGAGCAAGTATAACGGGTGAGGGAGAACCCCCCAGTCGCCTGCGGCGACAGCCCCCGCTAATAGGGGGGCCCTTGGCATTGCGTAAAGTTTTACGGTTTTGCCAAGGCCGCCCCTAGTAGGGGCGGTGGCATTGCGAAGCAATGACGGTGGGGTTTAGCTTTCCAAAAGTGTTTGCTTCGAGAGGAGGTCTACGATGTACGAAGCGCTGCTGAAAAGCACAGCGGAATATCAGAAGATCGCGGAGAGCCTGCACACCCCGGGCCCGGCGGCGCTGTTCGGCCTGCCGCCTGCGGGCCGTGCCCTGCTGTACGCCGCCCTGCAAAAGGACCTTGACCGGGTGCTGTGCATCGTGACCCCCGGCGAGGCCGAGGCCACCCACTTTGCAGACGACCTCAAGGCGCTGGGCCTGACCGCGGCGGTGTTCCCGCCCCGTGACTTCATGCTGCGGCCAGTGGAGGGCGCGGGCCGCGAATACGAGTACCGCCGCCTGTCGGTGCTGGGCGCGCTGGCGGGCGGGCGGCTGAACGCCGTCTGCGTGCCCGCCGAGGCGCTGCTGCAATACACGGTGCCCCGGGATGAGTTCCTGCGGAACACCCTCACCCTCAAGCCCGGCATGGTCTACAACCGGGAAGCACTGGTGGCGCGGCTCTTTGCCGCCGGGTACGTCCGGCGCAGTCAGGTGGACGGCCCGGGCCAGTTCAGCGTGCGCGGCGATATCGTGGACATCTACGCGCCGGACATGCACCAGCCTGCCCGGGTGGAATACTGGGACGATGAGATCGATTCGCTGGCCTCCTTCGACCTGCTGACCCAGCGCCGGGACGGCAGTCTGGAAAAGATCTACCTCTCCCCCGCCCGCGAGGTGCTGTTCGGCAGCACTGCCGAGACGGCCGAGGCCCTGCGCGGAGCCATCAAAAAGGCGCGGGGCAAAAAACGCACCGCCATGGAAAAGGCCACAGAGGCCGACCTTGCCCAGTTGGATTCCGGCCTGATGCCCGAAGCCATGGACAAGTATTACGGCATCCGCTACCCGCAGCCCGCCACCCTGCTGGACCATCTGGACAGCCCTATCTTCGTGCTGGACGAGGTGGGCGGCATCCGGGATGCCCAGAAGGCCACCGAATTCCGCCGGGGCGAGGAGCTGACCGGCCTGCTGGAGGAGGGCGTGCTCTGCCCCGGGCTGGACGTGCTCTACCAGACCATGGACGACCTTGCCATTGCGGCCCAGAAACAGAGCACCCTGCTGTGTGAGAACTTCCTGCGGGGGATGAACGAGTTCAGGCTGAAAGACCTCATCAACGTGGAGGCCTTTGCGGCCCCCAACTGGGGCGGCGATCTGGCCTCTCTGCGGGAGGATCTTGACCCGCTGATCGCCCAGGGCTATGCCGTTACCCTCTTCTCCGGCACTCCCAAGGGTGCCGCCGCCCTGACCCGGGACCTGACGGACAAGGGCTACTCCGTGAGCATGAGCCGGGACGTGCGCCCGGCCAAGGGCATCGTGCAGGTGCTGCCCGGCCACCTGACCGCAGGCTGCACCTTCCCCTTTGCCCACGCGGCGGTCATCTCCTCCCGGCGGCACGGGCTGGATGAAGAAACCGCCGCCGAGAACAAAAAGCGCAAAAAGAACAAAAACGCCCTGTCCAGCCTTTCGGACATCAAACCCGGGGACTATGTGGTGCACCAGAGCCACGGCATCGGCATGTACGCGGGCATCCAGCGGCTGGAAGTGCAGGGTGCCATCAAGGATTACCTGAAGATCCAGTATTCCGGCTCCGATGTGCTCTATGTGCCGGTGACCCAGCTGGACCTGCTCAGCCGCTACACCGCCCCCGGCGACGAGGAAAAGGTGAAGCTGGCCAAGCTGGGCGGCACCGAATGGCAGCGCACCCGCGCCAAGGTGAAAAAAGCCACCGAGGAGATGGCCCAGGAGCTCATTGAGCTGTACGCCCGGCGCAGGCAGGCCCAGGGATACGCCTTCCCGCCCGATGGCGACTGGCAGAATGATTTTGAGACCCGCTTTGAGTACGATGAGACCGACGACCAGCTCCACGCCACCGCCGAGATCAAGCAGGACATGGAAAAGCCCTACCCGATGGACCGCCTGCTCTGCGGCGACGTGGGCGTGGGCAAGACCGAAGTTGCCCTGCGCGCGGCCTTCAAGTGCGTGATGGGCGGCAAGCAGTGCGCCCTTCTGGCCCCCACCACCCTGCTGGCCTGGCAGCACTACAACACCATCCTCTCCCGGATGGAGGCCTTCCCGGTGAAGATCGGGATGCTCTCCCGCTTCCGTACCGCGAAACAGCAAAAGGAGACCCTGCGGGGCCTGCAGTCCGGCAGCGTGGACATCGTGGTGGGCACCCACCGCCTGCTCTCCAAGGATGTGCGCTTCCACGACCTGGGCCTTGTCATCATCGATGAGGAGCAGCGGTTCGGCGTGAAACACAAGGAGAAGCTGAAGGAAAACTTCATCGGCGTGGATATGCTGACCCTCTCGGCCACGCCCATCCCCCGCACCCTGAACATGGCCATGAGCGGCATCCGCGACCTGTCCACCATCGAGCAGCCGCCCATTGAGCGCCAGCCCGTGGAAACCTTTGTGCTGGAGTACAACGATGTCATCCTTGCCGAAGCCATGAAGAAGGAGCTGGCCCGGGGCGGTCAGGTGTACTACCTGCACAACCGGGTGGACAACATCGAGTCCACCGCCGCCCATGTCAGCCAGCTGGTGCCCGGTGCCCGGGTGGGCATTGCCCACGGCAAGATGACCGAGGAGGAGCTGAACCCGGTCTGGCAGCATCTGCTCAACGGCGAGATCGACATTCTGGTCTGCACCACCCTGATCGAAACGGGCATCGATGTGCGCAACTGCAACACCCTCATCATTGAGGATGCCGACCGGATGGGCCTTGCCCAGCTGTACCAGATCCGGGGCCGGGTGGGCCGCTCCGGCCGCAAGGCCTACGCCTACTTCACCTTCCGGCGGGACAAGACCCTGACCGACATCGCCCAGAAGAGGCTTTCCGCCATCCGGGAGTTCACGGCCTTCGGCTCCGGCTTCCGCATCGCCATGCGCGATCTCCAGATCCGCGGCGCGGGCAGTCTGCTGGGCCACAGCCAGCACGGCCACATGGAGGCCGTGGGCTACGACCTCTATGTAAAAATGCTGGGGCAGGCCATCGCCCGGGCCAAGGGCGAGCCTGTGCAGCGCGACAAGAGCGAGTGCCTGATCGACCTGCGGGTGGATGCCTACATCCCCGAAACGTACATTGCCGACGGGCCGGGCCGCATTGAAGCCTACAAGCGGATCGCCGCCATCCAGACCCCCGAGGATGCCGCCGATGTGCTGGACGAGCTCATCGACCGGTACGGCGACCCGCCGCCCTCGGTCAGCGATCTGGTCAATGTCTCGCTGGCGCGGGTGCAGGCCACCGCCGTGGGCGTGTACGAGGTGACCCAGAAGAAGGACACTCTGGTGCTGCAGGTGGAGCAGCTGGACCTCCGGATGATCCAGGGCCTGCTGGTGGCCTTCAACGGCCGCGTTGTCACCGGGGCCGGCGCAAAACCCTACCTCTCCGTCACCCTGCAAAAAGAGGAAAAGCCGCTGGAATTGCTGCAGAGCATCCTCCGGGCGATGCAGGATATTTTGAAAGACTAACGGCCTCACCCTCTCAGTCAAAGCCAATAGGCTTTGCCAGCTCCCCCAAAGGGGGAGCCTCTGGCGGCTCCCCAAGACCTTGCGGGGAATTGCCAAAGCCTCTCCCCTTGGGAGAGGTGGCAGCGCGCTTGCGCTGACGGAGAGGGCGGGCGATCTGAACGACAGGAGCATAACGATGAAAAAGAAACTGATCGCACTTCTTGCCGCCGTGGCAATGGTATTTTCCCTTGCCGCCTGCGGCTCCACCCCGGATTCGGTGGGCACCATCGGCACGGTGGACATCACCTCGGGCCTGTATCTGCTGGCCCAGTACGACGCTTACCAGAAGGCCGCCGATCTGGCCGCCTCGGAGCAGGATGCCACCGATGTGAAGGCCTTCCTGAAGCAGACCATCACCGTGGATGCCGACAGCGGCGAGACCGCCACCGTCAGCGACTATGTGAGCCAGAAAACCATGGAGAACCTTGAGACCTACGCCGCCATCGAGACCCGCTTTGAGGAGCTGGGCGGCCAGCTGACCGCAGAAGAGGAAGCACAGGCCGACAGCTACGCCTCCCAGCTGATGGAGCAGTACGGCGACACCTACAAGGCCAACGGCATCGGCCTGAACACCGTCCAGCGGTTTGAGCGCATCCTCATCAAGAGCACCGACCTGCTGGAACTGGTCTACGGCGTGGACGGCGAGACCCCGGTGTCGGATGCCGACCTGACCAGCCATCTGGAGAACAACATGTACGAGCTGGCCTATTACACCATCCCGCTCTACAACACCAGCACCTATGCCTCTGCCGATGACGACCAGATTACCCAGATGCTGGCCCTGACCCAGGCTGCCGTGGACCAGACCAATGCCTACGCTGCTTCCTTGACCGGCCTGAGCGATTCCGATTTCAGCAGCGCCCTGCTGGGCTACTTCTCCAGCGTGGTGACCTCCGCCCTGCCGGAGGTCTACGCCGTGCTGGGCTCCACCTATTCCTCCGATTCCAATGCACCTTCTCTGGAGCTCATCGGGGACAGCACCGTGACCTCTGCCTTTACCGCAGAGGGTTCCGCCGACACCATCCGGGGCCTGTCCATCGGGCAGGCAGCGGCTGTGAAGTACAACAGCTACGCCCTGATGGCCGCCCTGCGGCTCGACCCGCTGAGCCTGAAGGCGCTGGACGACCTGCGCGGACAGGTGCTCAACGATATGAAGGGGGAGGAGCTCTCCGAGGCGCTGACCGCCTACGGTGCTTCTCTGGAGCACAACCTGAACAGCTCCGCCATGAACAGGATGCCCGCTTCCAAGATCGTGAACAGCAGCACCAACTAAGTTTTTATTTCTATGCAAAAAGGCTGTTGCCTAAACTCCTTCCGTCATCGCTGACGCGATGCCACCTTCCTCTGAGAGGGAGGCTTTCACAGTTCACCGTTACGCCAAGGCTCCCTCCGAAAGGGAGCTGGCACGGCGAAGCCGTGACTGAGGGAGTTACAGGGTAACAGCCTTCTTTTTTTATTCTACGATCTTCTCAAACGCCGCTTCCAGCGCCTGGTTCACGGCACGCACAGCGGCGGGGTCGGGCTTGATGGCGGCGCGGTCGTAGGTAAACAGGCCGTTCACCTCGTCTTCCACATCGCTCACCTGGGTGTACACCAGGGCCGAGAGCCCCTTTTTCAGCTGGGGGAGCACCGTTTCCAATTGCAGCTTTTTCCAGCGGGCGGTCAGCTCGGCCCGGCTCTTTGCCGTGCCGTAGCCGTACGCCCTGCGGGGCGGCTCATGGCCGGGCATGGGCCAGGCAATGCCGCCGTATTCACTCAGGGCCACCACCCGGCTCCGGGGCCTGACCCGGAGCGGGTAGAAATAGTTGTGCAGGGAATCCACATCTCCCCCGCCCTGATCGTACCAGCCGCTGGCCTCGTCCACAAGGCGGGTATCGTCCAGCCTGCGGACGGCCTCCACGGCCCCGGCGGCATCGAACTGCCCCCACCCCTCATTGAAGGGCACCCAGCAGCCCACGCAGGGGTGGCACTGCAGGGCCTTTACCGTGGCTTCCAGCTCCCGGGCATATTCTTCCCTGCCCGCTTCCGTTTCGCGGCCCAGCAGGCCCCAGAGGGGCCTTGCATCAGGCAGGCGGCGGAGCAGCGGCTGGAACACGTTGGTCAGGTAGGTCACGAACCAGAGCTTGTAGGGCCCGCCGCCGTTCACCATGTCCTGCCAGACGATGAGGCCCAGCTTATCGCAGTGGTAATACCAGCGCTGCGGCTCGATCTTGGCGTGCTTGCGCAGAAGGTTGAAGCCCAGCTCTTTTATGGTCTGCAGTTCCCGTACCACTGCCCCATCACTGGGCGGAGTGTACAGGCCCTCGGGCCAGTAGCCCTGATCCAGCAGGCCGTTGAGCAGGATGGGTTTGCCGTTCAGGCAGAAGCGCATGATCCCGTGGGCATCCGGCGCACAGCTCCACTTGCGCAGGGCAAAGTAGCTGTGGACGGTGTCGCGCTGCTCCTCTTCTCCCTGTGTGGTGCCCACGGTCAGGTCATACAAAAACGGGCTGTCCGGGCTCCACGGGAAGAAATGCTCCTCCGGGATGTGCAGGGTCACCGCACCGTCCCGGTCGGCCTCGTCGCTGCCCCAGTCCTCGGCAATGGTCACGCCCCCGGCCCGCACCACGGCCCACAGGTTCGCCGCGCCGCCGGGCAGGGAAGTATGGGCTTTCACGGTCACGGTGCGGGCATCATAGTCCGGGGTGACGGTCAGCTCCGTGATGTAGTTTTCCGGCACACGCTCCAGCCAGACGGTCTGCCAGATGCCGCTCTGGGCCGGGTAGAACATCCCGCCGGGCCGGAGGGTCTGCTTGCCCCGGGCCTGCACGCCGGTGCCGGTGGGGTCCTGCACGGCCACCCAGAGCCGGTCATGGCCGGCAGGGTTCAGCGCATCGGTGATATCCAGCGCAAAGGGCCAGTAGCCGCCCCGGTGGCCCCCCACCAGATGGCCGTTGACCTGCACGGCGCAGGCATAGTCCACGGCCCCGAAGTGGAGCAGCACCCGCCCGCCGGTGCCCGCCGGGGGCACAAAGCTCCGGTGGTAGTGGAGCCACGCCCCGGGCTGCAGGGTGCGCCCCACGCCGGAGGCTTTCGTCTCCGGGGAGTAGGGCACCAGAATGTCGCCGTCCCACTTTGCGGGCAGCCCGGCAGAGCTGGTGATGGCGTACTGCCACAGGCCGTTCAGGTTCTCGTAGCTGTCCCGCCGCAGGGCCGGGCGGGGGTATTCGGGCAGAGGATGATGCTGCATACTGTCACCGCCTTTTCTGCTCCCATTGTAGCACAGGCCAACCGCCTTGTATAGGCGCAAAAAGCCCCCGCCGCCGGGTTCCGGGGCAGGGGCCGTGATGCAGCGCTTATGCCAGTTTTGCTTCCAGCCGGGTGCGGATGGCCTGGATGAATTCCTCGCTGTTCACCTGGGTGGGGGTGATGCCCTCCGCCAGGCCGCAGAGGTCTTTGGTCATAATGCCGTCATTGAGGGTCTGCAGGCTGGCGGCCTCCAGCGCCTCGCCAAACCGGACCAGCGCGGGCAGGTTGTCCAGCTCGCCGCGCTTTTTCAGGGCACCGCTCCAGGCAAAGATGGTGGCCATGGGGTTGGTGGAGGTGGCCTCGCCCTTGAGGTACTTGTAGTAGTGGCGGGTCACGGTGCCGTGGGCGGCCTCGTACTCATAGTTGCCATCCGGGCTGACCAGAACGCTGGTCATCATGGCCAGCGAGCCAAAGGCGGTGGAGACCATATCGCTCATCACGTCACCGTCGTAGTTCTTGCAGGCCCAGACAAAGCCGCCCTCACTGCGGATGACACGGGCCACGATGTCATCGATCAGGCTGTAGAAATAGGTGATGCCTGCGGCCTCGAACTTTTCCCGGTACTCGGCATCGTACACCTCCTGGAAGATGTCCTTGAAGGTGTGGTCATACTTTTTGGAGATGGTGTCCTTGGCACCGAACCAGAGATCCTGTTTGCTTTCCAGCGCGTAGTTGAAGCAGCTGCGGGCAAAGCTGTAGATGGAGGTGTCCTTGTTGTACTGGCCCTGCAGGACACCGGCACACTCAAAGTTGTAGACCGTGGCGGCCTGCCGGGAGCCGTCGTCGCCGGTGTAGATCAGCTCCGCCCTGCCGGGGCCGGGGATGCGGAACTCGGTGCACTTGTACACGTCGCCGTAGGCATGGCGGGCAATGGTGATGGGCTTTGTCCAGTTTTTGACCACCGGTCTGATGCTGTCGATCATGATCGGCGCGCGGAACACGGTGCCGTCCAGCACGGCGCGGATGGTGCCGTTGGGGCTTTTCCACATCTGGTGCAGGTGGTATTCCTCCACGCGCTGGGCATTGGGGGTGATGGTGGCGCACTTGACTGCCACGCCATACTTTTTGTTGGCGAGGGCTGCATCCAGGGTCACCTGATCCTGAGTGGCATCCCGGTTGGGCAGGCCCAGATCGTAGTACTCGGTCTTCAGATCCACAAAGGGCAGGATGAGCTCCTCCTTGATGATCTTCCAGAGCACACGGGTCATCTCGTCGCCATCCATCTCCACCAGCGGCGTGGTCATCTTGATCTTTTCCATAACAGTTTCCCTTTCCTCTGTTTCAAAAAATACTGTGACCCCCGGCGGCACTGCCAGATGCTCTGCCGGGAGGTTCGGCTTTATTGATACGCGGCCGCCAGCTTTTCCAGCGCGGGCAGGCTGCGCTTTACCTTTTCGGTGTCGATGCAGTAGGCAAGGCGGACATAGCCCGTCACGCCAAAGGTATCGCTGGGCACCAGCAGCAGATCAAATTCCCGGGCCCTGCGGCAGAAGGCGTTGGCATCCTCCTCCAGCGCCTTGGGGAAGAGATAGAAGGTGCCGCCGGGCCGCTCCACCTCAAAGCCCAGCGCTTTCAGCTTGTTGTAAAGCAGATTCATATTGGTCTCGTAGACACTCAGGTCGCTGGTCACATCCAGGCAGCGGCTCACAGCGCGCTGGATGATGCTGGGCGGGCAGTTGTGGCCGGTAAAGCGGGAGATCTGGGCCATCATATCCACCAGCACCTCCTCGCCCTCACAGCCGGGGCGCACGGCCACGTAGCCCAGGCGCTCGCCGGGCAGGCTCAGGCTCTTGGAGAAGGAGAAGCAGGTCAGGGTGTGGGGGTAGAACGCTGCCGGGTAGGGCACAGCCCTGCCGTCAAAGGCGATATCCCGGTAGGGCTCGTCGCTGACAAGGAAGATGTTGTGGCCGTAGGCCCTGCTCTTCTCGGTCAGGATCTCCGCCAGCCGGGTCAGGGTGTCGGCAGAGTAGACCACACCGGTGGGGTTGTTGGGGGTGTTGATGAGGACGCAGGTGACCTTCTCGGTCAGCATCTGCTCAAAGGCCTCCAGATTGGGCTGGAAAGCCGGGGCCTGGGGCGGCACCACCCTGAGATGGGCACCGGTGCCCTCCACATAGGGGCCGTACTCCGGGAAGTAGGGGGCAAAGGTCAGCACCTCATCCCCGGGCCGGGTCACGGCGCGCAGGGCGTGGGCAATGGCACCCGCCGCGCCCGTGGTGGGAAAGATATCCTTCTGCGCATAGGGCAGGCCGAAGGTCCTGTTCAGGTGGGCCGCCACGGCGGTGCGGAACTCCGGGTCGCCCTGGCTGGGGCAGTAGCCATGCAGGGCCACCGGGTCCTCCTGTGCCAGCAGCTCCTGCATGGCGGCGGTGAACCGCTCCGGGCAGGGCACGCTGGGGTTGCCCAGCGAGTAATCAAACACGTTCTCGTAACCGATCTGGGCCGCGCGCTGCTTGCCGTACATAAAGGTCTCGCGGATGACGCTCTTGTGGGCCAGCATCCCGCGGTAAGTCTCGTTCAGCATAAGTTCCTTCCCCTCTGAAACACAAATTTATTTTTCGTGGGCAGCAGACGCATAGCTCTGCTCTACTTTCACCACACAGCTGTATTTCGGGTCCTGCTCATGGACGAACTGGCACATGGCGGCCAGCATCTCGTCCTTGTTCCCGGTATAGCCCGCCGGGAACTCCAGATCGAACAGGACATTCGTATGGGTATCCCCCGGCACGATGCGCAGGTCGTGGATTGAAAGGCAGGGGTCGAGCTGGCGGGCCTTTTCCATCAGGCGGGTGCGCAGCACGCCCACCGCCGCATCGGTGGTGACGATGGGGTCATAGTGGATGGTCACCTGCAGGCCGTCCCGCTTTATAAAATCGTTCTCGATGTTGTCGATGACATCGTGGGCCTTGAGCGGGTCGGTCTCTGCCGGGAACTCGATGTGGAGGGATGCGAACTGATGCCCCGGGCCGTAATCGTGCACCATGAGGTCGTGCATCCCCAGCACACCGGGATAGCCCATGACCGTCTGCTCAATGTGCTCCACCAGCTCCGGGCTGGGGCTCTCGCCCAGCAGGGGGCTCAGGGTGTCCATGACCAGCCCCCAGCCCGACCAGAGGATGAAGGCTGCCACGGCCACGCCCATGATGCCGTCCAGCCGCGCCCAGCCCGTCAGGCTGCAGACCACGGTGGAGACCAGCACCGCGCCGGTGGTCAGCACGTCATTGCGGCTGTCGGCGGCGGTGGCCATCAGGGTCTCGGAGCCGATGGTGCGGCCGATGGTGCGGTTGAAGCCGCTCATCCAGAGCTTGACGAGGATGGATGCGGCCAGCACATCCACGCTCAGCCAGCTGAACACCACGGGGGTGGGGTGGAACGCCTTGACCACCGACTCCTTGAGCAGGGAAAAGCCGATGCCCAGGATGGTCACGCTGACCACCAGACCGGCCAGATATTCATAGCGGGCGTGGCCGTAGGGATGCTCGGCATCCGGGGCCTTGGCGGCCAGCCGGAAACCGATGAGGCTGACCACGTTGGACGAAGCGTCCGAGAGGTTGTTCAAAGCATCCGCCATGATGGCGATGGAGCCGAACAGGGTGCCTGCCAGCAGCTTGCCCAGGCAGAGCAGCAGGTTGCAGGCCATGCCCACACCGCTGGCAAGGTTGCCATAGGCCGTGCGGGTGGCGGGGTCCTGGGGATCATTGGGATGCCGGATGAACCGGCGGATCAGAAATTGTGTCATATCTATCTTTCATCTCCAGAAGTGCGTTCAAAAAATACGACTTAGGTATAGTATAGCACCCAGCTTTACCGTTGTGAAGCGTTCACCCATGAAACTGCGGCTTGTCAGGCGGCAGTTTTGTGAATTTGCTTCTTGTTGCAATCAAAAAAGAGCTGCCGCGCGCCCCTTTGCCAACACTCTGGTTGGCAGAGAGCGCCGCAGCAGCCCCTTTTACGGTTCCGTCAGGGGAACTCAGACATTCTTGGCAGAGGGCTTGCTCAGATCCACGCCGCGGATGATCTTGCGCACGGGCAGGATGCTCTTGGCGTTCATGGACAGCTCGTCCACGCCCATCCGCAGGAAGGTCTCGGTGAGGGCGGTATCCGCGCCCAGCTCACCGCAGATGCCCACCCAGATGCCGTGGCGGTGGCCCGCCTCAATGGTCATCCGGATGGCCTTCAGCACAGCGGGGTGGTGGGGGTCAAAGAAGGGCTCCAGCTTGGCGTTCTGGCGGTCCAGCGCGCAGGTGTACTGGGTCAGGTCGTTGGTGCCGATGGAGAAGAAATCGCACTCCTGGGCCAGATCGTCCGCCACCAGAACTGCGGCGGGGGTCTCGATCATGGTGCCCACCTCGATCTTGTCGCTGAACTTCTTGCCCTCGGCGGTCAGCTCTGCCTTGCACTCCTCCAGCACGGCCTTGGCATCCTGCAGCTCCCGCAGACTGGTGATCATGGGGAACATAATGCTCATGTTGCCGTAGGCAGAAGCGCGCAGCAGGGCCCGCAGCTGGGTCTTGAAGAAATCCCTGCGGGTCAGGCAGATGCGGATGGCGCGGTAGCCCAGCGCGGGGTTTGCCTCGTGGTCCAGCTTCATGTAGTCCACGGTCTTGTCCGCGCCGATATCACAGGTGCGCACGACCACCTTTTTGGGAGCCAGGCTCTCCAGCACCTGCTTGTAGGCCTCGAACTGGTATTCCTCGGTGGGGTAATCCGTGCAGTTCAGGTAGACGAATTCGGTGCGGAACAGGCCCACGCCGCCCGCGTCGTTCTGCTGGACCGCGCCCACATCGCTCATGCCGCCGATGTTGGCAAAGACCTGCACGGTCTTGCCGTCCAGCGTGGTGTTGGGCTTGCCCTTGAGCTCGGCCAGCAGGGCCAGCTTCTTCTGGTCCTCCTGCTGGCGCTTTTTCAGGCTCTCCAGCAGATCGGGGGTGGGGTCCACATATACGCAGGCGTTGTAGCCGTCCACCACAGCCATCTTGCCGTCCCAATCTTCCTGGATCTCCTTGCACTGGATCAGGGCCGGGATGTTCATGCTGCGGGCCAGAATGGCGGTGTGGCTGTTGGAGCTGCCCTCCCGGGTGATGAAGCCCAGCAGCAGGCTCTTGTCCATCCGCACCGTCTCCGAGGGTGCCAGATCCTCTGCCACCAGAATGCTGGGCTCCGTGCCCTGCAGGGTGGCATTGTCCACGCCCTGCAGGATGTCCAGCATGGCCTGGGCAATGTCAATGACATCGGCGCTGCGGGCCTGTAAATAGGGGTCGTCCATGGCGGCAAACACGGCGGCCTGGTTGTCGCCCGCTTTCTTGACGGCATACTCCGCACACATGTGCTGGCCGTTGATGATCTCCTTGATGGCATCCACAAAATCGTCGTCATCCAGCATCATGGCATGGATGTTGAACACCTCGGCAATGTCCTCGCCTGCCTCGGCCAGTGCCTTTTCATACAGGGCAGTCTGCTGGTCAATGGCCTTGGCCCGGGCCTCTTCAAAGCGGGCTTCCTCTGCCGCCGTGTCCGCGACCTGAGCGGTGGAGATCACGGTATCTTTTTTCTTGTAGATCTTCAGTTTGCCGATGGCAATGCCGTTCAGAATGCTTTTACCGGTTCCTACCTGCATCGTTCTCTCTCCTTTGTTGAGAATTTAGTGCGAAAAAGCCCCCGCAGGGTCTCCCGCAAGGGCTTTTGTCCGCAGATTCAAAGATCAGACGTTCTCAGTCAGGAACTTCTGAATGGCCTCGGCAGCGGCGGCCTCATCGTCGCCCTCCACCTTCACGGTCACGGTGTCGCCCTGCTTGACACCCATGCCCATCAGAGCCATCAGTTTGCGCAGGTCGCAGCTCTTGCCGTCCTTTTCCAGGGTAGCGGTGCTGGCAAAGCCCTTGGCCACCTTCACGAGCAGACCGGCCGGACGAGCGTGGATGCCGCATGCATCCTTAACAGTATACTGGAATTCCTTCATGATCATTTTCTCCTTACTTCATCCCGTTTCAGATCCGGACGGTCCTGCCACTCCGGACGCAGCCGATTTTGCTGCGGGATGCTACTATTATTATAAACCCGCTTCGTTATTTTTTCATCATTTCATATTGCTGATTTTTGGCCAAAAATTTTGGTGCTATTGAACAGAAGTTTTACTATCATTTTTCCACCGGATTCATTCGACAGGGTACCCCTCGGCATCCAGGGGCAGGTCGGTGTACTGCGCCTCCTCGGGCACCACGGAGTCCGGCTCCCCGCTTGTCTGCTGGCTCTGCCCGGCCGCGCCCAGCTCCTCATCATGGCGCTCTCCCCAGTCGCCGCTGTAATCCTCACCGGACACCTGCTGGGCATCCTGCTGCTCAGCCTGCGCCATTGCGGTCTGGGCATCCTTCAGGCCGATCACCGTGCCCGAAGGCTTTTCCAGCAGGTAGGCCCCCACAGCCTTTTTGCGGTAGACCAGCAGCACGCCATAGCGGCTGGTCTCTCCGCTGCTGGCCGCCGGGATCAGGGCGGTCCACTTTTCCACGGTTTTCCCTTTGTAGCGGGTAAGATCCATTCCGCTTTGCTGCACCACCCCGTTGAAGGCCGAAAAGCTGTCGTCCCACTTGCGGGGGATCTTGACCTTATCCGCCGTGATGGACGTGCCGTCCACATCCAGCCCGTAGCCCGTGAACCATGTCTGGATGTCCTGCGCACTCTCGATCCGGTTCACCCCGGCCGCTGCCGCCACCGTGCGGGTGCTGATGTACCGCCCCAGAAAGGCGCTGAAGATCACCAGCGCACAGCAGAGCGCACCGGCCCCCACCTTTTTCAAGCTCGTCTTGTTCAGCGTTACCACAAACATGCCGTTCCCTCCCACCCGTTTTGTTCTGAAAAGAATATATGGGGCGGGCAGAGGAATTATAACCGCGCTGCGGCAGATCCACTTTCCCGCGCAGGAGTCATTTGAAAAAGTTGTTTCTTCTGCTAAAAAGTCGCTTGAAAAAGTTGCAATCCTCGCAAAGAAGTCCCTTGAAAAAGTTATCTTTATCTTTTATAATAGATGCAGCATCATTTATTTTCGGGAGAGTGAAACGGTATGTTAAGGAGAAAGATCACAGACCAGCTGCTTGCATGGAAAAACACGCCCGGCCGGAAGCCGCTTATCATCAAGGGCTGCCGTCAGTGCGGCAAGACCTTTTCTGTATTGGAATTTGCCAGAAAGAATTACAAACACACAGTGTACCTCAACTTCTTCGAGAATCCGGATTATGCTTCTGTCTTTTCCGGTTCTCTGGAGATCGACAACATCGTGATGATGCTCTCTGCCCTTCTTGGCAAGGATGCCGTTTTTGAGCCGGGCCAGACGATCCTGATCCTGGACGAGATCCAGGATTGCCCGGAAGCCCGGACGGCCCTGAAATTTTTCCGCATCGACGGCCGCTATGACGTGATCGGCACCGGCTCCCTGTTGGGCGTAAAGGGCTACGGCAAAGAACCAAGATCCGTTCCTGTCGGATCGGAGACGGTTCTTGAAATGTACCCACTGGATTTTGAAGAATTCTTATGGGCCAATGACATCACCGAACCTGTCATTGCGCTGCTGCAAAGTTCTCTGGACTCCGGTTCCCCTGTGCCGGAAGCGCTGCACAACCGGATGCGGCAGCTTTTGCTCCAATATACCGTTGTGGGAGGAATGCCGGATGCTGTCCAGACCTTTGTGACCAGCAGGCAGATGGATGAGGTCCTGCGTATCCAGCGGGACATCGTTCGTTCCTATGAGGACGACATGGTAAAGTACGCGGAGAAAAAGGATAAGTCCCGCATCAAGGAGTGTTTCCAGTCCATTCCCCGCCAGCTTGCCAAGGAAAACAAGAAATTCCAGTATTCCGTTGTAAAAAAAGGCTCCACCTCCGCAAAATATGCCGGAAGCCTGCAATGGATCGAGGATGCTGGCATCATCACACGGTGCCACAATCTGTCCATTACCGAGCTGCCTCTGGATGGGAACGCAGAAGAGGATACCTTTAAGGTCTATATGTGCGACACCGGCCTGTTCGTCAGCATGCTGGAGGACGGAACGCAGTTTGACATCCTGCAAGGCGACCTCTATGGCTACAAGGGCGCTATCTTTGAAAACCTGATCGCCGATATCTTCACCAAGATGGGGCGCAAGCTCTACTATTTCCACAAGGATTCCGGCCTCGAGGTGGATTTTGTGATCCGTTATCAGGGGGAATGCACCCTTGTAGAGGTAAAGGCCCGCTCCGGAAATGTCAAAAGCACAAAGACGATCCTCAACCACCCTGAAAAATATCATGTATCCCATGCGATCAAGCTCGGGGACTATAATATCGGGAAAAACGGGCCGCTCCTGACCCTTCCACTCTATATGGCCTTTCTGCTGCGCAGCTGCTGACCTGTACACCACCAAAAGAGCCCCCGCCGGAATAGACCGGCAGGGGCTCTTTCTCATAGCGGTAAGTTCAGGATCACTCGATCAGGCCGTTCAGCAGGGCCAGGCACTTGCGGCTGTGCAGCTTGCGGATGGCCTTGGCCTCGATCTGGCGGACACGCTCACGGGTGACACCGAAGTCGCGGCCCACCTCCTCCAGCGTGCGGGGGCGGCCATCGTCCAGACCAAAGCGCAGGCGGATGACCTTTTCCTCACGGGGGGTCAGGCTCTTGAGGGCCTGATTGATCTGCTGGGCCACCATGGCGCGGTCCGCTGCCTTGCCGGGGGCCTCGGCGTTCTCGTCGGCCACGAAATCGCCCAGGGAGGAATCCTCTTCCTCGCCCACGGGGCTTTCCAGGCTGGCGGGTTCCTGCGCCATGCGCTGGATCTCACGCACGCGCTCCACGCTCATATCCATGGCCTTTGCCAGCTCCTCGGGGGTGGGCTCGTGGCCATTCTGGTAGACCAGCTGGTTGGTGGCCTGACGCATCCGGTTGATGGTCTCGACCATGTGCACCGGGATGCGGATGGTGCGGGCCTGATCCGCAATGGCACGGGTGATGGCCTGACGGATCCACCAGGTGGCGTAGGTGGAGAAGCGGAAGCCACGGTCACAGTCAAACTTCTCGGCGGCCTTGATCAGGCCGATGTTGCCCTCCTGGATCAGATCCAGGAACGCCAGGTTGTGGCCGACATGCTTCTTGGCGATGGAGACCACCAGACGCAGGTTGGCCTCGCTCAGGCTGCGGCGGGCGTTCAGGCCGTCGCGGCGGATCTTGAGCAGCTCCTGGCGGCGCTCCTCCGTCAGGGGGCCGTTCTCCACGGCCTCCATGGCTTCTTCTTCGGCAGCCTTTTCCTCGTCATCCTCGCTGGACTTGGTGTTGCCTTCCTCGTCCAGATCCTCGGTATAGCTCCGGCTGTTCTCATCCTCCTCGAACGAGAAGCGGGCGCTGTTCTTTTTGATGTACTCAGGCGCGCCGTACTTCTGGCGGTCGGCCTGAAGGATGTGGGCAGCCTCGGCACCGGCGTGGATGCGCTTGCTCAGGTCCACTTCCTGCTCTGCGCTCAGCAGCGGGATCTGACCGATCTGCTTGAGGTAGTTCTTCACAGGGTCATCCAGCAGCTCATCCATGGCAGCCTTCAGGTCTGCGGGGTTCTCCTCTGCCGGGTCGTCCTCATTTTCATCGCCCAGGCCCAGCTCATCGCTGTTTGCCTCGGCACTTTCCACCTCTGCCATGATGCCTTCCACATCCAGGCTGGTGTCACCGTCGGCCTCGTCATCCAGAATTTTGATGCCGCGCTCCTCCAGAAGCGTGTAAAGCGTTTCCACATCCATCCGGCACTGGGAAGCCAGTGTCTTGGCCTCGCCCGCCGTCAGGGTGCCTTCGCCCTTCGTCAACAGTTCCTTCAAAGTCATGCCCATTTCGCTCTCTCCTTTTCACCGCGGCGCTGGCTGCGCCGTAAGTGATATCGTATCATAAGTTTTGCCGCTGCGGGATGGTTCAAATCACCAGGCCGCCGTTCACACCGAACACCTGCCCGGTGATGTAACCGGCGCTTTCGCCTGCCAGGAACACCAGCAGCTGCGCCACCTCGTCTGCGCTGCCCAGGCGGCCCACGGGGGTCTCCTCGGCCAGCGCAGCCTTATCCTCTGCCGTAAAGGCAGCCATCATATCGGTGTCGATGACACCCGGAGCCACGCAGTTCACGGTGATGCCGCTGGGCCCTTCCTCTTTGGCAAGGGCCTTGGTCAGGCCGATCAGGCCCGCCTTGGCAGCGGAGTAATGCACCTCGCAGCTGCCGCCGGTCTGGCCCCACATGCTGCTCACGGTCAGGATGCGGCCCGCCTTGCGGCGGATCATGCCCGGCAGGGCCAGCTGGCACAGGTGGAACGCGCCGCTCAGGTTCACGTCCAGCATGTGCTGCCACTCCTCCGGGGTGATATCGGTGAACAGCTTCTGCTGGGCAATGCCCGCGTTGCTCACCAGCACATCCACATGGCCCACGGCCTGCTCCACGGTGTGGAACGCCACCTCACAGCTGGCGCGGGAGGCCACGTCGCACTGGACCGCCAGCAGGCCCGGCAGCTCCTTTTCCAGCGCCGCCGCCGCCTCGGCGTGGGTGTGGTAGAGCACCGCCACCCGGTAGCCCGCCTGCCAGAAGGCGCGGGCCGCCGCAGCTCCGATGCCCCGGTCGCCGCCCGAGATCAGCACGCAGCGCCCGTTGGCCGCAGGGACTGCCGGTCCCGGCACAGGCTCCACCGGCGGTTCTGTTTCCGCGGCCGGTTCTGTTTCCGCGGCCGGTTCCGGCGCAGCTTCCTGCACCGGCTCCTGTTCCGGTGCAGGGGCCCGGGATGCCTCGTCCTCATCGCTCAGGTCAAAGGTCAATTCAAATTCATCATCGTACAAGAGTCAGCCCTCCTGCCGTTTGTTCTCTGCCTGCAAAAAATCCCGCAGGCAGGAAGGTCCCGCCCTCCACCGCACCCATGGGCTGCGCTCTGCTCCTCTTTCCGGTCAAGGCCGGTCCTGCGGCGAGCCCGCTGGTCTGTGCGAGTGGTTTCGACAAATTACCATTAAATAATATAACACAATTCGACGAAAAAAGAAAGTGGGAACCGCCGTCTTTTCACGCAGTTCCCACTTTTTTTCACGTTCTCAGGGGGTCACGGGCGGTTTCCAGCGGGGCTTTGCGGCCCGCTGCTCCCGCAGCCGGAGGAAAAACGCCTGCAGCAGCGCCTGCGCCTCCTCCGCCCGCAGACCGCGTTCCACCACCGGATGGTGATTGAAGGGCAGGGCGAACAGGTCGGTCACGCTGCCGCAGCACCCGGCCTTGGTATCCGCCGCGCCGTACACCACCCGCCTGATCCGGCTGTTGATGATGCCGCCGCTGCACATGGGGCAGGGCTCCAGCGTAACAAACAGCTCACACTGCCACAGCCGCCAGCCGCCCAGCTTTTTGCAGGCCGCGTCAATGGCCAGCAGCTCGGCGTGGTGGAGGGCGTTTTTCTCGGTCTCGCGGGTGTTGTGGGCGGCGGCGATGATCTCGCCGTTCCGGGCCACCACCGCGCCCACGGGCACCTCGCCCAGCGCGGCGGCCCGTGCGGCCTCCTCCAGCGCAGCGCCCATCAGCTCATAGTCGGTCATCCCATTCCCCTTTCTGCCAGCGCCCGGGCCAGCACCAGCCCATTGTTCAGGATATGCAGCACCACCCCGGGTGCAGGACTGTCGGTCTGCTCTGTGGCCCATCCGAAAATGAGCCCCATGCCCAGCGCGTAGCACTTTTCGGTCAGCGTCCCGTGCAGGGCCGCAAAGAGCACGGCCTGGCAGAGGTTTGCCGGGTGCTCCCCCAGCGGCCGCAGCAGGCGCAGCAGCGCCCCCCGGAACACCAGCTCCTCGGCCAGCGGCAGCACCAGCAGGCTGCGCAGCGTACCGGGCACGCCCTGCGGCAGCTCTGCCGCCCCGCCGGGAACCAGCACACACCAGACCGCCGCCAGCCCGGCCCAGGCCAGTGCCGCGATGCCTGCCGCCCGCAGGCGGCGGTTCTGTTCTGACATCTTCTCCGTCCCCTCTCCGTTTGGGGCCGCGCTGTTCCGCTGCTTCGGGCGCACAGCGCACCGCCCCGCAATGCCTGATGCCCATTGTATCATGTTTCGGCCCGTTTGTGCAAGAAAACGGAGCGGAATTGCGAAAATACGAAGAAATATTGATTCAAACAATTGACATTTTCCGTCGTCTCTGGTATATTCCTATACGACTTTTTGATTGATTTGGTCGGGTTATCCGTTCTTGGCCCCGTTGGAGGTATTACTATGATCCGCATTCTTACCGATTCCGCATCCGACATCCTGCCCGCTGAAGCCGAGCAGCTGGGCGTGACCGTCATCCCCCTGAACGTCACCCTGGAGGACGGCACCGTGCTCCGAGACGGCGTGGACATGACCCCCACCGTGTATTACGGCGTGATGGCCCGCTGCCACAAGCTGCCCACCACCAGCCAGCCCAGCCCCGAGCTGTTCCAGCGCTTCTTCCTTGAGGCGGCTGCCGCCGGGGACGAGGTGGTGGGCATCTTCCTCTCCCATGAGCTGTCCGGCACCTGCCAGTGCGCCCGGCTGGCCGCAGACATGGCCAATGTGGACAATGTCCTCTTTGTGGATTCCGAGAACGTCTGCCTGGGCGAGAGCCTGCTGGTGCGGCTGGCTGTTCAGCTGCGGGATGCCGGAAAGACTGCCGGGCAGATCGCCGCCACCCTTGAGCACGCCAAGGAGCATCTGCATCTGGTGGCTGTCATCGACGACCTGAAGTATCTGCGCAAGGGCGGCCGCCTGCCCGCCGCCGTGGCCGTGGCCGGTGGGATGCTGGGCATCAAGCCCCTCATCACCATCAAGGAGGGCAAGGTCGTTATGGCGGGCAAGGCCCGGGGCCTGCCCGGCGCTTACGTTGCCCTGTTCAAGAAGATCGAGGAGCTGGGCGGCATCAGCACCTGCGTCGACGCGCTGGCCGGCTACACCCTCGCCCCCCGCGAGGTGCAGCCCATCCAGACCTACCTGCAGGAGAATCTGGGCCGGAACGAGGCCCTTGTGCGTCAGATCGGCTGCGTCATCGGCACCCACGCCGGCCCCGGCGCGTTCGGCCTGGCCTTCCTCGATGAAGGCTTCACCTTCTGAACTTACCCAATCAAAAAGAGGAACTGCTTTCCCGGCAGTTCCTCTTTTTTTGTTGGTTCACAGCACCGCGTCCGAGACGATCTTGCCCAGCAGGAGCACCAGAACCACAAGCATCATGGGGCGGATAAACTTTGCGCCGTTCTTGAGGGCGAAGTGGGAGCCCAGCAGGTTGCCCACAATGCCGCTGACGGCACAGGGGATGCCGATGGAGAACACCACCAGCCCGCTGGAAAGATACGTTACAAGGCTGGCATAGTTGCTGGCAAGGTTGAGCACCTTGGCGTTGCCGCCCGCCGTGCGCAGGTCAAAGCCCATCAGGGTGGTAAAGGCAATGATGGCAAAGGTGCCGG
>ONZX01000566.1_pt1 | contig 23265 bp, 9 predicted proteins | sample 1671831 | NCBI WGS metagenome assembly ONZX01 (sample SAMN06348197, study PRJEB24527) | human gut metagenome | reverse complement strand
AGGCGGGAATTGTGCGGTGTTGCCTAAAATCAAAACAAACAGGCCCGAACCTGCCTGCACCATTGCGGTGCCGGGGTTCGGGCCTGTTTGCTTGCTTGTAACTACACATTCCATGCGGCAGAGCAGCCAGGGAACGCTGCATGCCGCAAAAAGCTGAATTAGTGGATGAAGAGGCTCAGGATGCAGATGATGACGGAACCGAAAATGGGAACCAGGATGGAACCGATGGTCCAGGTCTTCAAGCTGGTCTTGATATCCATGCCGCTGAAGCTGGTAACCACGTGGAAGTAGCTATCGTTCAGGAAGGACGGGCACATGGAGGTCAGGCAGACTGCCAGGCCAGCCAGGTAGGGGTTGATGCCCAGGGTAACCAGCATGGGGGCGATGATGGCAGAACCGGTGATCATAGCGGTGGTGCCGGAGCCCTGCGGGAAGCGCATGATGGTGCCGATGAGCAGGGGAACCAGGATGCCGGGGATGCCGATTGCCACGATGCCGTTGGCCATCATGCCGGCAGCGCCGGTAGCCTTAACGACTGCGCCCAGGGCGCCGCCGCCGGCGGTGATCATAACGATGGGGCCTGCATCGCGCAGAGCGTCGTTCATCATGCCAACAACAGTCTTGTTATCCAGGTCCTTGGCCAGCAGGAATGCGCCCAGGCACAGGGAGATGAACAGAGCGATAACGGGGTTGCCGAGGAAGGTGATGATTTCGCCAACGATGGTGGCCTTGAAAGCGGTCTGGCTGACGAGGGTGTTAGCAAGGATCAGGAAGACGGGGAGCAGCAGGATGGTGAAGGACAGGCCGGCGCTGGGCAGCTTTTCGGTGCTGAGCAGCTCGGTGAAGTCTTCGTTTTCCAGCTCTTTGCCGGCCTTGATCTTGGCGTCGATCTTATCCAGAACCTTCAGCTGAGCTTCGGTGTACTTGCTGCGGTCGATCTCGTAAGGAACGACGAACTGCGGGTACTTGTTGCCGAACCAGCGGAACAGGAACACGGAGAAGATGAACAGGGGGATGGAGAGCAGCAGACCGGCGATGATGAACATGCCAAGGTCAATGTTGATGCCTTCGTTCTGGAAGGTGCTGACAACAGCCAGAGGGCCGGGGGTGGGGGGAACCATGAAGTGGGTGATATACAGGCCCATGCCCAGGATGCCACCCAGACCGACCATGGATTTCTTGGTCAGACGGGAGAACTCTTTTGCCAGGGAGGACAGGATGACGAAGCCGGAGTCACAGAAGACCGGGATGGAAACAACAAAGCCGGTCAGGCCCAGAACAACGTCTGCGCGCTTAACGCCGACAAGCTTCAGAATGGTGATAGCCATACGCTTGGCAGCGCCGCTTTTTTCCAAAAAGATACCCATAATGCAGCCGAAGCCGATGACGATACCAATGCTTGTCATGGTACCGCCAAAGCCGCCGGTCACGGTGCTGATGGCAACGCTTAACAGGTTGCCGCCTTCATTGCCGGTGCCAACCAGCAGGTAGTTGCCGGAAAGAACAGCGATCAGGATAGCAGAAATAATCAGGGATGGGAACGCGTGCATTCTAGTGCAGATAACCAGAACCATCATGACGACAACGCCGATCAACATGGCTATGACTGGATTCATAAAAACATCTCCTTGCTTTTAACGTTTACTTTTTTCATGGGTGCATCGGGTGCACCTTCAACAGACTCTCCGGAAGGAACGGAATGTGTAGAAGAGTTACAAAAAAAGAATCAGATCACAGGGCCGAGGCAATGGATATCAATGGCGCTGAAATACTGGATGGCTTCGTTCTTGGTCATTTCGCCGCTCAGTACGCGCAGCAGCTTGGCAAAGGCTTCCTCGCCAACCTGCTCAATGGTCTTATCGCCGGTAATGATCAGACCGGCGTTCAGGTCCATATCATTTTCCATGCGCTGGTAGGTATTGGGGTTGCCGCAGATCTTGATGACCGGCATGCTGGGGAAGCCCTGCGGGGCACCGCGGCCGGTAGAGAACATCATGAACTGGGCGCCCGTGGCAGCCATGCCGGTCAAAATCTCCGGCTCACGGCCCGGCGTATCCTTGATCCACAGGCCTTTCTGGTCGGTAACATGCTGCGGGTATTCCAGCACGCCCTGGATGGGGCGGGTGCCGCTCTTGACGATGGCACCAAGGCTCTTTTCCTCAATACTGGAAAGACCGCCGGCGATGTTGCCCGGTGTGGGCTGGCCTTTGCGCATATCGCAGCCAATGCTCTTGGCGCGGTTTTCCATGTTGGTTACGATCTCATAGATCTTATCGGCCACTTCTTTGTTTACGGCACGGCGGGCCAGCAGGTGCTCACCGCCCAGGAACTCGGTCGGTTCGCCAAAGATAACGGTAGCGCCCAGATCGACCAGCTTGTCGGCTACATAGCCGATAACACAGTTGGAAGCCATGCCGCTGGTGGTATCGGAAGCACCGCACTTGATGGCCATAACGATCTTGGAAACATCCACCGGCTGGCGCTGCAGGCCGGAAATTTCAATGACAAGCTTGCGGGCAATATCGGTGCCCAGCTGGATCGCCTTGCTGACGCCGCCCAGCTCCTGAATGTGGATGATCTCCACATGCTTGCCGGTAGCGCTCAGCTCTTTGTACATGCGCTCGTGGTCGGTGCCTTCACAGCCAAGGCTCACGATCAGGATAGCGCCAACGTTGGGGCTCATGCCCAGGCTGATCAGCGTATCGGTCACGCGCTCCAGATCAGGGGGCATCTGGCAGCAGCCCTGATGGTGCAGATATGTAATGGTACCCTGTACCTGGTGGCAGATGGCGTTGGCAACGTCGTTGGCACAGGTAACGCTGGGGATGACGGCAACATAGTTGCGCGCGCCAACTTTGCCGTCCGGGCGCACATAACCCATAAATTCCATAGCAGTTTACCCTCCTTACTTGCCTTCCTTGGCCCAGTCACCGCGGCCGCGCATGCTGTCCAGGTTGTGGACATGCACGTACTCGCCTTTTTTGATGTCCTTGGTGGCAATGCCGATCTCTTCGCCGTATTTGTTGATCAGTTCGCCCTTTTTGATGTCCCGCACAGCAATTTTGTGGCCATAGGGAACATCGCCAATCACGGTAACGGTTTCAGCGTTGCCTTTTTTGTCGCGGATCTCAACTTCGGTACCATCGGTAATGCCATTGGCAAAAATGGTGGCGACGTTATCTTTATCGTTGACTTTCAGCGCCAGCTTTATTTCCATTACGCTCACTCTCCTTTTGCGTTTTTTCTATTGGTTCCGGTTTTGCCGGTTATTCCTTAACGGCAAGCACGCTGACGCCATCGGGGATGACAACAACGCTTGCATCGCGGCCCTTCATCTGGTAGGCAATCTCCAAGGCTTCATCCGGGGTGGAAGCGGGGATCATGTTGGCCTTGCGCACTTCCTCTGGCTTGAGGTAGGTGGTGACGAGGATGACGGGATGTTTTTTCAGGATGCGGGCATAAATCTGCGGGCACCACTGTTCGGGAATGGTCTCCTTGGGCGGGATCTTGGAAAGATAACCGTCGATCTCGTCCACGGTGCCCATCGTAATGAGCTTTTCAAAGTGGGTGCCGCCCATGCCGTCGGCACAGCTGCAGCACATGATAATGACGCCATCCTCACCTGCACAGGCTTCCGCCGTGGCAACGGCCTTGGGGCTTTGGTACAGGTTCTGGTCCAGCGGGTAGCCGCCGTTGCTGGTGACCACGATATCGCCGGTAATGCTGGGGCACTGGCTCCATTTGCGGATAAAGGCAACGCCTTCGGCGTGGGCCTTTTCCAGGTCGCCTGCCCAGGCGGCGATGATCTTTTTCTGGCCGTCCAGCGCTACATTGAAGATGAACTGGACATTGACCATCTTGGCAGCGGCCAGCATATCCTCATGGATGGGGTTGTGTTCCAGCACGCCGGTGTTGGCATACGGGCTGGAAATGGCCTTGTAGCTGTGGTTTTCGTTGACGGTCTCCTGGGAGCAGATGCCAGGCAGGATGCTCTTGCGGCCGCCGGAGAAGCCGGCGAAGAAGTGTGGCTCAATAAAGCCTTCAGTCACCAGCAGGTCACATTCAGCGGCCAGCTTGTTGACGTTGAAGTCCGCACCGGAGGGCAGCACGCCCATGTGGATGAACTGATCCGGGTCAAATGCATTGTTGATGGCGATTTTCTCATGATCCACGATGGCATCGCCAAACATGCGGCGCTGCTCTTCCTCGGTGGTGGGGCGGTGCAGGCCGGTGGCAATCAGGATAGTGATATCGGCGTCCGGGTTGCCCTGGCGGATCTCATCCAGCAGGATGGGCAGGGTGATCTTGCTGGGGACGGCGCGGGTGTGGTCACTGGTGACCAGCACAACTTTCTGTTTACCCTTGGCCAGGTCACGCAGGCGCGGGGAGGCAATGGGATGCTCCAATGCCTCATGAACCAGTTCTACTTCCGTTTTGCCGGCCTTGTATTCGTGCATTTTTGCGGTGACAACAGCTTTCAGGTTGGCTTCGTCAACATGCAGGTCCAAGGTGGAAGTATAGTAAGGAATCGAGATGGTTTTCATACAAATGCCTCCTTGGTTGTGGGTGCTCTATGTTTCGAATCACAAATATTGATTGTATACATCATACGTTTAATACTATGATAATAGCTTTGAGATTGGATAAAGTCAATAGTTTAAACCAAAATAGTAAAAAAAAACATGCAAATTTGTACAATGCAACAGGAAAACGATTCACAGAATGTTCAAAAACACAATAAAACAATTCCTATATGTGACATTGCAGGAAAAAGAAAATACAATAAACATACTTGGTAAATATGTTTATTGCGCTGGGGGCAGTATAGCACGGAATAGTGGGGCTGTCAATAAAAAATTAAGGCAATACCGCATAATTCTAAGTGCCGATACGGCGAGCGAGGTGCGGCAGCTGCTAAGCCAAAAGCGCAGATAATACTGGATGTCTTATCGAGTATTTTGGCAACGCAGATGCCGTGCCGCAGCCGCAGTAGCGGTGCTTAAGCCGTCAGGCGGGAATTGTGCGGTGTTGCCTTAAGGACATCTGCCGCCGCGCCGCCGATGTGGGCGGCGTTGGGGACCGGTATACCTGTATGATTCAAGGCAAAGAGCGCGAATTATGGTTTGAAGATGGACGGTGGTTTGTGGCGTCGAAGGTGATCAAAGAAAAATCCCCGCAGCAGTAAAGCCCGTTGAACCCGCGCTTCCTTCTCTTCTCTGCGTTCATTCTGACAGGGGGGGGCAGGCTCAGCATTCTATACAAAGCGGCAGTGCCTGTTTTATGCAATTACACAATAAAATATAACCTGCTTCCCCTGTAAATTGCAGATTATGTACAAAAAACAACAGCTTATGCAATTTCTGAAACAAAAAGCCTGAAATCTGCTACTATAATAGCAGTTCCACACCGAACCCTACCGGAAACGGTGAAAACAAAAACAAGGAGGAAAAACATGCCAAAGAAAAAACTTACGCCATGGCAGGTGGCAGGGCACATTCTGCACACCACGATCCTGTCCATTTTGGCAATCCTGATGGCGGCCATACTGGTGCTGGCAAACACACTGCTGCCCACCTATGGCCGAATGCTCAACGAGATCATTGGGTATAAGCAGTCGTGGAAAACCCCTGCGGAGGGCAACAATCTGGATTTGGAGTATAGCAAAGCCGATTACAGCAGCGCTGACGAAATCAAAGCCGCGCAGCAAAAACTGAACGAGCAAATTGTCGGGGAAGGTACGGTCATGCTCAAGGGCGACACCGAGCATCTTCCCTATGCAGCCGGCACAAAATTCAGCCTGTTCAGCCATTCCAGCGTGGATTATCTGGTTGGCGGTTATATGGGCAGTGGTGTGTCGCTGAAAAGCGCCTTGGAGAGCCGTGGATTCACGGTAAACGATGCCCTGTGGAACTTCTACAGCACGGGCAACGGAAAAACGTACACCCGCGGTACCGGTTCTATAAACTTTGGTGCAGCGGAGGATTTCCGCCTGAACGAGTGCCCCATTGATGTTATCACCGGCGAGGCGGGTCTGACCGACACCTTTGCGGACACAACGGCCGTCTTTGTGTTGAGCCGCGTGGTTGGCGAAGGACGCGATATGCCGCGCTCCATGTATAACCACACGGACATTCTGGAGGATAAGCCCAAAAGCTATCTGGAACCCGATTCCGTTGAGCTGGGCATAATCGACTACCTGAACAAGAACTTCAAGGATGTTGTGGTTCTGATCAACAGCCCCAGCGTTATGGAAACCGGCTGGGTAGAAAACTACGAGAATATCCACACCGTACTTTACACGGGTCTGCCGGGAAGCTACGGTCTGAATGCCGTGGCAGACATTCTGGCAGGCAATGTGAACCCCAGTGGTCATCTGGTGGACACCGCCGCCTATGATGCGTTCAGCAGCCCTGCCACGCAGAACTACGGTTCTTACTACTACTTTGATGAGGAAGGCAACATCACCCCCTACACCTACCTCAACTATGCCGAGGGCATCTATGTCGGCTATAAGTATTACGAAACCCGCTACGAAGATGCCGTTATGAAGTCCGGCAATGCGGGGGACTATGATTACCGGAAAACTGTACAGTATCCGTTTGGTTACGGTCTGTCCCTGACTACCTTTGACTGGAAGGACTACACCGCCACCTGGTCCGGTGACACCTGCACCGTCAGCGTTACTGTAACGAACACCGGTGATGTGGCAGGCAAAGAGGTAGTGCAGGTTTACGCCCAAAGCCCCTACACCGAGTACGACAAGGAAAACGGTGTGGAAAAAGCCTCGGTCGAGTTGGTTGGCTATGCCAAGACCTCGATTCTGGAACCGGGCGCAAGCGAAACCGTGACGGCGACCTTTGACAAGGAACAGCTGAAAAGCTATGATGCCAACAAGGCAAAAACCTATATTCTGGACGCGGGCGACTACTACATCACCGCAGCCGAGGATGCGCATAAGGCAGTCAACAACATTCTGGCGGCTAAGGGTTACACCGTGGCAGACGGCATGACCGAGGACGGCAACGCCGACCTCACTGCCGTGTATACGCAGCCTAAGTTTGATGCGGCGACCTACGCCGTTGACACTAAGACCGGCACGGAGATCACCAACCGGTTCGACGCGGCGCGCGGCGATTTCACGCTGCTGACCCGCAGCGACTGGACGGGAACCTTCCCGCAGCACGGCGGCGAGGCAAGCGATGTCATCAGCACCTGGGGCAATGAGATCAACGGCACGGATGCCGACGGCAACCCGGCAAGCTACGAGTACAAGAAAACCGCCTCGGCAGAATTCCTTGCCACCATGGAAGAAAGAAACTCCGGCAATCCGACTGACCCCGCCACGCTTACGGACACCATCGTTTACGGTGCCAAAAATGGTCTGGGGCTGATCGACCTGCGCGGCAAGGCGTATGATGACCCCCTGTGGGATGACCTTTTGGATCAGCTGACGCCCGATGATTACCAGACCCTGATCAGCTCCTCCGGCTACGGCACCCCCGAACTGCAGAATGTCGGCAAGCCGTACTGCATGGATGCCGATTCCGCCACGGGTCTTGTGTTTGGCAGTGCCGGCGGTGCAACGTTTAACGGCGCCGAGGTGACCGCACAGACTTGGAACCGCGAGCTGGCATTGGAATTTGGCCGCCTGCTTGGCAATGACGCCCTGCTTGGCGCCGGCACGGTGGGCTGGTACTGCCCTGCCACCAACATCCACCGCACCCCCTTCAGCGGCAGAAACAACGAATACTATTCGGAGGATGCCTTCATGTCCGGCAGCATGGCGTCTGCCGCCGTACAGGAAGCCGCCAAAAAGGGTCTGTACACCTTTGTCAAGCATTTTGCCCTGAATGATCAGGAAAACCACCGTGGCGATGCTCAGGATGCCGCTGCTGCCACATGGAGCGGCGAACAGGCAATCCGAGAGATTTACCTCAAACCCTTTGAAATGTGCATGAAGCTTGACCCGGTTGAGATGAACTATCTGGAAAAGCAGGCGGACGGAAGCTACAAGAACGCCACCACGACCATTCCTGCCTGCAATGCGTTGATGACATCCTTTAACCGCCTTGGCGTAACGTGGACAGGCGGTCATTACAATCTTCTGACCGGCGTGCTGCGCGGCGAATGGGGCTTCAACGGCTTTGTCATTACGGACGCGAACAGCTATCTGGGACGCATGGATGCGCGGCAGATGATCGAGGCCGGCGGCAGCGGCAGTCTGCGCTATCTGAAGGACACACAGTTCACCTTCGATAAGGACAGTGTTTCTGACTACCACTACGGAAGAAAGGCAGCACATAGCATTCTGTACACGATTGCAAACTCCAAGGCAATGAACGGTGCTATGCCCGGCAGTACCTTGGTGGGTACGCCGACCGACAAGCAGCTTCGCGTAGTGCTTACGATCCTTCCTGCTCTGGTGCTGGTGCTGCTTGTTTACCGCATCTTCCGCGTATGGAAGCCGAGCAAGCGCAAGCTGGCAAAGCTGGAGGCAAAGGCCGCAAAAAAGATTGCTAAGAAAGAAACGAACTAATTACTAAAGAATCCCCCGTCCGCAAGCCGAAATGCTACGAACGGGGATTCTTTATACAGAAATCAACATAGAAAAACAGTCTTGCGATGGCATACGAAAGCCTTAAAAATCGTTCCTGATTTCAGGAATTTTATCAATCGGCATGAGTCACCCCCGCTGTATCACCCGATACAGCGGTATTTTTATTGTCAAAAAGGAGTTATTGCAATGTCTAACGAAAACAAAATCCGTATTCTGTATGTTCAGCCGGGCAAGTATCCGGAAGAACGCTTTGTTGCAAATGAGCTGCATCCCCTTCAGCGGCTTGTCGGCGGGGATATTCAAGCCGTCTATCCGTGGTCAAAGGACAATGTGGCGCTTATCTGCAACGATTCGGGCAAGGTGGACGGTCTGCCGCTGAATCGTTGCATTGAGGACTACGATGTAATCGGGGGTAATTTCTTTATCTGCGGTTTTTCCGGGGAGGAATTTTGCAGCCTGACCGATGAGCAGTTCCGGCACTATGAGAAGCTGTTTCGTGACCCGGAGCTGTTCTTGCAGACCCCCATTGGCATTATGCCGATGAAATGCACCCCTGACCAATATAAACGCCTGATGCAGGAGCGCAACGCCGCCAACCGTGAGGAGCGCTGAGTATGGAGTATAAGCGCAAGCGGCTGATACGCACGGCATTACAAAAAGCCGAAGTCAAAAGAAAGCAGACGGCGCAGCAGGCGGAATCGGCAGCAGATACCGAGCAACAGACGCCGGAAGAATACGCCCAGACGGTTGTTTCCGAAAAAGCCGCACGCGCGGCAGAGAACCTGCAAAGCAAGGCGCTGGACACAGGACGAATCAGCTACCGTCAATTTCGGATTTTACAGGAAAAGCGCCAGCGTGTGCCAACCACGCACGCCGCCCAGCCCGCTGAAACGGAAAATACCCCCTTGGGGCAATCCGCTGACAAGAGAGAAACCTTCAAGCGTCAGCGTTTTCGACAAAAGGCGCTTGATAAGCAGGAGATCAAAACTCCCGATTTCTACCGTGACAAAATGCAGGCGCTGAAACGCCAACATCTCACGCGCGAAACAGTGCGCCGCCATCTGCAAAAGCAGACGGGCGGCACGGTGCTTGGCAGCGGGGTCAGACTGCCCGACACAGCCCCTGTCTTTTCCGGTGGCGGCATTAGACAAGCCGCGCTTGGCAGAGTACGCACGGTGCTGCAAGCTGCTTGGCTGCGGCTGAAAACGATACTGGCGCGCACGATACGGCGCGCAGCCGGTTCGCTGATGGCGCTGCTTGGCGCAGGCGGCGTGGTGCTGGTGTTGGCCATGGTCATCGGCGCGGCTGCGGCGGTAATTGGCTCACCGATGGGCATCTTGTTTGCCGATGAATCCGGCGACCAGAACAGCATCCGCATTGCCGAAATCGTTGCCGAAACCAATGCCGACTTCGGCGCAGCCATCAACGACATTGTGGCGGCGCATCCGGAGTGCAGCGAAACTACGTTTGAATACGACTACGAGGACGGTCACACTTGGGCGAGCTACTGGCCCGAAGTGCTGGCCGTCTTTGCCGTGCAGAACAACCTAAACAACGACGGCGATGTAGTCGTCATAGACGAGGGCAAGAAACGGCTGATTCAGGACACCTTTTGGGCGATGCACGAAATCCGCGCAGAGATGGAGGAGGTAACCGCCACGCCGGAACCGATCGAGGACGAACCCGACCCGGAGCCGGTCACGGAGTACATTCTACACATCACGGTCAGCAGCAAATCGGTGGACGCGCTGGCGGATTTGTACCGCTTTACGCAAGACCAGCGGGACATTTTGCACCAGCTGCTTTCCGAGGAAATGCGTCCCAGCCTGCTTGCCCTGTGCGGTGGGATTGCCGCTTCCGACGGCGCGCTGTGCTGGCCGCTGCCGGGTCACACCTATATATCCTGCCACTTCGGGGAAGTGGACGCCTTCGGCAATGCCGGGCATCGCGGCACAGATATTCCCGCACCGGAGGGAACACCCATCTTGGCTGCCCACAGCGGCACAGTGCTGATCAGTGGCTGGAACGACAGCTACGGCAATCAGGTACTGCTGGATAACGGCGCAGGGCTTTCCACGCGGTATGCCCACATGACAGCAACAGCCGTCACGGCGGGCGAAACCGTGACGGCTGGTCAAGTGATTGGGTATGTGGGCAGCACAGGCGACAGCACCGGCAACCACCTGCATTTTGAGGTAATGCAGGGCGGGGTTCGGGTTGATCCGCTGAGTTTGGTGTGTTAAATGTTTTCGCCCCAAAAGCCTTGAGCATAAAGCGCCAAGGCAAGTCGAAGGCTGCCATTGCACAAAATCATTCCTGTTTCTTTGCCACAACGACAAATCTTCCCTCGTCTGTGTGGTAGCTGCAGGTGGAAAGTGTAAGCAGCTGTTCCCCATACTGCGCATTTACGCCGGTGTCATACAGCGCCGCTTTTTGCACCTGCTCCACATAGGCGGCAAAGTCCGCCTCGTTCGACAGGTCGGCGTACTGGTAATACCGAAATACCCCGCTATCCTCTTGGCTGTAAACCTGTGAATAAAATGCCGCCATTACCGTGTAATCCGCACATCCGGTTGCGGTATTCAGCGTGATGGTGGGGTGTGCCTCGCAGTAGGCAGGCTTTGCATAGGCTTGCAGCGAGCCGAACATGGTTCCGTCCTTCATATAATGGCCATAGATGATGTAGTTGCCGCAGCCGTCGTAACATCTGGCGTCCAAAAACGGTACGCCGCGCAGTGAATAAGCCCCCTCAAAATCTCTGCGAAGATAATACTCCGGTTCCTCAGGCGTGTGCATGACAGGATAGCTCAACGCCGTGTCGTCAATTTTTATCCATCCCCAAAAGTCCGGGTTCTTTTCCTTCAGGGCGTTATATTCCTGCGCCGCTTTTTCCTTTGCGGACTGCTCTGTTTGTACGGCTGCGGTCTTGGAGTTTTCTCCGCCATGGTTATTTGCCTGCTCTGTTATCCTTTCAAGCGCACGAAATGCCTGCTGCTGCCGCACACCTTCCCCATAATATGCCAGCAACATTCCCGCAGACAGCAGAAACACAAGCGTGAAAACAGCCATCATAAGGGTGCTTACGATTTGCTTTTTCATCTTGTCTCCTTCGCTCTTTGCTGTCCGCTGACAGCACCACAATGATTATATAAATAATGAAGTGAACCGTTTGAATTGTCAAGTGCTTTTTTTCGGGAGAATATATCGTAAAGCCGAAGATAAGCGCGCCGCACGACCCCTTCAAAAGGACCAAATCTCATACTTTGGGACGATTTACTTTTCCCCTTCGGGTGGTATAATTTAACTATTATTGTATAGCATTTCCCTCATCCTTCATCGAAAAGGAGATAAAATTGAACGGAAATATTCTCATAAAGCCATCAGTGCAGCAAAAATTTGACCATGTTATGCAAAGCGGGCGCATCCTTTTTTTCAGCGCGCCCTGCGGCTTTGGCAAAACGGTTGTGGCAAACGCCTTGCTGCGCAAATGGCGCACACTTTGCCTGCGTGCCGATGCACCGGATTTTTCGCTGCAGGCGTTGCCGGACGAATGGGATATTTTGCTGATCGACGACTTTCAACTTTTGCAGGAGCAGGAAACCTCGCAGATGCTCTGTGAACTGATCCGTGCCAACCCGGCACGTCGGTTTGTGTTCCTCTCCCGCGGGGTGCCGCCGGCGTACTTGACGGCATTCCAGTACACGGGTCTGATGACCACCTTGGAGCCGGACGACCTGCTTTTTGACCATGAGGACATACGCAACTTTTTTGCCTCCTGCAAAGTAGCCGTGACGGAAAGCGAAATCAACGGCATCCTGAAAGAATCTATCGGCTATCCGCTGGGTGTGGCAATTACGGCGCGGCAGATGTCCGACGGCAAGCCTTTTAGCACGGAGTTGACGGCGCACACCTACCGGGAAGTGTTCGCCTACTTTGAGGCAGCTGTGTACAACCGCTTTGACCTTCCTGTGCGGCGGCTTTTGTTGGAGCTTTCGCTGTTTGAGGACTTTGACATGGAAATGGTGCGGATGGTCAGCGGCGACCCCCGTGCCGGCGAACGGATGGACTGGCTCCTGCGGCACACCACCATGCTGCGTTACGACAGCCGGGAGCGATTCCACTTCTGGGCCGGTTTCCGCGCCTTTCTCCTTTGGGAGATGGATCGGGAATACACGGAGGAAAAGCGTAAAGCGCTGTTCAGCCGGGGCGGGCTTTACTACGAACTGAAAGAGGACTATGCCCACGCGCTGGAATGCTACACGCAGGGCGGCGACCACACCAGGGTGGCCGAACTGCTGGTGCGCAACGCCGATCTACACCCCGGTATGGGTCACTATGCCGAGATGGAAAAATACTACCGCGGACTGCCGGAGACGGAAATTCTCGCCTCCCCCTCACTCATGCAGGGCATGAGTATGCTCTGCGCGTTGGCCATGGATTACGAAGGCTCGGAGCGCTGGTATGGCGAACTAAAAAAGTTTGCCGAACACTGCAGCAGGCAGGACGCTGCCGGAAAGCAGGCGCGCGGTCGCCTTGCATGGCTGGACATCTCCCTGCCCCAGCGGGGCGTGAACGGTCTGACGGAAACCATCCCCGCCGTGTTCCGGCTGCTGACGAACAAAGAGGTGGCGCTGCCGTCCTTTTCCGTCACGAGCGCGCTGCCGAGCATCATGAACGGCGGTAAGGACTTTTCCGAATGGAGCAAAAAGGATGACCTGCTCTACAAAACTCTCCGCATCCCCGTGGAGGCGGTACTGGGGCGGGACGGCGTGGGTCTTGCCGACTGCGCCATTGCCGAGAGCAAATTTGAAAAGGGCGAGGACGTCACCGGGCGGATGCTGTCCCTTCTCCCGCAGCTGAACGAGGTCCGCAACCGGGGTACGCCGGACATGGAGTTCGCCGTCAGCGGGTTGCTCGCCCGCAGCCAGCTGGCAAACGGGCAGGCGATGGACGCGCGGCGCACCATCGAGGTACTTCGGGAATGCTTTGCCGAGCGCGGTTTGACACGCTTTCTGCCCAATATGGACGCCATGCTCTGCCGTATTGATATGCACACCGGCAACCTTGACGCGGCGGACGTATGGTATCGGGAAAAAGCCCCGCGCGAACCCACGCACCTGAATGTCATGCGGCGCTACCGGTATCTGACGCAGGCAATGGTGGAAATTATGCAGAACCGCCCGGACGCCGCTTTGCTGACGCTCTCACCCATGGAGCCGTACATTCAAAACTGCGCCCGCATCATCGACGGCATTCACCTGAATGTCCTGACGGCCATCACCCTGTACCGCAAGCGCGACGAACGGTGGCGCGAGCGATTGACAGCGGCGCTGGACGCGGCGGCGGAGTACAGCTTTATCCGCACCGTCAGTGTATACGGCACGGCAGTGTTGCCGCTGCTGGGAGCACTGGACTGGGATGGCGACAAAAAGTGGTATAAGCAGTTAATGGCGGCGGTGCGGATGCAAGCGGCGTTCTACCCGCATTTTCTCGCGCCGCGCCTTGCCCCCGGCGAGGAGCTGACGCCCACGGAGCTGCAAATTCTGCATCTTCTCTGCGCGGACAAGTCCAATGCCGAGATCGCGCAGATCATGGACGTGAAGCTGCCCACGGTGAAAACCCACGTCAGCCACATCCTCGACAAGCTGGGCGTGAAGCGCCGGACGGAGGCCAAGACAGCCGCGAAGAAGCTGCATTTAGTCCCCGAGGACCTGTAAAAACAGCATCCGGCAGAAGCCGGATTTCCACATAAAAGCAAGACTATTTCTCAAGGAGGAAGTACATGAAAAAACGAGTATTGAGTATGCTCATGACGCTGGCGCTGTGCCTGACGCTATTCCCCGCGCCCGCGTGGGCGACGGAGGACGCGCCGGAGGGCGGCGCCATCGTGCAGCAGGAGCAGCAGGAGGAAGCCCCGGCGGAGGAAACGGACACGCCGGAGATCGGCGCCACCGTGCAGCAGGAGCAGCAGGAGGAGCAGCAGGAGGAGCAGCAGGAGAAAGCTCCGGCTGCGGAATCGCCCGCCATATTGGAACAGGCGGCGGAAAATGGCATTGCCGCTCAGAACGGCGGGGACAGCACCGTGGAAAACGCAGTGGCGGAGGTCACCATCAACGGCAGCACCACGCCGTACACCGACATTGACGCGGCGTTTGCGGCGGCACAGCAGGCTGGCAGCGCCACGGTGAAGCTGCTGGCGGATGTAACCATCAGCCATGACGACTACTCCGGCATAGCGCTGAAGAAGGGCAACATCACGCTGGACCTGAACGGCAAGACCCTCAGCAAAAGCACGCGCGATGACAGCGGCTTTTTTGCGCGAAATGCCGTGTTCTGGCTGTCGCCTCCGGGAGTGACAACAAAAGACGACTTTTTGGCGGCTCTCAAGACGCCTGTCCGCCTGACCGTTCAGGACAACAGTACTGATGGAAACGGCAAGATCGTGCAGCCCAACGGCGGCCCGGCGGTCATAGCGCCCCTTAACACCATACTGACCGTGAATGGCGGCACCATTGAGAACACTTCTTCTGTAGATCTTGACAATGACTCTCACATGACGCCCAACTGCGCCGTACAGCTGAGTGGCGGCGGTAAGGCTGTCATCAACGGCGGCACGCTGCGCGGTATGCGCGGCGTGGCGGTGGCGGGTTATATTACCAAAGAGGAAGAAGGCTTATACAAAGAACATTTCGGAATAGAAGGGTACAATAATGATACCTACGGCAATGAGCTGACCGTCACCGGCGGCAATATCTGCGCCACCAGCGGCGAAGCGCTTATTGTCTATGAGAAGGCGAAGAAGATCGAGCTTTCCGGCGGCATATTCACCACGCAGTCAAATGCTTACAGCATTTGGGTAGCTGACACCGAGGCGGAGGGGGAACCGACGATCAAGGGAGATGCGTCGAGCCTGCTGGCAAGCGGTTACCGCTATGAGTATAACGGCACGGAATGTGCATACAGCGAGGACGGCAAGGGTGTTGCGGGCAACGCCACAGTGGCGCCGCGCCCTGCGAACGAGTATGCGTACATCGACAAGGATGGGAAGCTGACCACGCAGGCCAACTGCACGGAGATCACGGAGCGTACCGATGACATCTCGACACCGGGCTGGTATGTGGTAAAAGAGAATGTCACGATCTCCGGGCTCAATATTTCCGGCGAGGTCAACCTGATTTTGTGCGACGGGGCAACGCTGACCGTCACCAGCTTTATGAATGTTACGCAAGGCAGCACGCTGAACCTTTACTGGCAGTCTGCCGGTACCGGCAAGCTGACGGCGGCGGCCATCAGTGTGCTGGGCACTGTAACTGCACCCGCCGGAGAAATGAAGCGGACCACCGGCGAGGGTGGCACGACCTTTGAGAAGTGCTTTGAGCATGACTGGGGATACACAAATAACGGCGACACGCACACGGCGATGTGCAAGCTGTGCGGCAAGGCCGAAGCTGCGGAGAGCCACAAGTATGACAGCTGGGCACCTACCGATGCAAATATCCACACCGGGACGTGCGCCTGCGGCGCGACCAAGACAGAAGGTCACACCCTGACCTGCACCCCCAACGCCGATGGGCTGACCCACAGCACGAAGTGCAGCGTGTGCGGCTACACGGCAGCGGCGGAAAGCCACGACTTTAATCAGACCGATAATTACGGCAAAAAGTGCGCCTGCGGTGCATATCTGGCGGCGGAGTGCAACGGCCAGCAGTACGCTACGCTGGCCAGAGCCATCGAGGCGGCAAATGGTGCAGATATCACGCTGCTGACGGTTGTTAGCGAGAATGTTGTCGTTGATGGCGACAGCATCAAGGCAGGCATTATTCTGGGTAACGGCAAAACTATAGACGACATACCCTATCCGTCCAATTGGGTGGCAGATAGTAACGGCATTCCATTGACCATGGAAGCCGGAGAGATTACGCTCAAGGATGGCGCGCTGGCGCAATTCACGGGGTATGCCAGTGCCAACAACGCAATTGCACTCAAGGGCGGCACATTGACCGTGGCAGATACGGTAACGAAAATTATAGGCAGCGTCGCTTCCGAGTCTGGGCAGCGTGCCGCCATCGAGGCAACCGGCGGCGTGCTGGATCTGCAGGGCAATACCCTGCTGGACGGCGGCTTGACCATGAGCGGCGATGCACAGCTGAAAAACAAGCTGACAGCCGGCACATTTACCAACAGTGGAAGCGAGACTTACAGCGTCAGCGTAGAGGGCTCTAGCCAATACACCACGGTGTTCGATCTGCTGGAGACAGGCTATGCTTTTGCCGTATACAACGAAGATGCCCCGACAGGCGATGTAATTGCCAAGGATACTACTACCAGAGAGCTGACAGAGGATGTTGCTGTCATCAAGTGTACGCACAAGGGCGCAAACAACAAAAGTCTGTTCAAGGATAACACGTGCACAGGCTGCGGCTTCACCTGTGCGCATGAAACGGTTGAAAATGGTGTTTGCACCGTCTGTAAGCAGCAGATGAAGGCAAAGGCTAGCGCAAGCGATGGCACAGAACAGTACTATCTTGACTTGCAGGAAGCCTTTGAAGGCGTTGCGGATGGCGGCACGGTGACGATGCTGACAACGCTTACAGATGATGACACGATCAGCTTCTGCTGTGATGCAGAGGGGAATCCTGTCGAAAAAACCGTTACGCTCATGATGAATGGGCATAGCCTGTCCTATGAGGGCGCTTCATCTTTGAACATACAGAGCGGCAAGCTGATCATCGGCGATGAAGTAACGATTTCCCAGCCTGCAACAGCGGCGGTGCCTGCTGTCTTTGTAGATAACAATGAGCCAAGCAAGGACAGAGGTACGCTGGAATTCAAAGGCAAGGCAAACCTTACCGGCGGCTTGTTGATCCAAAACTGGGGCAAGTTGGAGGGTGGCCTGAAGGAAGGCACGATTATCACAAGCAACGGTACATACAGCGTTTCTGTAGAGCGCTCTGAAACTTACAGCAATGTGCTGGGCTTGCTGGGCGATGGGCTTGCTTTTGCGAAGAAAGATCATCCAGATGAACTCGTCAACGGAAATGTAAAACAGCTGACCGAGGACGTTATCGTGGTGGCACACAAGCATAGCCCGAAGTATACGCAGAATCCCGACCCGGATGCGCTCCAAACCTACATCTACATCTGCGACTGCGGCTTCGTATGTCCGCACGATCGCTTCACGAACAGCATCTGCGACATCTGCCACGCGGCGTGTACCCATGACGAGTATACCAGCGACGATAAGTGTGCTCGCTGCGGCGCGCCGTTTGCGGTGCGGGTGGAGTGTACCGATAGCGTGGGTATCACATCGAACAAGCTGTACATGAAGACCACCACTCAAGACGGCACCGATGATACGCTGCGACAGGTCTTTAACGAGGCCGCAGATGGCAGCACCATCACCCTGCTGGCAAACGGGACGCTGCCTCGCGGCATATATGCCAGCAAGACCCTCACGCTGGATCTGAACGGACATAGCCTGAGTGGGTACAGCTTGAATGTCGGCGGCCTTACGGCCACGAGCCAGGTTCGCACCGGTAAACTGACGGTCATTGACAGCAGCGGCGGTAACGGCGCGGTGGGAGTGACCGTGCGGGACGGCGGTACACTGGTATTTGATCCGGGAAATGACCATACCACTTTGCTCCGGCTGGAGGTTTGGGGCGGCACAGTCAAGCTGTACGGCGGAAAGATTTCGAGAAGTGGTCTACAGCTGCATAAAGGTATCACATTGGGCAATCTGCTTCCCCAGAAAGCGGGGCTTGCTTACTACTGTGGCGATACGCAGCTCACGCTGGAGGAAGCCGCTTCCAAGACCTGCGACCTGGTGGTAAAGTCGTGCAGCCACGGCGGCAAGAACGGCTTTGACGGCAGCTTTGCTACCTGCCCCTACTGCGGCGTGGCTGCGGTGGCTGAAACAGCCTTGAACCATGGCGAGGGCAGCCGCCTGCAGCGGAGATTTGCTGATTTGCAGACAGCCCTTGACGCAGACAGAGACGGTGGCGCGATCCTCTATCTGCTGGCAGACGTGACCGGCGATTATACCATCGATGGCACGCAGGACACGGGACTTAACCTGAACGGCCACTCCATCAAGGGCACGGTGACGGTCAAGGGCACCCTCACCACCACCTTGAGCAATACGGAAAACACGGCCACAACCAGCATTGATGAGGTCGTTGCCTACAAGGGTGCAAAACTTGGCGGGTCGAAATATCCTGCCGTGATCGGCACATTGACGTTGGCAGAGGGCGCGACGTGGAAAACGATTCTGAATGACACAGCACTTGGATACAAGGTGTTCAACGCGGATGGCACCCACAAGTGGTGTGCTCGGGATGATGTCAAAGGCTCGCAGTTGAACAATGTTATCATCAATAGACTGCCCATCACCACCAAGACCTTGAATCTGAAGGTCGATGGCAAGAACCTGACCGGTAACTCGCCGAAGGTGGAGCGCGGCACGACCGTCCAGCTCTGCGCCAGCTGCAATACAAGTGGTGCGGATGTATACATCTACACCGGGAAGATCGATGGAAACAACGTGCCCACATACAGCCAGAAGAAAGCTGAATATAAAAAGATTGGCAGCAACTGGTACTACGTTGTAGACCTCGACGCTAACACAATCGGAACCTACGACATTTATTTCACCGCCACCAAGGACGGCTATTCGGTGACGAGCAGCCACAAAAAGCTGACCGTCACCAAGGCCACCATCCCTGCCAGCGTGATCACCGCGCCTGCAGCAAACGCCTTGACCTACAACGGCAATGAGCAGGTGCTCGTCAAGGCGGGCAGCGTGGGCGCGGAGTACGGCGAGATACAGTACCGTCTGGGCACGAGCGGCAGCTTCAGTACTGCCATTCCCACCGCCACCGATGCCGGAACGTACACGGTCTATTACAAAGTTGTAGGCGCTGAGGGCTACAATGACACCACTGCTAAGTCCATAGAAGTAACCATCAGCCCGGTAAAGATCAAAGGCATCGGCAACGTCGCTTCCGTCTCCAAGACCTACGACGGCAGCGCAAGCGTTACGCTTCCCAAGACCAATCTGGCGTTCCTCGACGCTGCGGGTAGCACGATTTCCCTCCCCGAGAGCGCTTATACGATCACGGACGCCCGCTTTACCACGCGGCAGGATGACTCTATCTATGAGGATTCGCCGAACGCCGGCACGAAAGAGGCCATTTCCTTCACCCTGACACTCACAGATTCCAACTACGTGTTCGAGGGCGAGGCGGCAAACGCCAGATCGGCCAACTTCAATTTCACCACCAATGATGACCGCTTTCAGATCAATCAGGCCACAGTGACCCCGGCTGAGATCACGCTGTTTGTTTACAACGACATGGCAAAGACCTACACGCTCAATCTGGCCACGCGCCTGCCGGAGCTGACTCAGGGCTGCGAATACGGCGAAATCCAGTATCAAGAGTGCACTTACAATTTTACGGATAGAACCTACCTCGACAGTAAGAACGGTATGTCCGTGTCAAACGAGGGCGTTCTGACTCTGCCCATCGTGGCCGCCCACTCCGCAGTTGCTAACAAGCAAATCGGCACGATAACCGCCCCGGTTGTAACCGCGAACTATCAGCAGTTCGAGCTGACCATCAAGGTCGTTATTGGCGAGAAAATCACGCCCGTACAGTCAGATAACTTCAAAATCAGCGCGACGGGCATCACCTACCGCCAGACATTGGAAAACAGCACGCTCACCGTCAAGGGCACGATGAAAGACCCCACCACACAAGAAGAGGTCAAGGGCACCTTCGCGTGGAAGAATAAATACGACTTACCCATTAACACCGGCGATGTGTACTTCGATTGGACATTCACCCCGGACGAATCCTACGGCGGCATTTACGCAGCCGTAACCGACATCGTGAAAGTCCCCGTCGCCCCCAAGTCCATCGAGGGCGCAACCATCACGCTGGAAAAAGACGAATTCGCGTACAACGCGGCGGAACAATCGCCGAAGATCACCGGCGTGACGCTGGAGAACTGGGATGAAACAAGAATCACCTATGTCATCAAAAGCGGCGACAAGGCCACCGATGTCAGCGACAGAATCACCCTGACGATCGAAGGTACCGGCAACTACACCGGAACTGCCACAGTAGAGTGGAAAATCATCCCTGCGGAATTGACCGTCAGCGTTCAGAGCGTCACAAAGGAGTATGACGGAACCACCAACGCAACGGTGACGCCGAAATTTAACGGGCTGCAAGGCGGGGACACCCTCACCGCAGCGGATTACAGCGTCACGGCTGATTTCGACAACGCCAACGTGGGGTACAAAAAGATCGTTACCGGCAAAGTGACACTGAACCAAAAAGATACAGCAAAAAACTATCTGCTGAACGATGGAAATTTCAGAACTGAAGACGGCACCATTGCCAAGGCTGCTGCCCCCACAGTACAGCCCGTTGAGCTGACCATCTACAATGTGGATGTGCAAAAAGACTATTTTGTCGACCTGCCGCCGCTGCCTGACTTGGATGAAGGCAAATCCTATGGTACAGTAAACTACAACAATCTGCATACGATCATCTTGTCTGAAGGGTACACAGCCCAAAGTGCGCTGGTCGCCAATCCTGAAAACTTAAATACTTACCGGTTAATGCTGCGCATGAAGCAGACCGGCAGCCTGACAGGAGAAATCGGCACGGTCACGATTCCGGTCACCACCTCCAACTATCAGGACATCAATCTGACTGTCAAGGTCAACGCGGTGAACCAAATCAAACCCGAGCCGGACGGCACAATCACCGCAACGACGATTACCTACGGCGATACACTGAGCAACAGCGAAATTTCGGGCAAGATGAAAGACCCCGACACGGGGGATGCGGTCAACGGTACGTTTACATGGATGGATGGCACGGTTAAGCCTGATGCGGGCAGCAATAATGCCACGTGGACATTCACCCCGGATGCGTCCTACGGCGGAAAATACACGACGAACAACGGCACCTCAACTGTTACGGTCAACCGCAAGACGGTTACGGTTTCAGGTATCACCGCAAGCGACAAAGTTTATGATGGCACGACCAATGCAAAGCTGAATTTCAGCAACGCCAAATTTGCCGGTATTCTGGAAAATGACACGCTGACCGTTACTGCTAAGGGTGTGTTTGAAAAGCCTGACATCGGTAAGCAGAAAGTAACGATTTCCGATTTGACGCTGGGCGGCGATTCTGCCGCCAACTATGTGCTGGCTGAAAGCGGAAATCAGACCGAAACCACCGCCACCATCACTGCCAAGAAAGTCACCGTTACCATTACCCCCAACGGCGGCACTTACGGCGAAACCATCACCCCTGCCACCGTTACGGCAAACGGTGTTGTGGGCGAGGATGCCCCGAAAATCACGCTGACCTACACCGGCACAGCCAACGATGGCACCGAGTACACCGGCACCACACCGCCCACCAAGGCAGGTACTTACACCATCACGGCAACCATCACCAACCCCAACTACAAGCTGGATGCCGACACCGCTACTGCTGAATTCACCGTTGCCAAGCGCTCCGCTACCGTCACCCCGGACAACAAGTCTAAGGTATATGAGGAAAAAGACCCCGAACTGACTTACAAAGTCAGTGGTGTACTGGACAGTGAAACGCTGGAAGGTATCACGCTGGCTCGTGCTAAGGGCGAGAATGCCGGCAAGTATGCCATCACCGCTACCGCCGATGCAGGCGCAAACCCGAACTACGCTGTGACGTTTGCCGAGGGTACGTTTACCATCGAGCCGAAGTCTATCAAGGGCGCAACCGTTGTGCTGGGCAAGGGTCTTGCCGCCAACGGCGCGGAACAGACCCAAACGGTGGAGAAAGTCCTGCTGGGCGATAAAGAAATCCCCGCTGACTCCTACACTGTGACGGGCAACACCGCCACCGCCTACGGCATATACACACTGACCATCACCGCCAAGGACAACTATACCGATTCTATTACATGGACCTATGTGATTGCTCCCTCCAAGGCCGAGGATGCCCCCGGCGAGGAGATTACGATTGGCAGCGGCAAGGTGAAAGTAGATGTTAAGTCTGAGGGCGCTGTACCGTCCGTCGGTCTGCTGACTGACAAAGCAGAATTGCTTGCCATGCTGGTGGACAGCGGCGACATAACTGCCGATGAACTGGTGCAGATTGCCAACGGCGCAAGTGTGGACATTGTGCTGACCGTGAAAGAAGCCAATGTTCCCGATGTAGTAAAAACGGCGATGGCACAGGCTGCCAAGGGCTACACCATTGGGCAGTATCTTGACATCAGTCTGTTCAAGTACATGACCGTGAATGGTAACCGGCAGCCCGATGCAGCCCTGCACACGACTAAGAACGCATTGCCGATCTCCGTTGTGGTGCCGGACGCGCTTATCAATACGAACAGCGCGGTCAACCGCACCTACTGCATTGTGCGCAACCATGAAGGTACGATTACTGTGCTGGATGCCGCGTTTGACGCAGCCAACAAGACGCTGACCTTTAAGACCGACCGCTTCTCTATCTACGCGATTGCCTATAAGGACACCGCCGTGCCGAGCAGCGGCAGCAATCCGGGCAGCAACAACAGTTCAAACGACAGCGAAACCAAGAAGAACGAAGTTGCTCCCACACCGGCACCCACACCGGCCCCCACCCCGGCAAGCACTTCAAAGCCGTCCACCATAACGGCAATGCCGCAAACGGGCGATA
>ONZX01000562.1_pt1 | contig 23424 bp, 23 predicted proteins | sample 1671831 | NCBI WGS metagenome assembly ONZX01 (sample SAMN06348197, study PRJEB24527) | human gut metagenome | reverse complement strand
AATAGACCCATTGGAAGAGTCAAGTATGCACTGGCTTAATTCCGCCAACGGGTAAAAGCACTATTTATCTAGAGGATGATTTATTAACTAAGTCATCCTCTTTTATAACCTTCAAAACAGACGATTTCTCACAAATAAAATCTACCTTATCCAGATTGCTGTTTTATTTTAAATCATTATTTTTGCTTCCATAACTTTATTATGAAAAAACACATATGGCAAGATCATACAATGATTTAGGAGTTGAATTCAAATATCTGATAGTCAATGATACAGACCGTAAATTTGGGCTATATATCAATACAGTAGGAGTACAAGCTATACGTCCTAATTCTCCTTATCCAATAAAAGATCATCCTTCCGGTTATCTGTTTAATGCAAAAAAAGGACGTATCTTACGCGAATACCAATTACTTTATATTACAAAAGGAAAAGGAACATTCGCCTCCGATGGCACTCCAGAACGAAATATTGGAAAAGGAAACCTGATTGTACTATTTCCTGGACAATGGCATACGTATAGCCCGGATGTACAAACCGGATGGAACGAATATTACATCGGATTCGAAGGAAGCTTTATCGACCAGTTTGTTAGAAACGGATTCCTGTCAAAAGAAGATCAGGTACTGGATATAGGACTCAATGAAGAACTGGTAACGCTTTTTTCACAGGCTTTAGATGTAGCAGAAGCAGATAAAAGTGCTTCACAGCAATACCTTTCGGGTATATTGCTGCACATCATCGGCATGATATTTTCCATTTCAAAAAACAAAGAATTTGAAAAAGACAATGTTGCCGAAAAAATGGAACAGGCAAAAATTATAATGAATGAGAATGTATGTAAGGAAATAGATCCCGAAGAACTTGCAGAGAAACTGAATATCAGTTATTCATGGTTCCGAAAAACATTCAAAAAATATACCGGATATTCTCCTGCTAAATATTTTCAGGAACTTAAACTGCGAAAAGCCAAACAAATATTGATAAATACTTCCTATCCGGTAAAAGAAATCTGTTTTATGATAGGATATACATCTACCGAACATTTCTCTAACCTGTTTAAGAAAAATACAGGACTGACTCCTCTGGAATATCGTTCATTCGGTAAAGACGAATAAATATTATTTCACCTCACAAACTGAGGAAAAAATCTCCAGTCCGTGAGGTGAATACACATCTTTCTTTTAATTAAAGTACTGCCAGGGCTATTACTTGTATAAATAAAATAAGGAATACCATGGCAATCGGATAAACCGTAGCATAGGCAACTCCCGGTATGTTACTGTCGGTCATCGAATCGGCTGCTGCTAATCCCGGGGTACTGGTCATACCACCGGTAATAGTTCCCAGTAAATCGAGCATACTAATCTTAAATACCAGTCTTCCAACAAGGGCTGCAAGCAACATCGGCACAAGTGTAATAGCTGCTCCTACCCCGAAAAGCAAAAAACCACTCTCCTGAAAAGTTGACACCAGCGTCTTACCTGCCGAGGTTCCAACTTCTGCCAGGAAAAGCAAAAGACCAAGCTGACGTAATAACTGATTAGCCGGTCCGGACATTGACCAAATAATAGGTCCTGTCTTTCCAATAGCACTCAAGAAAAGAGCCATCATCAAAATACCTCCCGTCAGTCCCGGAGAGAAAGAAACTCCTCCTCCGAAAGATATATTCAGCTTACCAAACAATACTCCTAATACAATACCCATTGCAATCGGGAAGAAATCGGTATCCGAAAGTTTCTTCACATCATTTCCAATCAAGCGGGCTACAGCCTGAATACCTTCTTTTTCGCCCACTATCATCAGTTTATCACCAAATCTCAATTCCAAATCAGGAGAAGGTGACAAGTCAATACCACTTCGGCGTACACGAGTTACTGTACATCCAAAGTTACGCTGCAAATTCAAGTCACAAAGTTGCTTGCCTACCATATCCTTTTTTGTCAGAAGCAATGATTCGATGCTCTGTGTATGAGTTAACGGCAATTCACCCTCCTCACGTGTTCCCAACATCAGTGCAAGATTGTTCAACGAATCTTCACTTCCTACAGCCTGCACATAATCTCCCTCTTCCAGCATGGTATGTGCTTTAGGTATAATAATTTCTTCACCTCGTTTCAGACGAGAGATAACAGCTCCTGTCATTACACGGATATTCAGCTGCATCAGTGTACGGCCTATTGCTGTTGGATTGGTCACTTTAAACAAACAAGTACCAAGCTCCGGAAACTGGCTCCGGCGTTCTTTCTCCAAACGGCGTGCCTCCTGTTCTAAATCAACATGAAGCATTTTCGGCAAAAGCTTGACAAACAAAATCACGCCAATAACTCCAAACGGATAAGCAATACCATAGGCAATAGATGCCAAGGGCGACTGTGTGCTGTCGATAGCAACAGCAAGTCCTGGTGTACTGGTCAATGCGCCGGCTATCAATCCCACCAAGCTCGGTGTATCAATGCCAAACAAATATTTTAGTCCTACTCCCGTAAGGCAAGCAGAAGCTACGATAAGTAAAGTAATCAGAATAAGTGTTTTTCCTTTACTCCGGAATGAATGAAAAAAACCGGGCCCCGCCTGAATACCGATAGTAAAAATGAACAGAACCAATCCGAAGTTACCTAATTCTTTAGGAATACTCACCCCCCAATGGCCGAAAGCCAGAGCTATGAAAATAACGGCAGAAACATCAAGTGACAGCCCCGCTATCTTGATGCGCCCCAACATGAACCCCAAAGCTACAATAAGAAAAACAGAAAAGTAAGATGACTGAAGTAAATCGATTAACATAATTCATTAAATATAAAGGTGTGATTAAAGCACAAATATACGACTTTCCGGCATATTTACAAATAAAACAGACAGTTAGCCCCTTGCCCTATCTATTTATTTAGCCGATAAACTTTGAAATGCAGCAGAATACTTGTAGCTTTGCAACCGTTTTCATTTAGATAACTTATTATGGACTTTACTAAAAGAATATACGCTTTTGTCACTTTTCTGTTATGTTTCACATTTATCCTTCCTCAAAATGTACATGGAGAAGAAGATAAAGAAACGGAATTTCGTATCACAATTCTGAAAACAAGCGGCGAACCGCAGGTCGGAATGATACTGAAAATAAACGGACGGAGCGACAAATATCTGTCGAACGAACAAGGCGTGATTACATTTCAATACAAAATAGACAAGTCATACAACCGCCTTGCAAATATTTATTTTCCGGGAGATGAAACAAAAGCAGCAACTTCTTTTGTCCTGAAAGAAACAGAAACAAGTAAAACCATTTATCTTGACAGTCAGGAAGATATTGCCTCATTTAAACAAAACAACAAAACGGTCACAATAGAAGGATTTGTTAAAGACTCGTCTCAAAAGCCCATTCAGGGAGCTATCATCAGTATACAAGGAACCGGACGAAAGGTGTTGAGTGATGAAATCGGTCTGTTCCGCATAGAAGCCGACTATAATCACCCTATTACTATTCGGGCGGAAAGAATGGAAAACCGTTTGCTGAATATTACCACTTTCCTCCAGCATCCTGATGAACCATATACAGTCATCATGTATCGCAAGAACTCTACCCGTATTTATTCTGTCGTAGAGGAAATGCCTGAATACCCCGGAGGTATGAAAGCGTTTGTCAATTATCTGAAACGAAAACTGGTTTATCCGCCACAAGCAAAAAAAGAAAATCTTGAAGGAGTAGTAGCCGTACAGTTTGTTGTAGAAAAAGACGGACGAATCACCTCACCTACGGTTGTACGTAGTCTGCGAGCTGATATGGACTCGGCTGCCCTGACTGCAATACGTAATATGCCCAATTGGATACCTGCCCGTGAACACGGCATGCGAGTACGCTGCAAATATTCGGTTCCGGTACAATTCAAGATAGAACGTCCGAAGCCGGCTCCTAAGAAAACGCCACTTGCAACTGACACAATTGCCGCACCGAAAGACAGTCTTGGTACAGATTCACTGGCTACAGACTCATTGAAAAAGATTGTATTACCAGGCGATTCCTTATTAAAGGACTCATTACGAATCAAACCCGACTCACTGTTACAGAGAGGTGACAGCCTATTACTACGACCAGATAGTCTGACTGCATTGAACGACTCGCTTGTTGTATCCAACGATTCGATAGCAGCACAACCAACAACCGACCAGCCGGCCGACAAGCCTAAGAAAAGAAACATATTTGTACGCTTCTTCCGCTGGTTATTCGGTATAAAAGATTAAAATTAAATTACAATATAAACAGACACGGATTTATGCTACTTTCTCTCAAGAGAAGCCTGCATAAATCCGTGTTATTTTTTCCTGTAAGACCACTAGAAAATTCGTACAGAAAATAAAAAAACATCTCGATGTTTTTAAGAAAACATGGTGAAAAGTTTATTCAATCATCACCATGTTTTTTTAGAAAAGAAAAAATACATTTTTATCGCTTCAAGTTAGAAAGCAAAACATTACCGTTAGCCACTGGATTCCAGCCATCTTCACCTTTCAACACCTCTTCCGGCTGATAAGCAGAAACGTCTTTCAACTGTTTAGCGTACGGTACACGTGCAGAAGTATCTGCTCCTTCCCCCTTATTCTGATACTCCGCATAAAAGACAGTAGATTCATTCGACTTCTTTCCCCAGTTATTCCATCCGGCAGGTAAAATATGCTTACCCAATTCACATTGAATGAACACTGCTTGTGCATAAGGGCGCCACGGGCGTGACAGATAAACTTCTTTTACCTCATCGGCTCCTGTCAGACGACAATTCCAGAATACATAACCATACTTTTTCCCTTTATCAGTAGAAGGAGCTGTAACATAACCATTTCCTACACTGTGAATAGTACAGTCTTTAAACAAAGCAGTAGACCATCCAAAGATAAAGTCGACTGTTCCTTCGATATAGCATCCTTCATAATACTGACGACTGTCTTTTCCATACGTATAAAGTGTATCCTGATTTCCCAGGAAACGGCAGTTCTTAAAATAAGCACGGTCACCGTCTACAAAACAAGCAACAGCCTGCCCTACTCTTCCGGCCGTATTGGCAAATGTAATATTTTCGGCATAAAAATCAGGAGCATAGATATATACGGTAGATGAACCGGAAGTAGACATTTCCTCTCCGAAACAATTTTTCTTCGAAGCATAAGCGTCGTCTGTCAATACTGCTCCATCTTCTCCTATCAGAGAAATATTAATCTTTGACTCAGGAATAATCACTCGTTCTTTATATTCTCCTTTACGAACCAGAATCGTTGTACGCTTATTTTTTCGAAAATCGGGAACAGCATTGATAGCCTCCTGTACTGTAAAGAAGTCACCACTACCATCCTTTGCCACTACATAATCGTAAAAACGGACATATTTACCTAACTCCGGTAACTGTTTCTGAACAGCTTCGGCAGCCAGTGCCGCAACTTTACGCGCACCATATATATTCAGGTGAGTATTATCCTGACGTCCCTTCGGACAAGCAGCATAGGTGTCAGCAGGAATCCACATAAATAGTTTTTTCGATCCTTCAACCCCATAAGATTCTACCAGTTTCTTAGTAGCCTGATTCAGGTCAATAAAGCAGACATCCATTTCCTTAGCGACATTCCGCGGAGATTCCAGATATTTTCCGTGAGTATCAATCAGTGTATCTCCTTCTACTACAGCCTCATCCTTTTCCGGACGAATATCATCGGCTGCCACAGCATCTGGATTTACACCAAAATTCCGACGCACGATAGAATTAAACAACACAGGAATTCCTCCTTTGGCACGTGTTTCACGAACAAATTTCCGTAAATTCTCATCGAAGGTAGTTCCCGGATCTGTATGACGTTCCGGCTGAGGTTTTTCATCATTATGTCCGAACTGTATGAACACATAATCGCCCGGACGAATCTTGTTAACAACAGTTTCCCAACGTCCTTCATCGATAAAACTTTTCGAGCTTCGACCGTTCATCGCATGATTCTCCACACGGACATCTTCGGTAAAGAAACTTCCCAAGACATGTCCCCATCCCCGTTCCTGATTATTACCTTCCAACGGTTTATTCGACATAGTAGAATCGCCAATCATATAGATTGTTATCACATGATCAGCTTTAAATGCTGATAAAATCAAGACAATCAGCGCTACTAATACTAACTGAATTTTTCTCATCTCCTTTTTTATTTCTGTTTTACATTTAATTCTTTATTGAAGAAATCCAGAATCGCCTTCTGTATTTCTTTACTGCAAAAATGAGGCAAGTCGTATAATTTGGTCTGCAAGTGTTCACCGGCTCCCTGGCTATCCCATACTTTCCGCATAGTATCGTAAGCAGCCTCTACACCTTCTACCGGGAACAATTTATCTTTCTTGCCGTTAGTAAACAACATCGGCTTAGGGCAAGCAATAGATGCCACATGAGGATAATCCATATATCGGCGGATATTAGGAACCAGCATTGCATAAGCAGAACCACCTTTGTTCTGATTGTTTGTCATAGTCATCAAACTGTCCGTAGTATTCATCCAGCAGACAGCAGCTCCTGCCTTCACAGCATCAGTAGCAGCCATTGTCATCCAGGCACGGTGAGCTCCCATAGAAAATCCCATAGTCGCCACTTTTTCTTTATCTACCTGTGGCAAAGAAGCCAAGAACTCCGCACTACAGATATCATCCCAGGCTATCAGACCTCCCCACGACATTCCCATTTGTAACAAATTGGCAGACAAAGCCTGCTGAGAATCGTAACGTGCATACTCTTTCCGACCGCGTTCTCCCCAGAACAAAGCATCGAGAGCCAATACAACGTATCCGTTCTCTGCCAGATAATCGCCTACATATTGTCCGTCGTAACAACCTACAGCCCAGTTATCAGCATCCTTCATCACAATTTCTGAGACTCCAAACGGACGTACCATTTTTTCTTTTCCAATAGTAAAATGTGCTCCATGATCATGCAAAAGCAGAACAGCAGGAAATGGTCCTTTACCTTCCGGAACCAGCAGGTAAGCCGGCACACGAGAATATTCTGAAACATTGAAAACAATTTTTTGAGCCTCATAACCTTTGCGCTTTTCTGTAGCTATAACCTTCATATCGTAAGGAGCAACTGGGGGAGCCGGCTGTATGCACTCCAGCAGTTTCTCACGTGCCTGCTCACGCCATTTGCCGAAATCCTTTTCAGGAGCATTTCCCCATGCCATCGGATAAGTCAGACTTTTTTTCAACTGCTCATAAAACAGAGGCATATCATTTTGTACTTCATAACCCGTGTAAGCCTTTTCTGCTTCTACTTTTTTAAGCCATTCTTTATACAACTTAAATAATTTCTCTGGAGCATATGTATACCAGGCATATCCAACACGACGTTCTAGTTTTACATCCGAAAGCTTATATACTTTAATGCCATCACGGTTACACATAAACGGAGTATTATCGCTCATCTCATAAAAACGTGACCAGATACGGGGAGCCTTCTTATCCTTCACGACAACCAAGTCGTAAGGATATTCATGATTGGCAGCTTTATCTTCAGGAATAGCTACCTTTTCTACACGCATACCTGTTATCGCAACTCTCTCAAACCAAGCCATAGCTGCTTTGACAGACTCAACCACTTCATCAGAAGGATGAGGTATTTCCATCAGCAATCGAACTACATCGCAGCTTTCACCAGCTGTCAGAGAGGCCAGTTCGAAAGTACGTGCATTGGTCGGAAGCAATGTATTATTGTCATGCTGTTGCCCCCAAACGGTCTTAACTCCATTCTGTACATATTGTGCTCGCAAAATCATATCAATACCCTTATTAAAAGCCTGACAGATTCTTTTGCGCATCGTATCGTCCAGCCAGGAAAAATTCAAATCACCTTCGTTGATATGCAAAAACAAACGTAATACTCCGGTAGTAACCTCATCGTTAAAGGTAATAGCATCTACATCCCATCCACGCCAGCCTCCGTTTTTTTTCTGAGTTTTCAACAGATATTCCAGCCCATCGAGTACAGCGTTCTTGTACTTCGTTGCTTTGGTCAGCGTATAAACTTGTGCCAGATATTCTATCTGAGAATAAGTATTCCGGTTATCAAGCGTACTACGGCGATGATAATCCGACAAAGTATTCAAGACAGAATCGGCAGGAAGCTCTGCCATCCAGTCAATATTTTTGGGCCATCCTCCATCCTCATTCTGATAAGCAACAAAATTATCAGCAATCTTCGTATACTGCTCAGGCGAATAGCGTTTATAGTTCCGTTCTTTATGCTCCAGATTCCAATGGTGGATTCCATCATGTAATGCACTCATAGAAGGAACTGTCTGCGACATTGCATAACTGCCCACTCCCAGCAGCAAACTCATTAAATAATATTTTTTTTTCATGGCATGTTTACATTAAGATTGATTTGTTTCCAAAAATAAGCAAAATGAGAGGTGGAGAAAGGTAATAATTGTTCTAATGTGGTTATTATTTAACCAAAATCTCCACATATAATACATTCAAACATATTTTCTCCGTTAACAGACTAAAATATCCAAATGGTATACTCTCAGGCAGCATACAACAGCCTCTTTCTATCTGCCTCCCAGTCACTTCACATTTCCTTCCAAAGCTGCAATAAGCGCCATCATATTTTTAATATACGCAGCAACAGAAATGCATTGTTGTCCATCTGTACAAGGATAAGGAGAAGTATCAAAATCATCCCCCACCATCTTCCTGCTATAATCTTCCTTACCTGATAAATCAGGAGTCCACCCACAACGATATGGATGAGAAGTTGAAGGCAGATCAGAAAGCCAGTAACCTTGTTTTTTTACCTGAGCCATCAGATTACTGATTTCTTTCTCTGTTACAAGGCGAGGACAATGTGTATAATATTTCGGTAACGGACACAATTCATCTGATAATAAAGGTGATTGGGAAAGCAACTTATTTTTATCAATCTTTTTCACTTCATCGAAATCCTTTCTCAACTGTTCAGGATTAACAAAAGTAGCAGAACTATAATGGGCAATTGTATTTTCTATATTCTGATCTATATAATACTTACCATTATAAATATTACCTCCCTTCCGATGCACATACAATGGTTTTCCCGTATCAGGATCAATAAACCGAGGTACTAAGATTTCATCGGGATTGTCTGATTTACGATGCCATTTACGGACTTCTGTTTCAGGTAATTTTTGAGATTCAAGAAACTTAATAGCAGCAGGTATCCCCGAAAGGAAACGAGTATCAGCTGTCAGCTTATAATATTCCATCATCTGATAAATCATACCGACAGTAGTACCCGTATTTACACTGCGTGGCTCATAAGAACGAGCATGGGCAGGCTTTAAGTCGGTCACCGTATACTGATCTGCCCATCCTGCATAAGGCTCTCCTTGCTGAAGAGTTATCGTAAGGTACATTGCCCGCATAATAGGCTCCTTTATATTCTGAAGCCCCATAGCCTGATAGCATTGAATCAGGAAATCAATAATTTCCGGTGTTACATCATCGTTTAAAGTTATAAAAGAAGAATAGTCCTCCTTACCTTCAAAAGGATGATCGTATCGCAACGGATAACGCTGTGGCCAGCCTCCGACAGGATACTGACTTTCTAAAATAAAATGAATAACTTTTTCTAGCGGAACTTTATATGCAGGATCATTTTTCTCTACATACATACGTAATAAAAACTTAGCAGCAGAAATAGTGCCCAAATCATCGTAAGTAGCATTACCATAATAATGTCGGAACTCTTCCAGACGCCAGCCACTTTTTCCTACTGTTTCATACCACTCCTTCAAGGAGTTCTCTCCAGCAAAGTCAAAGACGTAATTCCATCCCCCACATTCAAGTTGCCCCCATATTAAGACATTAGCAACTTTTTCGGCTGCTTCATAGTAAAACTCATCACCAGTAGCGTGATAGGCATCCAATAACAAATGACCAACACTCGGAGTTCCGGGAGGTTGAATCCAGACCATTGTCCTTTTCGCCTCCATTTCTCCCCACGAGCGCGACAAATCGGGCAAATAATTCCAGACAAAGCCTCCCCGATAACTTACACTGTCCATCATGTAACGGGTTGCAGATTTCATCGTGTTTAAAATATCCTCTTTCTCACCATTCAAAGAATGTGCCTGAATTTCCCCACAAAGACAAGCACCAGCAAAAAGAGTCAAGCCTACTTTAATACAAACAGGCTTCAGCATGTGTTTCATCGTTTATTTTATTTAAGATTCGTATTTATGCAAAAATAAAAAAAATAACAGATTTAAGAATATTCTGATAATATTCTTATTGAATATGTTACAGAACCATTATGCGATTCTAAGCATAATTTTTCTAATTCTGTTTCATATTTTTTCACAGAATCATAGGCGTTGTCTCTAATAGTTGAAGTACTTTTTTTGCAACCAATAATTAGAAAACAAATAGTTATATATATACAAAAAGTAACAATTTTCATAAAGCGTATTTTTACTATTATAAAAAGTGGATGCTTTTAATTTAATGCATCCACTTTCTATTTTTGGAATTTATCGTTTACGTGGTTTAGATTCTCTTACCATAGTTTCAACATCGTTTTGATAATTCCGAACACCACCACCATTAAAATTATTTGTAGCATTTCCCCATCCTTTGAACTCATATGATGTTTCTCCTGTTTTTTTATCATATTTTACACTACTTTTGAATCCTTTGGTTGCAAGAATTCTAATGCCATAATACAAAGAATTAGTTACACTCATTTTTTCTTTTTTTCTTCATACCATAAGCATTTTTTTATAGAACGCTTACAGCATATTATATATAATACCTCTCAAGGCAAAAGGTTTTATGAAAAACTTTACCAAAAGAGAGTATGTTATAATTCCCCAAACTATGGATAATGGAAGAACCACGAAAAAACACCAATCAGGAATCTTATAATTATAACCATTCCCTTCGAATTTTTTATTTATCAACCATATCTTTTTGTTAGGGAAAAATCTTAAATAAGAGTATATTAATATCATTAGTAGATAAATGGATAACAAATATCCATCATTTCTATGGTATGAATCCCTTAATAGTTCGCACAAAAATAATGCGAATGGGAAAAAGAGAAACGCAAAGACCATTGCCATATACAATGGGCTAAGAAACTTTGCGGACTCTCTTTTTTTGTTATAAGCCCAATATACTCTATAAAATATATAATCTATCATATTTCCATTCTAATAATACACCATTATCTATATCATAACGCTCTTCAATGGCTGCATCGAGGTGTTCTCCAATACTTTTTCCCGTAGAGAGTTTTGTTACAATATCAGCCCCAAAATAAGCCTGAATTTCAGTATGCCATCCGAGGGCATCGCATGAAGCATCGGCTGTAGTAGAGATATTGGTAATATTGTATCTAAAGTTTTCATTAGAACATTGCAGAGTTCTCTGTTTCAGAGAGTATTATGGCTTATAGGTCGTGTAAACCAACCAATTCCGAATAGCTTTGACATTATAAGCTTTATCATAGAAAATCGTTATTACGGGAACCTGCTTTATATCTATGTTGAATATTGTAGTTGAATACAAGTTTAAACTTTCTTTTTGTATCAGAATCCTATGCCGTCTAAATCTCCCTCCTGTATATATTGAATCAGATAACTGAGTTACTGACATGAGCAGTTCTTTATCTCCGCCGTAATCAGATGTGAAAACATTGCCGTGATCGAGATAATACTTTAAGACTTCTCTAGAGTATAGTTCTTTTTTTTCGATAATTGTTGTTGTATCATTATTAACATCAAGCATAAAATATTTAACATTGTCTATCGGCAACAAAATATGCTGACTTTTCGATTTACAACAACCCAATATGCTGATACTTGTAAGTATCATACCGGTTTTAATAATGTTTTTTGTAATATTTAGAAGCATCATTGAAAATGGATTTTAATTTTTTGTTTTGTCCGATTAACTCTGAAACCGTTTTATAGTACAACTTAGACCCTGGTAATTTCGGAGATTTTCTTATTAAATCATGATGTTCATATATCCACCAGCAGTGACATATTTCTCCGCCAGCGGATCCACCCCATACCAAATACTAGCCACAGGGTTCATATATCTTGCACCGTAATAGTATAAGCTGGTTTCTTCATCGAACTGTTTGCCGTTGAACTTATACGGTAGGTCTTCACTGCTACTATGCTCCTCAACGAAAACCTCACCGAAAGGAACATACTCAATATGCTGCACCACCTCGCCATCCACATAGTCGTTGTTGTCCTCGCCATTGTACGACGCTGTGGGGTCGTAGGTGTAGAAGGTCTCAGCACCGTTGCAATACTTCAAAGAAGCAAAATGTGAATATTTTTTGCCTCTTTCTGTTGATTTTACAGGAGGTTTATATCCTTGTCTTGATGATACATACATATGTTCTTATTTGGGTGTTATAATAAAAGAACGAAGATAGATAAAGTTTATTGCTTAGGATTACATCATTTTATAAATGAAAACACTATATGCTTGTGTCGAAAAGGTATATATGAGCTGATGGTAGAGTCGTCATCAACAACAATGACCCCTGATGTGATAAAATCAGCAGGAATACTTGCTATTCATTTAGCGATGGGGTTATGTTCACAAATTTGAGATTTCATGTAAAAAAGTCCTAATTTCTATGTTTCTCTTCTTGCAAATTATGGGATATTAAGAAAAATATCGTATCTTTGTCCCCGAATTGAGGCGTTCTTTGCATATTGCAAAATACAGAAACGAGCAGAAGTCCGCTCGTTTCCATATTGTTACCTATATAATATAGGCAAACGCCCAACTTCTTGATTTTCAATCAAAGTCCAATTTAGAGCGAGTTAACTACTTTTCTTTGTACAAAAAATGTCACAAACATTATGACGTTATTTGGAAGACTCAGTATCTAGTTTTGATAAGAAACGTTTGTGGTCTACGATATAACGGATATGTATTCCTTCACCAATAATTCCTTTAGAATCGGAAGCGGAAACCTTAAACGTCAACTTTCTGCCTTCTTCCTCTTCCAGTATGGCTGTGGCTGAAATTACTTCACCAAGTCCTGAAGGTTTGATATGTGAAGTTTGAATCATTGCTCCTACCGTTGTGGAATCTTTCGGCAGATATGGTTTGACAGCATTCATGGCAGCATTCTCCATAAGTGCGACTAAAGCAGGAGTAGCAAACACTTCCATGTCGCCCGATCCTAAAGTTAGGGCAGTGTTTCCTTTGCAGACAGTTGTTTGGGAGGTATAAGTTAATCCTTTTTCCATAATTGCTTTTTTTATTTGATGGTTGTACTTAAGTCGTTTCCTGAAGGACGTTGGAATATTCGCAAGCCGAATTCGGGAATTACAGCAAGAATATGATCGAAGATTTCTCCTTGAATTTGTTCATACTCGGGCCATACAGTGGTGTTCGAGAAACAATATATTTCCAATGGAAGTCCTTCAGAAGTAGGTTGCATCTGACGTACCATAATCATTAACTCTTTATGCGTACGGGGATGTTCTTTCAGGTAATTTTGTAGATAGTTGCGGAAGACATACAGGTTTACCACTTGTGTTTCAGGTTTGGCTTGTGCTTCATCTATCCATCCGCGAGAGGCGAACATTTCCTTTTCTCTTTCGGAGCAGAAATGTACGGTTGTCATGTCTATGAATATTGAACGTTTGATGCGTCGTCCTCCTGTTTCACGCATTCCTCGCCAATTCTGAAATGAATCGCTGACTAGTGCGTAGGGAGGTATGGTTGTAATCGTCTTGTCGAAGTTACGTACCTTGACGGTAGTCAGTGAAACTTCCAGTACATCACCGTCTGCTCCGTACTTGGGCATGGTAATCCAGTCTCCCGGGCGCAGCATATCGTTGGCCGAAAGCTGTACGCCTGCTACAAGTCCCAATATACTGTCTTTGAAAATCAACATCAGGACAGCGGCCGAAGCTCCCAGACCAGCTAGGATGGTTGCTGCATTTTGGTCGATCAGTATGCTGATGATTAATATGATTCCTATACCGATGGCAACCAAATTAATCATCTGATAGATTCCTTTCAGCGGGCGGTTGCGTAGCGTTTCATGCTCATTGGAAATTTCGTATAGTGAATTTAAGAACGAATTAACAAGCATGAGAGTTGTGATTACCAGATATATAAGACATCCTTTTAATAATATATCAAGGACTTGGGGTATATTGTTAAAGACGAATGGCAGTAACAGGTAAAACATGATGGGAGGAATCATACGGCAAAAGCTGGTCATCATTCTTTCGTTGAACAAGTAGTCGTCCCATGTAGCTTTGGTGCGAGATGTTATTTTGTGAACTGCTGGTATGACCAAGTGTCTGAATAATTTGGTTATGATATATGAAATCAGCAGGATAAGTGCGATAAGTGTAAGACGGGTGCTCCAGCTTATATTCTCTTTGTCAATGCCCATATCTGATAATTGTTGGGCTATCTCTACATACAAATCTTCCATGATTATGCGTATTTTATATATGTTACGGGCAAATATACGAAGGTTTTTTTATATATTTATCGGCAAGTAATTATAGATTAGAAGAATGTTTCATGTTTATCGTTCGTTAATTTTTATACTTTGCAGCTTGCTATGTCTGCCGTCGTGTATTCGTGACGATTCGCCATCCGGTGCGGAAGAAGTTCGTCCTGGAGACAGACTGCCCGATTTTACAGTTTCTTTAAATGATAATACCCTTGTGGTTGCTTCCGACCTGCTTGGCAAGGTTGCTGTTTTAGTGTTTTTTCATACGGAATGTCCCGACTGCCAGAAAGAATTTCCTGTCGTACAACGGCTTTATGATTATTACAGAGATAATTCTACGGTAAAAATATATTGTATCAGCAGAGAAGAACCTGCTGACGAAGTTGCTGCATATTGGCAGGAAAACGGACTTACTATACCTTATTCTCCTCAGTCGGGCAGGGAGGTATATAACTTGTTTTCTGAACGAGGTATCCCTCGAATTTACGTTTCGGACAAGCACCTTGTGGTATATTCAGTCTATTCCGATAATCCGATTGCTGCATTCGAACAGTTGAAATCGGATGTAGAATATTGCTTGAACGGAAATTAATTTGCATTGCACGAATATATGCTATATGTGCATTTTTTTATCATATCTTTTTGCAAAACAAATGGTTTCATTAAATTTGCCGTCAATTAAACTACTAATACTAATAAATATATTATCTAATGAGCTTGAAAATTGTTGTATTGGCAAAGCAAGTACCTGACACTCGCTGTGTAGGGAAAGATGCCATGAATGCCGACGGTACAATTAACCGTGCGGCTCTTCCGGCTATCTTCAATCCGGAAGACCTGAATGCTTTGGAACAAGCGCTCAGACTGAAAGACACACATCCGGGTTCTACCGTAACCATCTTGACGATGGGACCGGGACGTGCCGCTGAAATCATTCGTGAAGGATTATACAGAGGAGCTGATAATGGCTATTTGTTGACTGACCGCGCTTTTGCAGGTGCTGATACGCTGGCTACTTCGTATGCGCTGGCTACGGCTATCCGTAAGATTGGTGAATATGATATCATTGTGGGTGGTCGTCAGGCTATTGATGGTGATACTGCACAGGTAGGTCCTCAGGTAGCAGAAAAGTTGGGATTACCTCAGGTTACATACGTTGAAGAAATTCAAGAGGTAAAAGACGGGCGTATCCGTGTGAAACGTCATATCGACGGTGGTGTGGAAACAGTAGAAGCTCCACTTCCGATTGTCTTGACTGTAAACGGTAGCGCAGCTCCTTGTCGTCCGCGTAATGCAAAACTGGTTCAGAAATATAAACGTGCTTTGGGCGGACAGGAAAAAGCTGCCATTACAAAAGATGGAGCAGAGTTGCCTTATGCTTCTTTATACGAAAGCCGTCCTTATCTGAATATTATAGAGTGGAGTGTTGCCGATGTGAATGGTGATACGAAACAATGTGGTTTGTCGGGCTCACCTACTAAGGTGAAGAAGATTGAAAATATCATCTTCCAGGCTAAGGAAAGCAAAACTATTACAGGTAGCGATGCTGATGTAGAAAACTTGATTGTAGAACTGTTGGCTAACCACACTATTGGATAAAGACTATGAATAACGTATTTGTATATTGTGAGATGGAAGGCAAGCATGTTGCCGATGTCAGTCTCGAACTTTTAACCAAAGGTCGTAAGTTAGCCAATCAGTTGGGATGCCAGCTGGAAACAATCTGTGCCGGCAGCGACCTTGCCGATGTAGAAAAACAAGTTTTGCCATACGGAGTAGACCGTGTTCATGTATTCGATGCTCCGGGCTTGTTCCCTTATACTTCACTTCCTCATACTTCTATTCTTGTCAACTTGTTTAAGGAAGAAAAACCACAAATCTGTCTGATGGGAGCTACCGTTATCGGTCGTGACCTGGGACCGCGTGTTTCTTCAGCTCTGACAAGTGGTTTGACTGCCGACTGTACTCAGTTGGAAATCGGTAATCATGAAGATAAGAAGAATGGGGTTACTTATGAGAATCTGTTGTATCAGATTCGTCCGGCTTTTGGTGGTAACATTGTAGCTACTATCATCAATCCGGAACACCGTCCGCAGATGGCGACTGTTCGTGAAGGCGTGATGAAGAAAGAAATTGTTGATGCTAACTACCAGGGTGAGGTTATTCGTCACGACGTTGCGAAATATGTACCCGAAACAGATTATGTGGTAAAGGTTATCGACCGTCATGTTGAGAAAGCTAAACATAACCTGAAAGGTGCTCCTATTGTGATTGCAGGTGGTTACGGTATGGGAAGTAAGGAAGGATTCGACATGCTGTTCGAACTTGCTAAGGAACTTCATGCAGAAGTAGGCGCGAGCCGTGCTGCTGTAGATGCTGGTTTCTGCGAGCACGACCGTCAGATTGGTCAGACAGGTGTAACAGTACATCCGAAACTGTATATCGCATGTGGTATTTCTGGTCAGATTCAGCACATTGCTGGTATGCAGGATGCAGGTATCATTATATCTGTAAACAATGATCCTAATGCACCAATTAACACCATCGCTGATTATGTAATCAACGGAACAGTGGAAGAAGTGATTCCGAAAATGATTAAGTATTATAAAAAGAACAGTAAATAATGGCAAACTTTTATACAGAACATCCGGAACTCAAGTTTCACTTGAATAATCCGATGATGGAGCGTATCTGTCAGTTGAAAGAACGCAATTACAGAGATAAAGACGAGTACGATTATGCACCGCTGGATTATGCGGATGCAATCGACTCTTATGATAAAGTATTGGAAATTACCGGTGAAATTACCGGTGAGGTGATTGCTGCAAATGCAGAAGGAGTAGACGAAGAAGGTCCGCATTGTGCAAACGGTCGTGTGGAATATGCTTCTGGTACAAAGGCTAACCTGGATGCAATGGTAAAGGCTGGTCTGAATGGTATGACAATGCCTCGCCGATTTGGTGGCTTGAACTTCCCGATCACTCCGTATACCATGTGTGCGGAAATCGTGGCTCAGGCTGATGCTGGTTTCGGTAATATCTGGTCACTTCAGGACTGTATCGAAACACTTTATGAATTTGGAAACGAAGATCAGCACAGTCGTTTTATTCCACGTATCTGCGCAGGTGAGACCATGTCTATGGACTTGACTGAACCGGATGCAGGTTCTGACCTTCAGAGCGTAATGTTGAAGGCTACTTACGATGAGGCTAATAACTGCTGGCGTCTGAATGGTGTGAAACGTTTTATTACAAACGGTGATGCCAACTTGCACTTGGTATTGGCTCGTTCGGAAGAAGGTACACACGACGGTCGTGGATTGTCTATGTTTATTTACGACAAGAATGACGGTGGTGTAGATGTACGCCGCATCGAAAACAAACTGGGTATTCATGGTTCTCCAACTTGTGAATTGGTTTACAAGAATGCAAAGGCTGAACTTTGTGGTGAACGCAAGCTTGGTTTGATTAAATATGTCATGGCTTTGATGAACGGTGCTCGTTTGGGTATCGCTGCTCAGTCAGTTGGTTTGAGCCAGGCTGCATACGATGAGGCTTTGGCTTATGCAAAAGACCGTAAGCAGTTTGGTAAAGCCATTATCGAGTTCCCGGCTGTATACGATATGCTGGCTACCATCAAGGCAAAACTTGATGCTGGTCGTGCTTTGTTGTATCAGACTTCTCGCTATGTAGATATCTATAAAGCTTTGGATGATATCGCTCGTGAACGCAAGCTGACTCCGGAAGAACGTCAGGAACAGAAACGCTATGCAAAACTGGCCGACAGCTTTACTCCACTGGCAAAAGGTATGAACTCTGAATATGCTAACCAGAATGCATACGATTGTATTCAGGTACATGGTGGTTCTGGTTTCATGATGGAATATGCTTGTCAGCGTATTTACCGTGATGCTCGTATCACAAGCATTTACGAAGGTACTACTCAGTTGCAGACTGTTGCTGCTATCCGTTATGTAACTAACGGAGCTTATGCTGCTACTTTGCACGAATACGAACTGATTCCTTGTGCACCAGAATTTGAAGGCTACCTGAATCGTATTAAAGATATGACTCGTAAATTGGAAGCTTGTACAAATGCAGTAAAAGAGGCTCAGAATCAGGAACTGCTCGACTTCGTAGCACGTCGTCTGTATGAAATGGCAGCTGTCTGTGTAATGAGTCATTTGTTGCTTCAGGATGCAACGAAAGCTCCAGAACTGTTTGCTCAGTCATTGAATGTATATGTAAATTATGCAGAATCGGAAGTTGAAAAGCATTTCAACTTTATCCGTAAGTTCAATGCTGAAGAACTTGCTAGTTATCGGAAATAATTAACAGCTCCTTTTTACATAGAGAAAGCCCGGTGTGTAGCCGGGCTTTTTTAATGACACTTCTTGAAGGCATATTGCAATTATCAGTTTATCTCTATAATAGATGCTTGAACTTACGTCTTAACCAGCGGTCGAAAATTCTCAGTAAAGGTAGTGCAATCAGCATCGGAAGATAAAAAAGGAGTGATGAAGGCTCTGGCAGATTGTTGACCGACGCATGTAATCCTTCGGATATTTCTTTTCCATACATCCATATAATCATACCCAGACATCCTCCTGTCATCAGCATGACAGTGATAATCATTAATATAAATAAGCGTTTTTCTTGTCGTTTTTCACGCAGATACATTTCTTCTCCGATTCGTTTCATCATGCGATAGGTGAAATTACTAGGAAGCTGGGGAGTCTTACTTTGTTTGGCAGCTTTCTTTAGCCCTTGGTCTTTATATTCTGTCATTTTTAGTCCTCCTTTTGCATTAATACATATAATTTCTTGCGTAAGCGGTGTAGCTTGACTTTAATATTTCCTTCGTTCAAATTCAGAATCTGTGCAAGTTCTTGAATGGAATGTTCTTCTTCATAAAACAAAGTGACCAGTGCCCGTTCTTCGGCTGTTAGCTTGGTTAATGCCTGTTGCAGTTTTTCTATTTGTTCTTCCGATTCATTGTTTAATGCGTCATCTATTTGTGTATCCGATATTCGATTCCACTGATTATCATCTATAACTGTTTGCTCTACATTCTTTTTTCTAAGAAAAGATAGGGCGGTATTATAGGCGATACGGTAAATCCACGTAGAAAAACTACTTTTCCCATTGAATGAAGATAAATGTTCAAAGGCTTTCATTAATGTATCCTGAGTCAACTCTTCAGCATCTTCTTCGGAATTGACCATACGGACAATCAGTGAAAAAACCGGTTGCCCATAAGTATCGAGGAAGTAAGCATACTCTTCTGTTTTTCCTGCCAGGATACGCGTGATGATATATGATTCGTCTTTTTCCATTTGTTCTTTTAGACGCTTCTTCAAAAGGAAGGTTACAGCAGTTTAAGAAAAAATTTTTTCTTTATTTTTATGTAACCTTTTGGACCTTTTCTTCGTCTAAACGGACAAAGAAACAAAATTATTCACTTTAAAGAAAAACGATATGGATGAATTGACAATTGTTGCTAATGTAGCGATAGTTTTTGGAGTTATTTACAAGTTGTTCGAACTGTTTGTCGGTAGAAAAGAACGTATGATGCTGATAGAAAAACTTCCAGCAGAAGCTCTTGCTGACGGGAAATTGAAAAATGGGTATTTATCCTCTTTATTTAACTGCATGGGAGGTGGACTGGTTTCATCTGTATCTCTCCGTTTTGGTTGTTTATTGGTAGGACTTGGGTTAGGTTTGTTAATAGGGTATTGTATTGTAGTAGAAACTCAGCCTGGATATTTTATGGAAAATGTTGGGTATGCTGTACGTGAAACAGTATCTATTATTTATGGAGCAAGCGTGTTGCTCGGAGGAGGGCTTGGACTGATTGTTGCATTTGTTATTGAGGTTATGCGTGCTTCACGAAATAAATGATATAAATTCAATGTGAAATCAGATAATAGTAAGCAGCCCGCCATTGATGAAAATTGCATTGATGGTGGGCTGCTTTTTTTGAAAAAATAGTGACTGTAAGCTTGCTTATGTTGAATTTCAGTCATAAATAAAAGTTTATATCCTGAGCTTTTATAAAGTCTTTGTATCTTTGTCTGTATAATCAAATTGAATTTATGGCAAAGAAAGAGGAATATAAACAGCGGAATATTGATTTTCTAAAAGAAATTTCGCAAAAAGAAGGAGTGCAAAGACATCCTTCCGGCATTATGTATCAGATTGTTCAGCAGGGAACTGGTACGCAATCGCCTAATTTGAGAAGCATTGTTTCTGTACATTATCGGGGTACGCTGATAAATGGTCGTGAGTTTGATAATTCGTGGAAGAGAGGATGTCCTGAAGCATTGAGAGTTTCTGATGTAATAGAAGGTTGGCAGATTGCTTTGCAACAAATGCATGTTGGGGACCGTTGGGTGATTTATATTCCTTCAGAACTTGGGTATGGTAGTCGGACTTCAGGCCCTATCCCAGCTTGCTCTACATTGATATTCGAAATAGAATTGTTGAATGTTTTTTAATGTTGAAGATGCTTGATAAGGTGATTCTATAATTTATTACCTCTTATTTTTTATAAGAAATTCTTCTGTTCAAGTGTCTTTCTCATAATTGGCATTTTGTAAAGATCTCCAATTGATTGATTCTGGCTTAGATTTGAACAAGCAACTTCTGTTGGTGAAGTTAATGTGAAAATACTTATATTTTAGGTAATTATAGATGCTTGAAAGAAAGCTTGTCAGAAGACGGCATTTTTCTGATAACTCGCAGATAATATCTGATAAAATAAAAGCCATAGCAGCTTGCCGATTTAACTGGTGAATGCTATGGCTCTTATTTTTATAAATCAATTCTATCTTCTTATATCATTATAACTTTCAGTAAATATATAGAATTTTGAATATGAAGATAGACTCTTATTTTACTGTTTTTCCATTTATCTGAAGATTTTTCATTGTGATATCCGTTACATTTTCTATCCGGTTACCACCTTTCTTTACATTGTTAAATTGTGAATCTTCAACAGATATATTATATACACAATCTTTGTTTGGTAGTCCTACTGCATAAATTCCATATTGGCTGTTTTCGCAAGTGATGTTTTTTAAATGTACATTTCGTACAATAGGAGGGAAGGCTCGGTTGCAGTTTTCTTTACTTTCATATAGCAAATTAATTTTTAAAACAGCTTCATGACATTGGCCTACTTTGATGTTTCTTACAAAAACGTTTTCTACGATACCTCCACGGCAGTCATTTGTTTTAATTCGGATAACTCTGTCCAGTTGTGGGCTATCCATTACGCAGTTTTCAACATATAGGTTACGGTAACCTCCAGAAATCTCACTGCCAATAACAACACCTCCATGTCCGTTTTTCATTTCGCAGTTGCGTACAATGATGTTTTCACTTGGTCGATTCCATTTTCTTCCGTCTTCATTTCGTCCGGACTTGATGGCAATGCAGTCATCTCCTGTATCGAAACGACAGTTCTCGATTAATACATTCTTACAAGATTCCGGGTCACATCCGTCTCCGTTGGGACCACGATTGTAGATTTTAACTCCACGCACAATCAGACTTTCGCAAAGAAGGGGATGAATTACCCAGAACGGTGAATTGAGCAAAGTAACATCTTCTATTAAAATAGTATTGCAAAGGTAGAAGTTGATGAGTTGTGGGCGTAAAGCATCTTCAGGTGTCATAGCTCGTTCATAAATAGGGCGTTTTAACTCAGCATAACCCATAAGGCGTTCGCGGCTTCCTAGTTTTTGACTGTGCATGCCTTCTTTCCATCCGTAGTGTGCAGCACCACACATTGGCCACCAGGTTTCATTCGACCCTTGTCCGTCGATAGTTCCTTTTCCTGTAATAGCGATGTTTGATTCTCCGTAGGCATAAATCAATGGGCGTGCATTGTAGCAGTCTAAACCTTCCCAGCGTGTAATAACTCCCGGAAAATATAGTTTCTGATCTGTTGAAAACTTCAATGTAGCCCCTTCTTCAAGATGCAGGTTTACATTACTTTTCATTGTAATAGGACCTGTATAAAAAGTTCCTTTAGGGATAACGACGGTACCTCCTCCTTCCTGATTGCAGGTTGTAATTGCCAAATTGATCTGTTCATGACATGGCTGATCGGGGGTATCTGTCGTGGCTCCAAAGTCTTTAATGTTGTAAGCTTTCCCCGGGAAACTGGTTCGTTTAATTTGTTGTTCGATTTTTACACTTTCTTTAAATGCTTTATCAAAATTGATTGGCTCGGAAGCAAATAAAGAAATACATAGAAATACCATCAGGCTAGTCACCCCTAATTTTTTCCAGTTAGATGGAAAACGTAGTTTTGTACAAATGTTTTCTTTCATGGTAATAAATTTTTTGTTTTAAATTTGTTAGTGTTCTCAAAGATACAATTTTTTAATATTGTGGTCGTTCACGGAATACTTATTTCTTTCGATTTGTTTCAAAAGTAATGAAATTGGTAAAAAATACGTTGTTTTCGGCTCCTACGAGAGAGGCTATCAGGTCTGAGCATTTGTAAACATATACTCGCTTTTTGATTTTGGGGAGGATACTGCCAGTTTTGTGTACTTTGATTCTGCATTGCCTAGTATGTGAGGTATTTCGTTTGTTTTTTATTTGGTAATGAATGGTGAAAAATATTTTCTGATGATACATTCTGTTTTTAAGTTATATAAATATACTGGGCAGATTATTTGGTATGTGTATGGTTTTTAATATACAATGGGCTAGACTTGCTTTTTCGAAATACCTATTATTTTTATCCTTCATTTATGCTGCTGTTTTTCTTTTTATTAGTTGCTGATAATCAGTCTGTTCATTATGCTGAAAAAAATATGCTGTAATTTTTAAAAAAGAAGGTGTATTTTTAGTGAAAACATGCCGTTGTTTTGATGAAGAGAAGGCGTTGTTTTTCCATTGTGCCG
>ONZX01000558.1_pt1 | contig 23517 bp, 25 predicted proteins | sample 1671831 | NCBI WGS metagenome assembly ONZX01 (sample SAMN06348197, study PRJEB24527) | human gut metagenome | reverse complement strand
GCGACCACCGAGATCTACACTCTTTCCCTACACGACGCTCTTCCGATCTCAGGATGAACTCGCTGGTCAGCGTAGGCAGGACATTGCGGAACGTCTGCGGAATCATAACGTAGAGCAGCGTCTGGAAGGCATTCATGCCCAGAGAGCGAGCAGCCTCGTTTTGGCCCTTGGGGATCGACTGAATACCGGCGCGGAAGATCTCACACAGGTACGCAGACGAGTTCATGGCCATGACGATAACACCCAGCACATAGTCGTCCACTTTGACACCGGCCAGCGGCAAGCCAAAGAACGCAATGTAGATCTGCAAGAACGCCGGCGTGCCGCGGATGATATTCACATAGATGCCGGCAAGGCAGCGAAGGATGCGCGACTTGGAAATGCGCATGAGCGACAGCGCAAAGCCAAAGGGAATGGCCAACGGAAATGCCACGAGCACGATCGAGAGCGACATAAGGAAGCCCTTGAAGACGATCGGCAGGCTCTGGACCAAAATGACCGGGTTCAGGAACAGGCGCAGGAACATATTGGAGTTCCACGCCTCGACCCACGGCTGCTCTTTAAGGTCAGCCAGGAAGTTATCGAAGGCCGTCACGCCCTTGATCTCCACCGACGGAATCTTGGAGATCTTCTTGGTCGACCCGTCGGCGAGCGTATAGGTGCCGCTAAAGGCCTCATCGCCGCCCTCAACGGGAAACGTCACGCCGTAAACCTCGACACGGAAAAAGCCGCCGGCAGGCGCCGTCTCGCCAAAGTCAATCTTGAGCGTCTGGCCGTCAGCCTTGCACGTGGGTTTCATGGGCGTACGATCCATGAGGTCCTCGCCCGAGAGCATCGTCAATCGCGTGTCATCGGTACCAAACGTCGTGCCGTCGACAAACGTCAAAGAAAGACCGCTCAGCTCCTCGTCGGCATCGGCCTGAACTTCCCAGGTAATGCGCGTCTCGGTGCCGCCGACCACATCGCTGCCCGAACCGGTGTTGGGTCGGGCGGTAATCTTTGCGGTCTCAAGCGCCTGGGCGGTCGTGGGCGCATATGCCCCCGCGCACACCAGCGCGAGCGCCACGGCCATGACGCAGGCTAGCTTTTGGAGCAAGGCGGGCAGTGGAAAACGCTGCTCCGCGGCCCCTTTGTTCAGTCGAGACAAGGTGGCTCCTATCGTAGAAGTTGCCGGCAAAACGAGACGGAAACGCTCTCCGTCAAGAGAAGCGCAAAGGCCCTTCCCGCCAAAACGGAAAGGGCCCGCGCGCAATCAAGTAGTTATTTTACTTGATATTGTACTTAGCCATGAGGGCGTCGACGGTACCGTCGTCGGTCAGGTCCTTGATGGCCTGGTTGATGTCGTCCTTGAGCTTGGTGTTGCCCTGGTTGATGGCGATGGCGTACTCCTCGCCGGTGCTGATCTGCTTGATGGTCTGGCAGGTGTTGAACTGCTCGGCGGTCAGCTGGCTGGCAACGGAGCGGTTGGTGACTACGGCGTCGCCCTTATCGGACTGCAGGGCGCTGAAGCACTCGGTGGCGTCCTTGTAGGGGACGATCTTGGCCTTCGGGAAGTTCTCTTGGGCAAAGGCCTCGGCGGTCGAGCCAGACTGGACGATGATGGTAGCGTCGGAATTGTTGAGCTTCTCGCTAAAGTTATCGGCCGTGATGTCGGTGTTATCGACCTTGGTCACGATAGCCTGATCGTCCATGTAGTAGGAATCGGAGAAAGTGACTTCCTTCTCACGCTCGGGCGTGTCGGTGATAGCCGCGATGGCGACGTCGTACTTGGCGCCCGAAGCAACGCCGGGGACGAGCGTGTCAAAATCATTGTTGACATACTCGACATCCAGACCCAGCTTATCGCCGATAGTCTTAATGAGTTCAAGGTCAAAGCCCTGGTAGTCGCCATTGTCATCCTTGTACTCAAACGGAGCGTACTCGGCAGAGGTGCCGACGGTCAGCGTACCGTCCTTGACGAGCGCGTACTCCTTGGAACCGTCGACCTTCTCGACCTTAGCGTCGTCAGAGCTGCTGGAACTGGCATCAGAACCAGAGGTGGCGTTGGACGAGCCGCAGCCCGTCAGAGCAAGGGCGAGCGCCATAGCACCCGTGGCGGCAAATGCGCCAAGCTTCTTCAGCTTCATAATCAGTCTCCTTCCAATGACCCCACGTGATTCAGGGGTCTGCAAAAACTGAGGGTTATTATGCACCCGCTTGGAAGAATCCGCAATTAGAAAACTGATTGAAACAAACCCATAACGTGAATGGAGCACTCCACTTTATGACAGTCATCACTGCTGCAATGACCTTAACAATTTGATTTCAGCCGCATAACCTGCAAGTTCGTTCGGTGTCTCCAAAATGAATGGCAATGCGCGCAAGCGGTCATTCGATACAATATTCTGCATAACCTGCATACCGGCGCCAAACTCCTCGCTGCCAAGGTATCCCTTGCCGATGCACTCGTGACGATCTTTATGGGCGCCACAGGGATTCTTTGAATCGTTGATGTGTACGGCATGCAGGCGATCGATGCCCACCACGCGGTCGAACTCGTCGAGTACGCCGTCCAGATCATGGATGATGTCGTAGCCGGCATCGCTCACATGACAGGTGTCCAAACAAACGCCCAGCTTATCGGACAGCTCTGGGCACTTGGCGGCAACGCCCTCGATAATGCACGCCAGCTCTTCAAAGCTACGGCCCACCTCGGTGCCCTTGCCCGCCATGGTCTCGAGCAACACCGTCGTCTGCTGTCCCTCAAACATCACCTGGCACAGCGTGTCGACAATCATCTGAATGCCGGCGTCTGCCCCCTGTCCCACATGCGCACCGGGATGGAAGTTGTAGTAATTGCCGGGCAGCGCTTCCAGACGCTGCAAGTCCTCGGCCATTGCCTCCAAGGCAAACTCGCGCGCCCGCTCTTTAGCCGAACAGGGGTTATAGGTATACGGGGCATGAGCCACGAGCGGACCGAAGTCGTTTTGCGCCATAAGCTCGCGCAGAGCCGCCACGTCATCCATATCAAGGTCTTTTGCCTTGCCACCACGCGGGTTGCGCGTGAAGAATGCAAAGGTATTGGCGCCAATGGATAGCGCCGTCTCCCCCATTGCCCGATAGCCCTTCGTCGTCGAAAGATGACACCCGATCGTTAGCATCTCCAACTCCCCCTCATCAGTTGCGGTGAAATACGGTCTATTGGTGCCTTATTTTGGCGCAAACAGACCGTATTCCACCGCAAGATATAAAAGGGGCATCAGGGGCAAGGTCCGCCGAGCCCCCTTGAGCACCAGCACCGCAGCCTAGAGCGTCAAGCGAATCGTATCAATGATCTGCGCACAGCGCTGTGTGGCGGCAAGGGGCATGACGGGACTCTCGAGTTTCCCCGCCCGGATGAGCTGGGTCACATGATGAATTTCGCCGTAGAAATCATCGACCTCAAACGGGGCATTTATTTCGAGCATTCGTCCGTCGGAGTACTTCACATGGGCGAGCTCGGGGCGATGGAGGCGCTCGATTTCCAACGAGCCCCGCTCGCAGGCAATCGTTAAACGGCTTTCACATGCTGCTTTGCCGTCGCACACCATATGAATGGGTATACCGCCGACACTCATATGGATCTCATCGGCCCAATCCACGCGGCCACCCGATACGTCACGCCAGCGAACTTCACGAGACGAAACATCGCACGCACCCGCAAGAAGATCCTCAAACCACCCGACCGCGTAGCAGCCCATGTCATATAGACAGCCACCCTGCAACGGATCGAGCAGATAACTCGAAGGCGGCTGACCATAATCGAGTTTTTGCACGCTTTCGATCGAGACGATACGGCCAAGCTCGCCCGACGCAAGCAAACCCTTCACGCGAGTATGCATCGGACAAAACCGATTCTTCATCGCCTCCATAAACAGTACGCCGCGCTCGCGAGAGGTGGAGGCAATCGATAGAGCCTCTTCCCCACTCAAAACGGCCGGTTTTTCGCACAGCACGGCCTTTCCCGCGCGCAGTGCCCGACAGACCCAATGCGCATGCATGCCATGTGGAAGAGCCAAGTAGATTGCGTCGACATCGGGGTCGGCAATCAGCGCATCATAAGCCGCATCGCCGCTATCGTCAGTCGTGGCATAGCTGTGCGCGGTATCAATCGAAAACGCCCTGCAAAACTCCTCAACATGCGAAGGGGTGCGACCGGCGGCAGCCACAAGCCGCGCCCCGTCCACCTCCTTGAGCGACGATGCAAATCGATGCGAAATGTGCCCAGCGCCCAAAACGCCCCAACGAACCTCGCGCAAATCATCACATGAATCCCGATGGCCCACGACAGCCCCCTTCAGTTGCGGTGGATTAGTTCCTGTTTAAGCCCCATTCTGCCGCAAACAGGAACTATTCCACCGCAAGCTATAAAAGGGTCATGAGGAGCGCGTTTTGCCGAAGGCCTTGAGCACCGCCGTCACGGGGCCAGGCTGAAAACGGCGGCGTACGTCGTCCAAGCGCCCGGGAATATCGATGTGTTGCGGGCAGTGACGCGCGCATTTGCCGCATTTAACGCAGTTGCTTACCAACTTGGGCTCGCTCGTCCGCACCGCGCTCGCCGTAAAATACTGCGATAGACCCGTAAACCAGCTGTGCGCATAGCTTGCATTGTAGGCGGCAAAACACCCAGGGATATTGATGCCTTTGGGACACGGCATGCAGTAGCCGCATCCCGTACAAGGCACGCGATTCGATTTTTCAAATTCCGTCAGCACGCGCGCAATGGTATCGAGCTGAGCGCCCGTCATCGAATCCGGCAGGGCTCGGTCGGCCAGCGCCGCGTTCTCATCCACTTGCGCGGTATCGGTCATGCCCGAAAGCAGCATCGTGACCTGAGGATGGTTCCACACCCACGAAAGCCCCCAGGCGGCAGGAGTGCGCAGGCGCGGGTCATGGGCGCCATCGAGCACGGCGCGGGCCCGCGGCGGCAGCTTGCCCGCCAAACGCCCGCCCAACAGCGGCTCCATCACAAACACCGCGAGCCCGCGCTCGGCGGCTGCCATGAGCCCCGCCGTCCCCGCTTGGTAGCGCTCTCCAGCGTAGTTGTACTGGATCTGGCAAAAATCCCAGTCATACGCGTCAAGCATCGTGAGGAAGTCCGCCGCACTGCCGTGGTACGAAAAACCTATCTGGCGAATACGCCCCGCAGCCTTTTGGTGCGCAATCCAGTCCTCGATGCCCAACGCCACCACGCGCTCCCACTGGGCGGGCGAGGTGATGTTGTGCATAAGGTAATAGTCGATATGGTCGGTCCGCAGGCGACGCAGTTGCTCGTCGAAAAACCGGTCGAAATCCTCCGCGCACTTGCACGAAGCGTGCGGCAACTTAGTCGCCAGCAACACCCGGTCGCGCAGCCCCAAGCGCTCAAGTGAGGCGCCCACGCATGCCTCGTTACCGGGATAGAGATACGCGGTATCCAGATAATTGATCCCCTGCTCCACCGCATGGGAAATGATGGCGTCGGCTGCCTTAGCGTCCGGATGGCCCGGCGCACCGGGAAACCTCATGCAGCCCAGACCGAGAGCGGATATTCGGTTACCACTTTTGGGGTCAACGCGGTATTGCACGGCCCCTCCCTTCGCCATCAGCGCCCCGGCACGGCGAAACACAACGGTCACGCGGCCGAAACATCGTGGAATCGCAATCGAGAACGTATCGTAACGCAGCAGAAATCGAGCCGTCATGACACCGCTTTAACATCAGCAAAAAGCCCGATGAAAGGAGCCACCCATGCCCGCGCTCGACCTTTGGAACCTCGCATCCCAGCTCAAAAGCACCGATTATCGCTGGGTCAACCTCACCCACACGCTCTCGTGCGACACCCCACACTGGTTTGGCTTTAAGCCGTGAGTTCCCATGCGTTTGTTCTTCTAAATACCGCTATCCGGAGCACGCAACACGCTCCGGTAAAACCAGAGTTGAGGCTAACTTTAGGACCCCACGATCTCGTCCTCATCATCACGGCAAAGGACGACGCCGGCGCTTCCCAGCGCAGCGACAGCAATCAGGGCCCCCACAACGATAGGAGCAGCTCCGCACGTGCCCTGCATACCCGCGACGAGCGCGGCCGTAGGACCAAGGCGGCCAAGCGTCAATGCAACGGCGGCAACGGCGATATCTCGAGCGTTCACAAGACCACTTCCTCCACGAGAACGACTTTGTTTCTCGTGACTTAGTGTGCCCCGCGCCCATATGCGCGGCGTACGGCCACGGTAAGCGCTCTGTTAACTCAAGCACGCACAAAAAACGGACGCCCTTACGTTGCCCAAAGGCTCGGTAAAGACGCCCGCCCGTCATGTCCTATTGGCTTATGGCAGATTACCAACCGGTATAGTAGTCGGTGGTTCCGGCAGCACAGCCGGAGTCATAGACCTTGCACTCGCCCTTAGAGCCCGTAAAAGTCGAGCCCTGGGCCTTATCGCCCGCGGCAACGACGTAGTAGCCATCGGAATCGCGCCAAAAGCCCTCGGAATCCTGCGTCCATTCGCCCGTGCGGTGGTGATACAACACGTTGCTGCTGTAATAAGTCTCGCGGCGGCCGTTATAGTTATTGACGCCGCTCGAGCGCGTCAGACCCGAGCCGTTCGCGCAATACGCAGCAGACGTGTAAGACGAGCCGGAGCCGGCGTTGTAATACGAAGCCTGAACGGCCTCAGCGGCCTCGGCTTCGGCTGCGGCAGCCTCGAGCGCCTCGCGCTTGGCATCCTCAAGCGTGGAGCGAAGCTCGTCGAGCTCGGTCGACTTGGCGTCGACCTCATCCATCGTCAAAAGACTGCCCGCACCGTCGATGCAACCCTGTAGTACAGCGCGCTCGTCATCGGTGGCATAGTCACCGTACATGTTCATAATGATCTGAGCGCGCATCTCCAGGGAATCGCGCTTTGCCCCCATCGAGGCGTTCCACTCCTGCATAGAGCCATAACCGTCGCCGCGGTAGTCGACGGGCTGCACCAGCGTCGCCTCGGACGACGTAGATCCGACCGTATCGGATAGTGTCGTCGCGTGGGCATCAGTTGCGCCGGCGCCCGCCAAAAGTGCCACGGTCAGAGCGGCGGAAAGGGCGGCGGCTTTCGGTTTTCGTGAATCGATCCTCATGTAGCTGGAAACCTCCGTAGTACGTTTTTGCTGCGTTTAAGCTGCGTGTGATTCGATCGCGCTGCATAGTACCCCGAGCAAATCGCGACCTGCGGTTTTTCTCAAAAGGTGCACGTCAATTGCGTAAAACTCACATCCTCTCAACAGGAGTTTTCCATAACTCGAATGCATAAAGCGTGTCAAAAACCCTGTTTTTGCACCCTCTCTATGCAAAAAAGGCGTCTGTGCAACCATTGCTTGCGCAGACGCCTTGAGCAGGCATTTTATGCAGTTATACCTATCGAGTCGAAAGAGGTCCTTGCACAAGTCGCCCTACTCGTCCAGTGCGGCAAAGGCCTGCTTCAGGTCCCAAATGATGTCCTCGGCGTTCTCGGTACCGATAGAAAGACGGATCGTGGAGGGTGTGATGTTCTGCTCGGCGAGCTCCTCAGCAGAGAGCTGGGAGTGCGTGGTGGTAGCCGGGTGTACGACGAGCGACTTGACGTCGGCCACGTTGGCGAGCAGCGAGAACACCTGCAAGTGATCGATGAACTTCCATGCAGCCTCCTGGCCGCCCTTGATCTCAAAGGTAAAGATCGAGGCGCCGCCACGGGGGAAGTACTTCTGATAGAGCTCGTGATCGGGGTGCTCAGGCAGGCTCGGGTGGTTCACCTTGGCGACGTGGCTGTCACCAGCCAGGAACTCAACGACCTTCTTGGTGTTCTCGACATGGCGGTCGACGCGCAGCGACAGAGTCTCGGTGCCCTGGAGCAGGACCCAGGCGTTGAACGGGCTGATGCAAGCGCCCTCGTCACGCAGCAGGATAGCGCGGACATAGGTTGCGAAGGCCGCGGGACCGGCAGCCTCGGCAAACGAAACACCGTGGTAGGAGGGATTGGGCTCAGCGATCTGGGCGTACTTTCCGCTCGCCTTCCAATCGAAGTTACCGCCGTCGACGATCACACCGCCCAGCGAGGTGCCGTGGCCGCCGATGAACTTGGTTGCGGAATGAACGACGATGTTGGCACCATGCTCCAGCGGACGGAACAGATACGGGGTGCCGAAGGTGTTGTCGACAACAACCGGCAGACCGTGCTTCTTGGCAATCTCGGAGATGGCGTCGATGTTGGGGATGTCAGAGTTGGGGTTGCCGAGCGTCTCGAGATAGATGACCGTGGTGTTGTCCTTGATGGCACCCTCAACCTCTTCCAAGTTATGGGCATCGACAAACGTGGTCTCGACGCCAAACTGGGAGAGCGTATGCTCCAGCAGGTTGTAGGAGCCACCGTAGATGGTCTTCTGAGCCACCACGTGGTCACCGGCCTGGGCAAGGGCCTGCAGGGTATAGGTGATGGCAGCAGCGCCGGAGGCGACGGCAAGACCTGCCACGCCGCCCTCGAGTGCGGCGATACGGTCCTCGAAGACACCCTGGGTGGAGTTGGTCAGACGGCCGTAGATGTTACCGGCGTCGGCAAGACCAAAGCGGTCGGCGGCGTGCTGGGAGTTGCGGAACACATAGCTCGTGGTCTGGTAGATGGGCACGGCACGGGAGTCGGATGCGGGATCGGCGCTCTCCTGGCCAACGTGCAGCTGCAGGGTATCGAAACCAAAGGTGTGCTCAGGGTTGTTGATGAACTGGCTCATGATGATCTCCTTGATCGAACGAAAGTAAATAAAAAGAGAGAAGTAATTCGCTGTCTCCTGATCACGCCGACGGGCGCAAACAGGAGCCCGGCATTCGTCTTGGTAAGCAATTCATATGCAGGCCTCCTTTCGCGTCCCGGTTCCGTAGTTGGCTTAATTACCTACCGCCTTTGTGTGTTTTGAATAGTACGGGCATTGTCTCCCTCGGTCAATCACTTAAATGCGCTAACTTGTTATCGGTTTTTTAGATAGCTATCGAAAGGACGGGCGCCAATGACCCTCCAGCAGCTTCGCTTTTTGATCGCCGTGGCAGAGTCCGGATCGATCAACGCCGCAGCCCAGCGCCTCTATACGGCACAGTCCAATATCTCCAATGCCGTCAAAAGCCTAGAGCAGGAGCTCCATCTGGAGATCTTTACGCGCTCCAGCCGCGGCGTCACGCTCACCAACGACGGCACCGAGCTTTTGGGCTATGCGCGCCAGGTCGTAGAGCAGGCCGACATGCTCGAGGCGCGCTACGAGGACGGCGGCACCCCGCAAGCCCGCCTCGCCATTTCCGCCCAGCACTACGCCTTTTCGGTCGAGGCCTTTGTCAACGTGGTCGAGCGCTGCCGCGACAGCAAGTTCGAGTTCATCATGCGCGAGACCACCACAGCGCAGATCATCGACGACGTACGCGCGTTTCGCAGCGATATCGGCATTCTGTATCTGGACGACTTTAACGCCCGCGTTCTGCAGAAGGCCTTCGCCGATGCCCGTGCAAGCTTCCATCCCCTATTCGACGCGACGGTCCACGTCTTCGTTAGCGAGCGCCACCCGCTCGCACGCCGCCCGCAGCTGTCCCTTGCCGACCTCACGCCCTATACGCGCTACAGCTTTGAACAGGGGACCTCAAACTCCTTCTATTACGCCGAGGAACCTTTTAGCTATATCCCTTGCGACCGCAACATACGAATCTCGGACCGCGGAACACTTACTAACTTACTTATCACGTCGAACGGTTACACCCTGTCGACCGGTGTCCTCTCCAATGAAATGCAATGGGGTATGGCATCGATCCCGTTAGCAGACGCCCCAACGATGCACGTAGGCTATATCATGCACGACGAGCGCAAGCCCTCTCCCCTCTTGCAGCAATACCTCGACGAGCTCAACCGCATCATCCATGCCAACTAACTGTCGGAAGACGGGGTAGAAATCGTAGATTGCTAGCCCCCGGCGGGCATGGCGCTACAATGGTCACTCACATGAAACGCACTCAACGAAAGGAAGCCCGTGAAGGTCATCATCTATACCGACGGCTCGGCCCGATCAAATCCGGGACGCGGCGGCTACGGCGCCGTGCTCAAATACACCAACCCCGCCGGCAAGACCTTTACCTCCGAGCTTTCGCGCGGCTACGCCAAGACCACCAACAACCGCATGGAACTCATGGCGGTTATCGTGGCGCTCGAGGCGCTCAACCGCCCCTGCGAGGTCGAGGTCCATTCCGATTCGCAGTACGTCGTCAACGCCTTCAACAAGCACTGGATTGACGGATGGAAAAAACGCGGCTGGAAGACCGCCAACAAGCAACCTGTCAAGAACCGCGATCTGTGGGAGCGCCTGCTCACCGCAAAGAGCAAGCACAAAGTGGAGTTCATCTGGGTTAAGGGCCACGCCGGCCATGAGCTCAACGAGCGCTGCGACGAACTTGCCACCACGGCGGCCGACGGCAGCAACCTCGATATCGACACTGGCTTTAACGAGAGCGACCTGTAACGGCGTTTTCGCACGCTATTTCCTGCCTCCTCGCGCTACACTCATCCTGTAAACCGAACGGCACGAGGGGGATACATGCTGCGCATAGCGACCATCGGCACATCCATGATTACCGACGACTTTATCCAAGTCGTCAACGCCAATGACCAAGCCGCGTTTGTGGGCACGCTTTCACGCGATGCCGATCGCGGTGCTGCCTTTACCGCCGAGCGCGGTGGCGAGCGAAGCTTTACTTCACTCGATGAGCTTGCGGCAGCCGCCGACGTCGACGCCGTCTACATCGGCAGCCCCAATGCGCTCCACTACGAGCAGGCGCTCGCCTGTATCGCCGGCGGCAAGCACGTTATCGTCGAAAAGCCTTTTTGTGCCACCGAGGCGCAAGCGCTCGAGGTCTTTCGCGCAGCCGAGGCGGCGGGCGTCGTAGCCCTCGAGGCCATGCGCCCGCTCCATGACCCTGCTTTCCACGCCGTCGAGGACGCCCTGGGCGAGATTGCGCCCATTCGTCGTGCATCGTTGCGCTTTGGCAAGTATTCTTCGCGCTACAACGAGGTTCTCGCGGGGCGCGCCACCAATATCTTCGACTGCCACATGGCATCGGGTTCCCTCATGGACATCGGCGTCTACACCGTCGAGCCCATGGTCGAGATCTTCGGCATGCCCTCCGGTCTTACGAGCATGACTACTCTGCTCGACCCCACCACGCGACAGCTCACGCACGGCCCCATCGACGGCTGCGGCTCCATTCTCGCCAGCTATGGCGGAGGCCGCATTTCCGTCGAGCTTGCGCATTCCAAGATCACCAACGATCTGCTGCCCTCGCAAATCGAAGGTGAGCGCGGCACCATCCAGATTGACCATCTGTCCACGCCCCGCAACGTACGCATCGATTATCGCGGCGACGTCGTGCGCGGATCGGCGACCGAGGCGCCGCGCGAGCAAGGCGACAACGGACGCGCGCTCGACCTTCCCAAATCGAGCAACACCATGGAGTACGAGCTCGCGGACTTTATCACCGCCATCGGCGGCATCGATAACGTTAAGGAAGAGATTTGGGAGACCCCGGCGGGACGTCACGAGCTTGGCCACTACCGCGATGTCACGCTCGTCTCGCTGCGCATCATGGATGCCGTGCGCCAGCAGGCCGGCATTACCTTCCCGGCCGATGCAGGCAAGCAGGCCTAGCGATGGGCTTCTTCGATACGTTCTTCTCCAGCGTCACCGGCGGCAGTCGAGAGCCTCAAAAACCATCAAACGTCGAGCTCGAGCTGCGCCGCAGGCTTACTGTGCTCGCAAGCGACGAGGCCACTCAAGACACTCCCCTGCGCTATTTCCTACGCTGGGAGGGGCAAGTCCAAGGCGTTGGTTTTCGCTTTACCAACACCAACCTCGCACAGGCACGCGCACTCACCGGCTGGGTGAGTAACATGGAAGACGGGTCAGTCGAGATGGAGATACAGGGAGCTCCGGCAAACATCCTGTCTCATCTCGAGGCGCTTCATGCCTCCTATGAGCGCATGGGAACGCGTTTTCGCCTCGTAGACGCCCAGACCCGAGCCCCACTTGCCAATGAAGACGGTTTCATTCCTCGTTATTAGTATTGTGTGCTAAATACGGTATCATTTACCTACGACCGTTGATAGAAAGGAGGCGAGGCGCATGGCGGTGCAAAGAAGGAATACCAAGCAGCGAAAGCTGGTTCTTGACGCTGTGCGCCAAAGCTATAACCATCCCACCGCCGACGAAATCTACAACGCCGTACGCGAACAGGATGACAAGATCAGCCGCGGCACGGTCTACCGCAACCTCAATCTCTTAGCCGACGCAGGGGAGATTCTCTCTATTAAGACGCCGGGCGGCAGCCGCTTCGATCGCACCATCGAGCCGCACGCACATATCATCTGCACCTCGTGCAGCCGCGTCATCGACGTGCCGCTCCCCTTCGATGCCCAACTCGACGACAAGGCGTCCGAGCAAATCGGCTGGCACGTCACGTCGCACTACACCATCTTTGAGGGTCTCTGTCCCGACTGCCGGTAGATGTTTGGGACACGCCTTAAAATCCACCTTTCTGCACTCTGCAGCAAAAAGTCGATTTCTAGGCATGCCACATATATCTACTCGGCGAGCAGGCGATGCAGTTCCTCTTCGACCGTGCGCACGTAGCGGACACGGTCATTGACACCGCGCATGGTAGGGTTGCAGCTCTCCATCAGATAGGGATGGCCCACGACGTTGAGCATGTCGCGATCGTTCTCATTGTCGCCAAACGCCATCATCGCATCGGGCGAGATCCCCAGGGCACGACCATAATCGGCAAGCGCGGACCCCTTGCCCGAGTCAAAGCCGATAAAGTCAGTCCATTCGGTTCCCGACGTCATCACATCGACTCGGTCGCTAAAGAGACGCTCGAAATACTCCAGGGCCACCGGCTGATCAATTTCGGGCGTCTGGAAGGCAATCTTAATGACATCCTCGTCGATGTCCTCGGGACGGTCAACCACCGCCACATCGCAGTGGACCTCATAGCGCAAATGGTCGACGAACGCATCGTTGCCGCTCATGGTGTAGAGGTGCCCCTCGCACGAAAGGGTCACGTCGGCATGGGGATACGCAACCACGGCATTCGCGATATCCATAGCAAGGCTACGCTCCATGGAACGCTTGACAACGGCATGCCCCTCGCTCATCACCAGGGCTCCGTTTTCGCATACATAGGCGAGCTCATCGGCCACCGGGGCAAACAGGTAGCGCAGGCTCGCATATTGACGGCCGCTCGCCGGCATAAACACAATGCCGCGACGATGTAGCTCATCGATGAGCTCAAACGCCTCGGAACGCGGCTCGCGCTCCCCCGGATGCAGCAACGTGCCATCCAAATCGCAGGCGATCAGCTTGATTCCCTCAAGACCCATATGTTTCCCCCAAAACATCTCATCAACAGCAAGACGGACTTTGAATCGTTGCCTCTCAAAGTCCGTCTTGCATATATGCGCGTTAACCACGCGCCGCCTTTACGATTGTAAAGTCGGGAGCCATACTCACGACAACATCCGCCGCGCTCGACGCAAAGCGCCGACTGGCATCGAGCTCGCGCGTAACCACCGAGAGCCGAACACCCTCGACACCCCGGAGCATGCGGCCCAAAACAGGCTGCACCGGCGTATACATGCGCACGGTATGCTCGTCCGAGTCGCCTCGGAAAAGCGGCGCGTGCATATTGCCGATCTCCCAGCACGCATGCGCGAGCGCAATCGGGTCCATGCGGTCAACTTCGACTAAATAAACCTCGGCGCTGCGCAGGCGCACGACAACCGCCACGGGCGCCATGCCCAAACGGTCAATGGCGAGCACGTCGCCGTCGGCAAGACGACCGCCGTCGGACGCCAGCCGAACATCGACCGTGCGCCCCAGCTCCGTCACGCCCACAAACGTGCGCGCATCAGCCTGGTCCCAATCGAGCAGGAGCTCGTCAACTTCAAAGACACCGCCCAGCTCCCGGCGAAGTAGGAGTTCATAGGACGGATCGTTGAGATTTCCCAAGCATGTCGTCGAAACCAAGCGTTCAGGCATGCTCTAGCCCTCGACCTCGACGAGCTCGATATCAAAGTTGAGGTCCTTGCCGGCCAGCTCGTGGTTGGCGTCGAGCGTCACAGCCTCGGGCGTCACGTCAATGACGACGGCGGGGACGGGCATACCGCTCGGCGTGGACAGGAAGAGCTTCATGCCCTTCTCGATCTGCTCGATGTTGGGAACCTGCTCGGCCGGGAAGGTCAGGACCATCTCGGGGTTGTGCTCGCCGTAGGCATCGGCAGCCGGGATGTGCACAGTCTTCTTCTCGCCCACCTGCATGTCGACAACAGCAGCGTCGAAGCCCTTGATCATCTGGCCGGCGCCGCAGGTGAACTCCAGCGGCTCGCCGCGATCGTAGGAGCTATCGAACTGCGTGCCGTCATCGAGCGTGCCGCGATAATGAGTCTTAACCTTCTTGCCCTGGTTGGACATGGTAACCTCCGTGATAAGGGCGGCGCACAACGCGGACCGCCATGAACATATGGCGCTAACTATACCCTAGTCATACAATTCAAGGACAGTTTGCAAAGAAACGCTGCAACCGGAGGAACTATGGCATTTCCCGTATTTGACCTACACTGCGACACCGCCGATCGCATCGGCTGGGCCACGCTCGATCTCGACCTGCGCTTTACCGCGGGCACCGACGGGTATTTCCCCGGCGACGAAACGCATCCGCAGGATTTCGACCTCATCGAGGGCAACGCCTGCGCCATCTCGCTCGCAAAGATCGGCAATACGCCGTGGGCACAGTGCTTCGCCACGTTTGTCCCCGACGAGATTCCCACCGCCCACGCCGCGCGCTTCCAGGCGCAGATCATGGCGCACATGAGCGGCCAGGCAATGCTCAACCACGACCGCATGGTCAACGTACGCAGCGCCGCCGACATTCGCCCTGCGCTCAAGGGCGGCAAGGTCGCCTGCATCCACACTATCGAAAACGCCACGTTCTTTGCCGAGGACCCCGCGCTGATCGAGGTGCTCAAGAGCTTGGGCGTGCTCATGTCATCACTCAGCTGGAATGCGCAGGGACCGCTCGCGAGCGGACACGATACCCACGCCGGCCTCACCGCCGCCGGCATCGAGGCGCTTACGCAGATGGAGCACGCCGGCATGGTGCTTGACGTCTCCCATCTTAACGACGAGTGCTTTGACGAAGTTGCCGCCCGCGCCACGCGCCCCTTCGTCGCCAGCCACTCCAACTCCCGTGCGGTTTGCGGCGTCAAGCGCAACCTTACCGACGACCAGTTCCGCACCATTCGCGACATGGGCGGCATCGTCGGCCTCAACTACTGCAGCGAGTTCCTGTCTAACGAAGCAACCGACGAGACCGCTGCAGATGTCACCTTCGACCAGCTGGCGGCCCATATCGAGCACTGGCTCGACCTGGGCGGCGAAGATGTCATCGCGCTCGGCGGCGACTGGGACGGCGCCACGGTGCCCGCTTTCCTCTCCGATGCCAGCATGATGCCCGAGTTCCAGAACATGCTCTCCAAGCACTTTGGCAAGACCGTGATGCAAAAGCTCTGCAGCGACAACGCGCTTGCCTTCTTTGAGCGTTATTAGTTTCACATCCCTTGAGCGGGCCGGCATGCCGAACGGTCGACATGCCGGCCCGTCCCCAACCCAAAGGACCGCTTTTGACGCAGCAATTTACGATTTCCGTATCTCGACCGGATGGGACGGCCTTGCCCGTCATCGTTACCAAAAAACGCGTCAAGAACTTCAACCTACGCGTCACATCGAGCGGTGAGGTCCACGCCAGCGCACCGCTCGGCGCCGGTCGCGAGCGCATCGAAGCGTTTGTGAAGCGCAACAGCGCCTGGATTATCGGCCGACTTGCCCAGCGCGAGCAACGTCAGGCGACGGCGCGAGAGCCGCTCAGCCCCTCGTCCATCATTGCACTTTGGGGCAAGCCCATCACGGTACAGGACGCACTCGATCACAACTTTGCATCGCCCGCACCGCGGCCCAAGCAGGCCACCTTCGCAAGTTTTATGGGTACCGACGAATCGGACGAAGGCCCACAGGCCAAGCGGCGCGCAATCCTCGACGGCCTAACGTCCGACGAGCTCCAAGCCCACATCGACCAGCTCTATACGTCCGAGGTCACATCGGCGCTGCGCGATATGGTGCACGCGTACGAAATCGCAATGGGTGTCGCCGTCTCCCGCGCCTCCGTGCGCAGTATGAAGACGCGCTGGGGCTCATGCACGCCCAAAACCGGCGCCATTCGCATCGCACGCGAACTGGCCGCCTACCCTGTCGAATGCCTCGACATGGTTGTCGCCCACGAGCTCGTTCATCTGCTCGAGCCGAGCCACAATCAACGGTTCCATGCCCTGCTCGACACGTACTGCCCCGACAATAGAGCCCTGTCGCAGCGGCTCAAAAAACCGCCCGCCGACGAGCTCTAGCGTCGCCTAACGCACGCGCTCGATCTCGACGCCGCAGCTTGCCAGGGGCAGGCCAACAGGAGCCCACGGCTTATCGAGCTTGATGCGCACACCAAGCAGCGAGGGATAACGACGCAGCAGCATCTGGGCCACACCCTCGGCTGCCGCCTCGATGAGCTTAAACGTGTGCTCGCGCAGATAGCCATCAACATCGTGGCACACCGAGCCGTAGTCAATCGAGGCATCCAGGTTATCGTGCTCCCCCGCCGCGCGCAGGTCGGCATAGAGCACCAGAGAAACGATGAACTTCTGACCCAGCGCGTTCTCCTCGGGATACACGCCATGGTTGGCAAAAACCTCAAGGCCGTCAATGACAATACGATCGGCATGGCGCAGATCATCATAGCTCACGTGAGGCACCGCCGTTGCGGTGGATATTTCGCCCCTTCCACGGCGGGCGAGCTCAGCACCTTCAGTCTTGGTTGCATTCTCGGGCAGTTTTTTGTTACTCAACGCGATCGTCTCCTTCGTTTAGAACCCCAACCGCGCAAACTAACTACACGCGAATCGACAGGTTCTTTTTATCATCGCTCCAGTTGCAAGCATTGCGCGCGGGGCATGCAAAGCAGGCGCGCGATGCTTTGTCGGCCGCATAGAGCAGACGCTCAAGCGGTTGGCTGTTCACGCGCAGCTTTCGATGGCCCAGAATGGCCGTCTTAATGGCTGCGGCATCGGCCGGCTCAAACGCCACATCATCGGGCATGCCGCCGAGAATCGCATCAGCGACGCGTTCGCTTGCAACATCATGGGATATACCCGATTCATACTGTTCATCTTTGCCGATATCGTGAAGAAGTGCCGTGGCGTAGATGACCTCGCGGTCAAATTCGAGCTGCTCCTCGAGATTCTTGATCCACATAATGCGAGCGACATCGAGCAGATGGTCAATACCGTGGCGGCAGAAGATGCGCCCCGATTCCAACTGTACGATGTTGCCCAGGTGCCGCCGGAACAGCCCGTTGGCACAAATGTAATCAATGCGAGGCATGGCACCAAAGGGGGCCAGGCCCGAAGCCATAAAGCCGCGACGCGACGTCCCCTCATCGGTCTTCGATGTAAAGTCGTTGACGACTCTCATGGTTAGCGGCCCAGCATCCTAAAGAAACGCTCCTCGAGCGCGGGATCGGTCTCAAAGACGCCGCGGCGAGCAAGCGTCACGGTCTTGGTGCCGGGCTTTTGCACGCCACGCATCGTCATGCACATATGCTCGGCCTCCATCAACACAATCGCTCCCTGGGGAGCGAGATAATCCATGAGGGCATCGGCAACCTGTGTGCACAGTTGCTCCTGCAGCTGAAGACGGCGGGCATAAACCTCAACCGTGCGGGCGAGCTTGGAAAGCCCAGCCACCCGACCGTTAGGGATATAACCAATGGCGGCCTTGCCATAAAACGGCAGCAGATGATGTTCGCACAGCGAGTAGAACGTAATGTCGCGCTCGATAACCAAATCGTTCGAAGCGACGGCAAAGGTTTTGGACAGGTGCTCCTCGGCACTCTGGTCCATGCCGCCGGCGATCTCACCATACATACGGGCAACGCGCGCCGGGGTCTCCAGCAGGCCCTCACGAGTTGGGTCCTCGCCTATGCCCTCAAGCAACAGCTTAATGGCGGCCTCGACTTTTTCCTGATCGACCATCTGGGCCTCACTTTTCCGATTTCACGTTCGCGCTATGGTACCACGCCCTCCGGCATCGACCACAAGCTACATAGTATGGGTCGAATAGACTGGATCGTCCCGCCAAAGCTCCACAGCGTCGCAAAGCGCAACGCCCTCACGCACGGCGCGGTCGCGCGTAGCGTTCATATCGATCACACGCTGGTTACTCGAGCCCCTAAAGCGCAACGAGATATCATAAAGATCCTGAACAAACGGGCCATCCACCAACATGTCGAGGCAGGCAAGGATACGGTCCGTGACCTCGGTATGGTGACGACCACCCGGCATAAGCTCCTCGAGCACGTCGCCGGTAAAACACCAAATGGTCTTTCCTGACCCCGCAGGATAAGCGGCACGAACACGCTCGACAAACTCAACGAGCCCCGCCTGGTTCTCGGGCTCCATGGGCTCTCCGCCCAGAATCGTCAGGCCGTCAATAAAGGGATGATCGAGGCTCTCGATAATCTTGTCCTCGACGGCACGATCAAAGGGCTCGCCCGCAGCAAAGTCCCACGCGACGGAGTTAAAGCAATTCTTGCAGCCACGACGGCACCCGCTCACAAACAGAGAAGTGCGGACGCCTTCTCCATCAGCAATGTCGAAATACTTAATGTTCGCGTAGTTCATAGGTAACCTTCCTGGGGGTCTGGAGTATATCATCCCGTCCTCAAACATTCTCGGCCTTCGGCCTGCGAAACTGCGGGCGGGACGATATACTCCAGACCCCTCGCGAGCGATACTCAATGAACTCAGCGAACATCGAGTATAGGGTTCGAGGTCCAATAAAAACAATGCTGCAGCTCAACCGTTATCGCAAGCAGACCGTTGTCGCAGGTCAACTCATTTCCGCTAAGAACTTCGAGGAGCGAGCAGGCTGCGTGCTGCATCTCAGCTACATCAACTTGGCCGCCCCGTAGCGAGGCCCCGGACCTTTGCTCGATATGAGTTCCGCACGAACAGGAGGCGCCAGTGGCGCCTCCGTCGTGAGTCAGGACTGTCCGAAATTGAGAGGCAAGGCCCTGCGCCCGGCCCCTCGGTTCCCGTTTACGAGAGCGACGTTCTCAGCAACTCGTTGAAGAGCTTGGGGTTGCCCTTGCCGCGGCTCGCCTTCATGCACTGGCCCACCAAAAAGCCGATGACTTTCTGGTTGCCGTCACGATACTGCTGCGCCTGATCGGCACAGTTTGCCAGCACCTCGTCCACGATCGGCTGCAGCGCGCCGGCATCGCTCACCTGACGCATGCCGCGCTCGTCGACGATCTTGTTGGGATCGTCACCGGTCTGGGCCATGGCCTCAAAGACCTCGTGCGCCTGGTTGGAGCTGATGGCGTCGGTCGCCAGCAGCTTGGCCAGCGCTGCCACCTGAGCCGGCGCAATGCCGGACTCGGCGAGCGACACGCCCGCACCCTTAAGGTAGGCGATCATCTCGTTGACCAGCAGGTTTGCGACCGTCTGCGCCTCCTTTCCAGCCATGCCGGCAGCGGCGGCCTCAAAGAAGTCGGCAAACTCCGGATCGCCGGCAATCTGCTCGGCGTCGGCCGTCTTAATACCAAAGTCGGCCTCAAAACGGGTGCGCTTGGCATCGGGCAGCTCGGGAATCTCGCCACGGCAGCGGTCGATAAACTCGTCGTCCAAATCGAACGGCGCCAGGTCGGGGTCGGGGAACAGACGATAGTCGTCGGCCGTTTCCTTCACACGCATGACCACGGTGCGCTTGCGACTGGGCTCCCAGTGGCGGGTCTCCTGATAGATGATGCCGCCTTCCTCGAGCACCTCGGCCTGGCGGCAGATCTCGTAGGCAAGGCCGTCATGCAGGCTCTTAAACGAGTTGAGGTTCTTGAGCTCGGTCTTGGTGCCCAGCTTGGTCTCGCCGCGGCGGCGCAGCGACACGTTGCCGTCGCAGCGCATGGAACCCTTCTCCATGGAGCAGTCGGAAATGCCCAGCGTCACAAAGATGCGACGGAGCTTCTCCATAAATAGGCGAGCCTCCTCGGGCGTGCGCAGGTCGGGCTCGGTGACGAGCTCGATCAGCGGCGTGCCGCAGCGGTTGTAGTCGACGAGCGACTCGGCCGCGGCGGTAATGCGGCCCTCGGCGCCGCCCACGTGAACCATCTTGGCGGCGTCCTCCTCCATGTGGATGCGCAGGATGCGGATGGGCACCGTGTAGGAACCGTCCTCGCGACGCTCGGGCATCTGCAGGTTGGACGCATCGTAGCTGGCCAGATGGCCGGCGCGCTGGTTGCCCTCGCGCATGGTCGATGTCATGGACGTGGACAGGCCCTCGGCGTTGGCCGACGCGCTCGCCAGACTCTGGGCCTCGGCCTCGCCAAACGCGCAGTCGGGGCGCTCGGCGGCACCGCGACCGGTCACGTCCAGGTCCAGGTGACCGTACATGGCAAAGGCGACCGGACCCTGCGTGGTCTGGAAGTTCTTGGCCATGTCGGGATAGAAGTAGTGCTTGCGGTAGAACATCGAGTGGCGCTGGATCTCGCAGTTGGTAGCGAGGCCGGCCTTGACGATGCTCTCGATGGCGCGCTTGTTGGGCACCGGCAGGGCGCCGGGCAGGCCCAGACACACCGGACACACGTTGGCGTTGGGCTCGTCATCGTGGCTGAGCTTGCAGTTGCAAAACATCTTGGTATCGAGTGCGGTGAGCTCGGTATGGATCTCCAGGCCGATCACGGCCTCCCAATCCTGCAGGACCTCGGAAAGCTCCTTCATTACAGCTCGCCTCCCTTCCCGGCAAAATCGGGCGCGACGGAAAGCGCGGGCGCACCCGTGGCGGCATCGGCAAAGCCGCGCTCCAGGGCGCGGGCAAACGTGAGCAGCTGACGGTCCTTAAAGGCAGGTCCCACCAGCTGGGCAGAAACGGGCAGCTGAGTATCCTCGCCCAGGCCCAGCGGCACCGAGATACCGCCGTTGCCGCAAATGTTGAGCGAAATGGTGTACAGGTCCGAAAGGTACATCTGCGTGGGGTCGCTGATCTCGCCAAACTTAAAGGCCGTGCGCGGCGAGGCGGGCATGAGGATGGTGTCCACCTTGGCATACGCGGCGTCGTAGTCCTGCGTGATGAGCGTGCGGGCCTTTTGCGCAGCGTAGTAGTACTTGTCGTACACGCCCGAGCTCAGCAGGTAGGCGCCGAGCATCTGACGGCGCTTGGCCTCGGCGCCAAAGCCGTGGGCGCGCGACAGCGAGCTCTGGTCGGACAGGTTGGCGCAGCCCTCCTCCTGATAGCCGTAGCGAATGCCGTCGAAACGTGCCAGGTTGGAGAACGCCTCGGCCGGGCCGATGACGTAGTAGGCGGCGATGGCGGCGTCCAGGTGCGGCAGGTCGACCTCGACCAGCTCGGCGCCCTGGTTCTGCAGCTCCTGGGCGGCGCGCTGAACAGCGGCCTTGACCTCGGGCGTCAGGCCCTTGGCCTCCATAAACGCAGGGATGATGCCCACGCGCTTGCCCTCGATGCTGTCGTTGAGGTGCTCGGTAAAGTCGACGGCGCAATCCTGGCTGGTGCAGTCGTACGGATCGTGGCCCGCGCCGGTAAGCGCGTTCATGGCCAGCGCGACATCCTCGACCGTGCGGCCAAAGGGCCCCACCTGGTCGAGCGACGAGCCAAAGGCAACCACGCCGTAACGGCTCACGGCGCCATACGTGGGCTTAAAGCCCACCACGCCGCACAGCGACGCCGGCTGGCGAATGGAGCCGCCGGTGTCCGAGCCCAGCGAAAGCGCGACCTCGCCCGCGGCGACAGCGGCAGCGGAGCCACCCGAGGAGCCGCCGGGCACGCGCTCGGTATCCCAGGGGTTGTTGGTGCGGTGGAACGCCGAGCTCTCGGTGGAGCTGCCAAAAGCGAACTCGTCCATGTTGGCCTTGCCCATGGGCAGGCAGCCGGCGTCGAGCATGCGCTGGACGCAGGTGGCGGTGTAGACGCTCTGGTAGTCCCCGAGCATGCGGGAAGCGCAGGTGGTGCGCGTGCCCACGAGGTTCATGTTGTCTTTGATGGCCAGCGGCACGCCCGCAAGCGGGGGTAGCGGCTTTCCGGCGGCACGGTCGGCATCCACACGCGCAGCGGCCTCGAGCGCAAGCTCGGGCGCTACCTGCAGGAATGCCTGGACCCCGCCCTCGCGCGCCTCGATGGCGGCAAGGGAGGCCTGAGCCACCTCGGTAGCGGTAAAGTCGCCGGCGGCAACGCCCGCGGCGATCTGGGCGGCGGTAAGGGAATCGAAGCTCTGCGCCATTACTCGCTCTCCCCCTCTCCCAAAATGGACGGCACACGGAAGTAACGGTCGCGCGCGCTGCCGGCGTTTTCGAGCGCAACGTCGAGCGGCAGGTCGCGCTCGGGCTCGCGCAGGTCGTCGCCCATCACGTTGGACAGGCTTCCGATGGGATGGAACGTGGGCTCCACGTCGGGCAAGTCATATTGCAAGACGGGCTCGAGCATCTGGACGGCGTCGTTCATGTAGGACGTCATCTGGGTGAGCTCGTCATCGGTCAGTGCGATCTTTGCGTACTCGGCGATGCCGCGCACGTCTTTCTCGCTGAGTGCCATAGGCGCTCCCTTCCGCATAACAGATAAACCGCTCTAGTATACAAGGCAACGCCGCTTGGAGCAGGTGCTTTACCCAAATGCAGCGAAAACGTAACGAGGACGGCGGTTGGCAGGCTGCGGGCCGGCGGTTCTTCAGCGAAACCGCACCGTCCATAGCGAAAACCGTCTCGCCCACAACGAAAACCATCACAACATTCGACGCCTTTCGTCAAAATCGAAATTTTCATCGAATGTTGTGATGGTTTGGAAGTCCCAACCACCACAAAGGTGCCTGCCCCCATTGTGGTGGTTCTGGAGAATGTCTTATGCCGAGGCCTTGGCCTTGCGGCGTTTGCGGACCGCGTGGATCACGATGTCCAGCAGCAACAGCACAATGGCTACGACCACGATGAGCACGGCAAACTCACGCTTGCCCCAGTGGCGGCCGGCCAGCGACTTTTGCTTGTCGACGTCCTTCTTGCTGTACTTGGTGCGCACGCAATGCACCAGCAGGCGATGGTCGTTTACACCGTAGGGCGTGCAGGTGACGAGCGTCACTTTGTCGGCGCCGGGCTCGATAGTCAGCGACTCCATCTCCTCGGGCAGCACGACCTCGGAGTCCACCATCTTGTAGGCGAGCGTCTTGTTCATGGTGTGCAGCAGCACCAGGTCGCCGGGCTCCAGCGAATGGATGTCGTCGAACATGCTCAGGTTGCGCATGCCCGAGTGCGCGGTGAGCACGCAGTGCGTCGAAGTGCCAGATCGGAAGAGCGTCGTGTAGGGAAAGAGTGTAGATCTCGGTGGTCGCCG
>ONZX01000546.1_pt1 | contig 23822 bp, 9 predicted proteins | sample 1671831 | NCBI WGS metagenome assembly ONZX01 (sample SAMN06348197, study PRJEB24527) | human gut metagenome | reverse complement strand
ACGTGTGCTCTTCCGATCTCGCATCGAGCGAGAGGCCGTACATCTTAAAGAAACCCATCAGGCGCACGTGGATCTCGTCGGCGGTATAGGAGCGGTCGGTGGGCATGCGCCACGACTGCACCAGCTCGTCTCCGTCGAACAGGCCCATGGCCGTCTGCGTGTTTCCCATATCGATAGCGAGCAGCATGTCTACTCCCAGTGTTGGCATAAAAGGACGCGCACCATTGTATACGCGCCGTCGACGGCGCTCGGCCGCGATTCGTTTACGGTGATAGGGGCTGAGGGGTTTAAATATGAAGGAATTATGCTCTACGAGATTTTCCTTGCCGTTTACCGAACTCCCGCGTAATATTCTTTCTTGCGCACATGAGGCGCCCAGACATTGCGGGGTGGAGCAGTCTGGTAGCTCGCCGGGCTCATAACCCGGAGGTCGTAGGTTCAAATCCTGCCCCCGCGACCAAGAACTTGCAGCTCGTCGGCCTAGCCGGCGAGCTTTTTTGTTATTCCGGGACCGTGTTTTCGGTCCAATTCCCAACCTCTCAATCAAAGATCTCGATCTGTAACATCTAGACCCGATTTGGGCGGCTAGATGTTACAGATCGAGATATACCGGTGGATTGGGTCCCGTTTGTCTAAATCTATAACACGAGGGACGGATTTCGCCGAGTTGTTGTTATAGATTGAGATTTTCTAGCAGGCGGGTCCCGTTTGTCTCGATCTGTAACAGTAAGACCCGATTTTGCCGCGTAACTGTTACAGATTGAGATAAACCGACGGGCCGCCCCGCCCATCCCCATCCACCCGCCGCCACCTGATATTCGCCGATTTCCGTTGCACCACTGTGCTCCCATGTCATATCCTCTAGACAACTACGCGGCAACATCGCCGCCGCGCCTACAAGAGAGGAATGTCCATGACCGCACCCGCATCCAAGCTGCTCCAGCCCATTACGGTTGGCCCCCTTGAGCTCAAAAACCGCATTATGTTCCCGCCGCTGACCACCGGCTACGAGGAGCGCGACGGTTCCATCGGCGAGCGCAGCCTGGCTTTTTACGAGCGCCTGGCCCGTGGCGGCGTGAGCTACATCGTCATCGGCGACGTTGCTCCCGTTATGACCGCAAGCCCCACGCCCAAGTTGGCGACCGACGCCCAGATCCCCACGTTTAAGGCGCTGGCTGACGCCGTCCATAAGCACGGCGCCAAGGTCGCGCTGCAGCTGTTCCACCCCGAGTACGACGTGCCCGGCGTCGGCCGCATGGTCATGGGCTCCATGGCCGCCGCCAAGGCCGCGCAGGAGGCCAAGGCCGCCGGCGACGAGGAGACCTTCGCCGCCAAGATGGCCGAGTCCAACGAGATTCGCAAGCAGGCCTACGCCAAGCTGCACCACGACATGCAGCACTTTGTGAACGAGGCCACCGTGGAGCAACTCACCCAGATCAAGGAGGCCATCGCCGCCTCGGCCGCCCGCGCACAGCAGGCTGGCATCGACGCCATCGAGGTCCACGGCGACCGTCTGGTGGGTTCGCTGTGCTCGGCCATCCTCAACCAGCGCACCGACGAGTACGGTGGCTCGTTCGAGAACCGAGTTCGCTACGCGCTGGAGGTCGTCGCTGCCATTAAGGAGGCCGCGCCGGAGCTGATGGTGGAGTACAAGCTCCCCGTGATCATGGAGAACCCCGACGGCACGCCGCGCGGCAAGGGCGGCCTGCAGCCCGATGAGGCCTGCGAGTTTGCCAAGCTGCTCGAGGGCGCGGGCATCGACATGATCCAGGTCGCGCAGGCCAACCACACCGGCAACATGGGAGACACCATTCCGCCCATGGGCGCCATGCCCTACAACTGGACGCTGCCCGTGGCCGAGCGCGTCAAGGCCCTGGTCTCTGTGCCGGTGGCAACCGTCGGCCGCGTTGTCTCGGTTGAGGCCGGCGAGAAGATCCTGGAGGACGGTTCGGCCGACATCGTCGCGTACGGCCGCTCGCTCATGTGCGACCCCGACATTGCGCTCAAGGCCGCCACGGGTGAGCCCATCCGCGAGTGCCTCAACTGCAACAAGGGTTGCGTCGATGCGATTCAAAACCGCCAGTACATCTCGTGCGTGCTCAATGCCGAGAACGGCGACGAGGCGACCATCGCTATTAAGCCGGGCGAGGGCGACAAGAAGATTGCCGTGGTGGGCGGCGGTATTGCCGGCCTGGAGGCCGCGCGCGTGGCGGCCAAGCGCGGCTACGACGTGACCGTCTACGAGGCGAGCGATCATCTGGGCGGTCAGATTGTGCTGGCGGCCGCGCCCCCGCGCAAGGACGAGATCATGCGCTCGGTCGAGTACTACGAGAAGATTCTGCCCGGCCTGGGCGTGAAGGTTGAGCTCAACCATGCCGCTAGCCCCGCGGACCTCAACGCCGCCGACGCTGCGATTGTGGCCGTGGGCGCGCACGACGTGGTCATCCCCGTTCCGGGTGCCGATTCGGACAAGGTCGTCTCGAGTTGGGACGTGCTGGCCGGCAAGGTGGAGCTTACGGGCCGCGTCGCCGTCATTGGCGGTGGCCTGGTGGGCACCGAGACTGCCGAGTACCTGCTGCAGCACGGCTGCGAGGTGGCGATCGTGGAGATGCTCGACAAGATTGCCGCGGGCGAGTCCGAGACCATTCTGCCACTGATCATGAGCGATTTTGCCGAGCACAACGTGGAGCAGCACGTGAAGACCCGCCTGACCGCCATTACCGACGAGGGCGTGGAGGCCATTCGCACCACCGAGGACGGCGCCGAGGAGCCGGTGAAGATCGCCTGCGATTACGTGGTGATGGCCGTGGGCTCCAAGGCCAACGCGTTTGACCTGGACGGCGTGACGGTGCCCGTGACCTGCGTGGGCGACTGCTCGGGCGAGCGTACCGCCGATATTGCGAGCGCCATTCGCACGGCGTATCACGCGGCCAACGAGCTCTAAGCAAGAAAGCTATCGCGTATTGAGTGGGCGGGGAGTGCCGTATCGGTGCTCCCCGCCTTTTTGCCAATAGAGTGTCCCTGATCAGCGGGTTCAGAAAATCCGAATCTTGAGCACCCGAAAATCCGAATCCTTAGAACATGAAAATCCGAACTATATGAACACGAAAATCCGAATCGCAACTACCCGAAAATCCGAATTTGCTACAGTGGAATAGAAGAATCAGAAAGCAGGACCTGGAAATCTGCGGGGGTGGCTCATGGCAGGTGAGAGGCTACATCGGGACGGATACATCCCACGTATCGTGGATGCGCAAATCGAGCGCTACCTTCACGTCTTTGGCGCGGTCGAGATTGCAGGCACCAAGTGGTGTGGCAAGACGTGGGCCGCGCTTGAGCATGGGGCGTCCGTCTCGTATGTCGACGAGAATCTCGACCTCGCGCGTGCCGACCCGGCGATGATGTTGCTGGGAGACCGTCCGCATATTATCGATGAGTGGCAGCGCGTTCCCCAAATTTGGGACTACGTTAGACACGAGGTTGACCGCACCCGGGGTACGCGCGGCGCCTATATCCTCACGGGTTCCGCCACGCCTGCGTTTGGCTCAAAGGGGGAGGCGCCCGCGCATAGTGGAGCCGGCCGCATCGGTCACGTCCGCATGCACCCCATGACACTTGCCGAGACAGGTGAGTCCAACGGCAAGGTGAGCCTGGCGGGCTTGTTTGAGCATCGTTTTGAGCCCTGCCGGTGCAATGGCGATACACCGGGGCTTGTCGAAGCCGCTTGCCGCGGCGGCTGGCCCGAGGCGATCGATATGGTTTCGGCTGACGCTCAGCTCATCGCCCGCGAATATCTCAACACCACGTTTTCGAGCAGCTTTCCGGCGGTCGGTCTCGACCCCGATATTGCTCGTCGAGTCTCCGCATCGATAGCGCGCAATCTGGGACAGGCAGCCACGTATAAAACGATTCTTATGGATATGTTCGGTGCCGAGGAGGAACCCGCAGCGTTTGCCGATGAGACCAAGGTGCGCAGGTACTTGGATGCTCTCAAAGGCATGTTCATTCTCGAGGAGGTCCCCGGTTGGGTTCCCGCCGCGCGCGACAAACGGCGCTTTACCGTCAAGCCCAAGCGCTATCTGGCAGATCCGAGCCTTGCTTGTGCCTTGCTAGGTATGTCCTTGCAGGCGCTGCTTGCCGACTGGCAGACATTTAGTCTGGTGTTTGAGAATTTGGTCATACGCGACCTTTCGGTCTACGCACGTTCGCTCGACCTGCTGGATAGCACTCCCGTGCGCTATTATCGCGACGATTCGGGCCTTGAGTGCGATGCTATCGTGCAGCTAGCCGACGGACGGTGGGCCGCCTTTGAGATTAAGGTGAGCGAAGATAAGGCGAGCGCCGGCGTTGAGAGCCTCAAGCGCGTTCGCAAGAAGGTCTGTGGAAATCCTCGTTCACGCACACGCGAACCGGAGTATATGGCCGTGATTGTGGGGGTGGGTGAGTACGCCCGCGAGGTCGAGGACGGTATCTACGTGATACCCGTGCGCGCGTTGGGGTGTTAAGGGGCGGCACGCCGTGTGCCCGCTGCCCGGTGCTGCGGATTGGTGCAAGTGGTCAGGTTTGTTTGCACCATGTCCTTGGCATATGGAAGAAGCTGCTATTCGTAATCTTTAAGACATCATTAAGGCTTGCGCTGTGGAGCAAACCGCAGGTCAATGCTATTCTTTTACCTTATCGTATGGTGTTGTATTCTGCCTGAATTCTCTACCTGCGAACAACGGATAAACGCGACCGAGCGGAAAGGATGGCACGCCCGCTAGCAGGGCAAACGTAAACGATGAGTGGCATGGACCGACATAGCGAGCTCCAGCAGCACAAGACGGCGGCCGAGTACCGCCAAGCTGCCGACGAGCACGTGCGGACCCTCAAGGATTTCTGGAAGGATTTCCTGGTGAGCGGTCTGTTTGTGCTGGCCTCCATCGTTGCCATCTTTGCATGCCTGGCCTGGTTTGCCGCGAATAACCGAGTGAGTGCCACGGGGAGCACGATCGCGGCGAAGGGCCCGCGGTTTGTGCTCTCGGGAACGCAGGGCGGCACGGCGGGTAAGTACGACACTCAGGACAACTACGCGTCGGACAGTACAAGCCTTGCCGTGAACAATCTTTTCAACCTCAATAACATGAGCACCGATGGCGGTCTCTCTCCGGGGTCGGCCGGCCAGCTCCAGCTCAACGTCAGGCCGCTCTGCAATGACCTGCACGATATCACGGTGGAGATGACCTGGGAAATTTCTGTTCAGACGAGCGTTGCGGGCACGGGCGGCACTGCTGCGGATGCATCGAAAAACGAAGAGATCATCAACTCGCTTAAAGATTTGGTGCGCGGTCATATCCTGGTTTTTCAGGGCAAAGATGCCTCTGGCTTTTACTCGAATCCGCTGGTCCCCACGACCACCACGGTGACCCAGGACGGGGCCAGCGTCACCGTCATTACGCAGAGCTTTACCATCCCAAAGTCGAGCTTTTACGCTGCGGACTCAAATAGCACGACCGAAACCGTCACCAAAACCCTCTACTGGATTTGGCCGGAACAGTTCAAGAGCTATGTTCGCACGGGCAACGCCGGCTACGGTGGCAACCTTTTCGCTAACACAGGCGACGAGGGGGGATACACAACCCTCGTCGGCGACATCAACAATAACCACGCGCGCTATTTCCGCGCCGATAGCACGAGCGTGCCAGGTCAGGCGCCTAGCGCGGTTCCGCCTGTCGGAGCCGGCATGTCCTCTGCGGATGTGGAAACCTGCGCCAGCTACTACAACAACGCCGACGAGATTATCGGCAAGAACGTCAAGTACATTCGCGTGCGCTTCACCGCCAAGGAGACGGATAAATAAATGGACGAGCAGCTTAATGCCCGCGAGCAGGGCGATATCAAACACAACGAAGGAGCGGCAAACCCCGGCGGCAACGGGTTCGGCTCGCACGGCGAAGCGCGTCCGGCTGGCCGCATCGAGCGCATCAAGGCTTGGGTGAGCGACCACCGTCGCGAATCCCTGGCCATCGTGGGTCTGGTGGCCGTGCTTCTCGTGTTGCTGGGATTGACGCTCGGATGGTTCGTCGATGCCAATCGCGGCTCCACCGTTGGCAAGATCAAGGAGCCGGCGGAGCTCAAAGTGCTGGGCCCCAACGCTACGGCAACAGAGCAGGTCGACCTGAGCTACAACCCCGAATACGGCGATACCAAGACCGGCAACACGGTGACGCTCAAGCGCCCGTTTTGCGTGCAGACGGGCGGTGACGGTTTTGAGCTGCAACTCGCGAATACGACCAACATTACGGGTCTCACTATTGAGCTGTACAGAGCCGAGAACACGTCTGCGCTCCAGACGCCCGACGTGAGCGGTACCGCAGACGGCAAATCTTATAGCTGGAAAGCAACCGGAGAGAACCTGCTGACGAGCTTCGAATATATCAACAAGGAGAACGACGGTCTGGCAGCCGTGCCGGGCGAGGGCGCAAGCGACCCTACATTCAAGGACTATCAAAACGTCCAGCGCAACGCGCGTCCGCTCTACCGATACAAGAAATTCGGCAAAAGCGAACTCAACGCTAAGACGCTCGACGGCTCGACTGGCAACGACACGCTTAACTTCATCATCAAGCTTTCGTGGGACGAGAGCGCCAAAGAGACCGACGTGATCTACCTGATCGCGCGCAACACGAGCGGCAAGTAGGAGAGGGGGCGCACATGGAGAAGCAAGGGAAGCAGCAGGATGCCGAGCGCGAGCAGCTGGCAAAAAGCAAGAGCCTAGTCAAGAACAAGCTGGTTGTGGCGGCAATCGCACTTATTTGCGCCGTGGCGCTCGTGACGGGTGGCTACTTTACCTATTCCGCCTACACCGCCAACGGATTTCTAAAGTCCGTCGCCGCAACGGGCACCGCGCAGAGCCTGTTTGCGAGCGATTTGCTCACGGGCTATATGAGTACGCCTAGCAACGACGACCTCGCCCGTGCCCAGCGCTCCGTTACGGTGTATCCCAGCAACGGGCAGTGCAACTTTACCTTTAGCATCTACAACTATTTGTTGAGCAACAGCAACTTCTGCAACGACAAAAATGTGACATACACCTTGACGGTCGAGGGGCATGGGCTCGATGGCACCACGTGGAGCTATTCGCCCCGGCCCGGTAACAGCGTCATGCTTCCGGAGAATCAACCTACCAAGAACGACTACACCGTGACGTTCCCTGAGGACAAGCTGGGACATGCCTACTTTGTGATTAAGGCCACGGTCGTATCGGAGAAGAGTCCCGGCACCGAGCTTACCTGCCTGGCGGCGAAAGTCGTGCCGTCAAAGAGGGCCGAGGTCAAGACCGCGGCGGTCGAGGGCGCGCTGGTCGATGAGGCTGGTAAGTTTACTGATTACGCTGCGTATAACTACCGCGTGACGGTCACGGGAGCACCGGCGAACGTCACGCTCACGTGGGGGGAGAACGTGGAGATCGACCCGTTCTTTGAGATCAACCATGGCGCGACGGTGGATGCTGCAGCTCGCAAGGCTACGTTCACCATGGAGCCGGGTTCGATGGTCGTCAACTTTTACCGAGCGGACGGCAAAACGCCCGGTGGCTGGGGTGACCTGGGCATTAGCGTGAGCGGAACTACCCTGACGGGCACGACGGAGACTCAATAACTCTGGAAGCGGAGTTTTTAGGATAAGAGGTACGGAATCGATGAGAACGGCAAAGCGCATACTCGCAGAGTTCATGACGGTGGTCATGGTGCTCCAAGCATGCTCGCCCACGGTGGTTGCTGTGGCGGCAGGCTGGCAGAACATCTCGAACGAGATTGCTGCCGCATCTGCGAAGGCGTTGGATACTGCCGAGGGCGGCGAGACCAACGGCGATGTCACGATCGGGTCTGGGTCGAGTGATACCGGTGCCGACAGCGACAGTGCTGGGGATGACGCGGCGAAGGATGACGCTGCAGCAGGCGATACCACCGATAGCGCCATGGGTTCCGATTCCACGGGCGACCAGACGGAAGGCGACGATGCCGCTGACGATGCCGCCGCTGACGACGCCGAGCAAGATGCCGATGATGCGACTTCGGAGGACGCTGAGGCCCAGGCGGGTGCGACGATCACGGATTTGAAAAAGCTTGTCGAGCTGCTCAAGGCTAATGGTGCGGAAAACATCGTGCTCAAAGAAGATAACAGTGGAATCAAAAGCCTCAATGTCAAGTCGTCGGAGGCGTTCGCCGCCCTGTCTAACGCCGACGCTTCGCTTTACTATGATGCGCAGATCAAGGTTATCATCACGGGCGATGCGAAGCTCACCGAGTCGGCTAATAACGGCATGTCTTTCCAGGGCTTTGGCAGCGATGAGCATCCGTTTGAAGGCAGGATCTATAGGTCGCTGAATGGCGCTGATAGTCCCGTCGAGCTCACGACTGATCGGACGGTTTTTAATAGCCTCAAGCTGACCGACCAAAACAATATGGTCAAGATGAAGTGGGTGGGCGCGACTAGCTATAGCGCGCCGATGGTCGCTTCGAAGGTCAGCGGTGCGGAAAACAGCGAAGAGAGTAAGACGCTTAACGCGTCGGTTGACATCGCGGGTCCCGTTGATAAGAAGGATGATACGACTTCCGTCTTGACGGCACCCCTCCTGGGTGAGACGACGGGCTATCTTGCTGCGAAAGTTACCTATAGCTTCACCGGTTCCCACAAGATTCTCAAGGTGAATGCGACGGGCAACATTGGCTTGATTGGTAACACGGTCGAAAGCGGGGCCTTGACGGTTGAGTCCGTCACGTTCCCCAACGATCTGGCCTCAGGCGGAACCGTCGAAACGAGCTCTGACAACGCTGGGCTGCTCGTAGGCGAAGTCAAGGACGGTGCGACCCTGAGCGTCGGCACCCTGACCAATGTTCCCGCCGCCACCGTCCAGTCCACGAGCGGCTTTGCCGGTGGCGTTGTAGGCCTCGTTGGCTCGAGTGCAGGTGCCATGGTCAACGTCACGGAGGCTCTCGACCTACACGCGCTCACCGTCAAGGGCACCACCGCCAGCGGCGGTTTTATCGGCAAGGCAGCCAACCTCACGCTTACCGTGGGTACGGATAACAGCGGAAAAGACGCCTCGGGCAATGCCATCACCATCAAGCCTGCACGCGCGGTTGGGTCATCATCGGCCGGCACGTATGCAGGTGGCCTTATCGGCGACGCCTCGTTTGCCGGCAAGTTCACCATCAATGGCGACATCTTCGACTTTGGCGAGGGCGTGGATCTCAGCGTATCCAACACGAGCGTCGCTCCTTCTGCCGGCGGACTGTTCGGCGAGCTCGACATCTCGAACGGCGATGTGACCGTCAGCGGCGGATCGTATACAAGTACGTTGCAAAACGGAACGGACAACAACAATAGCGTGCGCGGCAACTACGGCGGCTTGGTGGGCAAGCTGTGGGGCAGGAAGGATGGCGAGGCACTGCGTGCGTTCACGGTGCAGGATGGCGCCGCGGTGTCGTTTGGCGTGGGCTCCAACGGCAAGCTCACCTATGCGGGCGGCCTGGTAGGCTACCTTGGCGAAGGCAACGGGAGTCCCAACGAGTCTGCCGTGGTCATTGATGACGCAACGGTGACATGTGCAACATCGGGCTACGCCAGCAATAGTGGCAAGTATGGCGGTGCCGTGGGCGTCGTGGACACAAAAAACGTTCTAGAAGTGCGCGGCCTAAAGGTCGAAACCGCCGGCAACGCCACCATCGGCGGCTCGAACGGCGGCTTTGCCGGAGTCGTCGGATCGTCGTGGCGCGGCATCGTTAAGTTCAGCGGTGTCACCGATCTGTCGGACGCCAGATTCGCGGAAAACGACCACACCGCGCAGCTAGTCTATGAGAACTTCAACTCACTCATTTTTGCCGCGGGTAGCGGAAGCGACGGCGGTGCCACCGCAGGCGATATCACAAAATGGCAATACAAGCGCCCCACCACTCAGGTCAAGATTGATGACATCTACAGCTATGGTCAGGTCATTCGCCTGGGCAGTGGGCTGAGCAATGATCTCATCACCATCAACGATTCGCACCAGTGTATCTTTAAATCGAACCTCGTAAAAACTGGTGGCGCCTTTGTGCTGGCAGGCGTCGACGATTTCGCAAAGCTGGCGATCACCTGGCAAACGAGCGGGTACTTCTCCGCCGTGGAGGACGTTGCGGATGACAATTTCGCTCAGATTCCTTCGACGAACATCACGCTCTCTGCAGACATCAACCTTTCCGGCACAGGTCTTACCGGCCTTACCAAAGACCGACAGCCCAAAGAGCAAGCCGGCGTTAACGAGAACAACCACAGCTTTACCGCCACGCTCAACGGCAACGGTCACACCATAAGTCTGGCGGTGGGCGAGCCTTACGGCATGCGCGGCAATAGCGAGGTCAGTGCCACCAGTGATGGCAACGGCAAAATCTATCGCCACGGCCGCCTGGGCTTGTTCGCAGCAATCAACGGCGCAACTGTCTCCGACGTCACAATCGCCGGCTCTATGAAGTTCGATAACGGCGCGGCCATTGATGCCGGATCGCTTGCGGGCACCATTGCGGGCGGTCTGACGCTGTCTGGCGCAACGTGCAAAACGAATATCGCGTGCGATGATACGTTCGCTAACGATGTGAACATTAACGATGTGAACATTGGTGGTATTGCGGGCAGCGTGTCGACAGCTTCCACGGTTACGTTTGGGGGCAGCAGCAAGGCTCAAGCGACCATCGCTGCAACTAAAACGCTTAACGGCAATATTCGCATTGGCGGCGCCATCGGCTATGTGGGCGATTATGCCTCGACATTCAATGTTACGGGTCTCGAAGCCGGCGGCAAAATCGAAACCGGCAATTGCGCCAGCGGCAAGATTGCCCAAGTTGGTGGCCTTATCGGCTGCATCGCACAGGGTAAACAAGAAAACGTGACAAACAAGACCAATGTGGCGACCGTCAACATCGCAGGGTTGGTGTTCGATTCGTTCGCCATGAGCGTCGGCAAAAACGGCGATAAGCTCAATGGCGCGGGCGGTCTCTTGGGTTATAGCTGGGGCAACGCGGTCGTAACTATCGGAGATAACAGCGTTAACAAGGATGTAAACTCCTATGCTCTGAGAACAACCAAGGCCTCAATAACTGCGGAGAATTCCAAGGAGCTCGGCGGTCTTGTATACGCCGCTAGTGGCCACTGGGTCATCAACGACTATGCCATCGACCTTTCGGGTGCAACCATTAACGCGAGCAGCGCCGAGATGTTGGGCTTGCTCGTCGGCCGTGGCAGCAGGGTAGCCGACGGAATATACGGTTCCGAGCCGTATGCGGGATTATATCTAGAAGATAAGGCTTATTGGGGTACTGCCTATAGGGTCGAAGGCATTCATGTTGCGGAAGCTAAGTCCATAAAGAAGTTTGATGAATGGGTTGGCGACGGCAGGAAGCCAGGCAGCAAGCTAATCGATGCCGAATGGAACACTGTCGTTTCACTTCACACCAAAGACGACGTTAATAATGGCAAGCTCGACATGAGCGGAAATCCGGGAAGCGATAACAGCTATCACAATCGAACGGATTTCGGCAACTCACGCAAAACCAACGCTTGGACGAGGTATTACTACAATCTTGACAAGGCGTATACGGTAGTAGGCAGCAACTCAAAAAATAGTAGTGCGAGCAGCTGGATGGACCGCCCGGAGTACTTGTTGCTTTGGTGTGCATGCCTGTATGCCCCGCCTGCAATTCAGGGCTATATCATTCCGGGAAATCGTGAGATTTTCAAAGGAAACAATATTGGTACGAACGGTTCCGAGGGCGTGGCTATCAACCTAGAGGGATACAGCTTCTACCCCACCAACCCCACCAGTAATTCCACGGTAACGGTAAAAAACGCAACCATTACGTTCCATTATTCCGATATTAAAGCTGAGCAAGAAGGCAATAAAAAGAATAACGAAGCCACGCAGCACGAGAATATGCACTGCGCTCTCATCCGAACTCACACGGGCGATCTTAAGGTTGAGAATGTCACGCTTGCTGGTACCGTGGGCTCTGTTGTGAGCGATTGGGGAAGCTCGTCTGGCGCGCTTGTGTGTCGCTATATCTACGGACCCGTCAAAAAAACCAATGTGGCACAAATCACGATAAACGGTTTAGTGCTCGATGGTCTTGCGGTCGATGGTGTGACGAACGCCACCCAATACGCTCCACTGCTAATCAACCAGATGCAGACCCTTGTAAACCTTGATGCGAAGAATATCTCGGTAACCGATTCGTACAATAACGGTACGAAAAAAAAGATTGCAGCTACAAGCTTGTTTGGCGAGCTCGGCGTGGGAGATAAGGCCAATCAGGTCATAGCGAAGTTTGAGAAAATAAGCTTGCCCAGCCAAACGGACAATTCGATTTTTACCCACGCGAGCCTGCTGGAGAGCTTTGGCTACGCGACCGGCGGCACGGGCTCGGCGGACTATACCTTTACAGCAGATGCCGCTCAAAATGACAAGGTGACCTACGGATCCGAAATTGATAGGAAAGGCACGGAGTACTCCGGCAAGCAGCTTTGGTATTACGATGAAGCGACGTATGGCACCCCTAACGGCTTGGTGAAGGCTGGGGATAAGACGGCGAATGTCGATGCCCCGGTGTTCGGTGACTATCTTCCTTATGTTTATAAGGGGAAGGCCACCGAGAGCAATGTCCAGTACCACGAAATAAAAGTCAACCAGCGTATTCCAAAGCTGATAACGGGATGTGGTACATATGGCGATCCGTATACCGTTAAGGACGCGACGGAGATGAACGCCATCGCCAACTACATCAACAATAGCGTGGCATTGGATGGCTGGGAAGTCACCATTGCCGCTGACCAGAGTGCGCTTTGCACTCGCCGCAGCGACCAATCGACCAACAATGAGGTTACGTACGTCTATAAGCAGGCAAACGGTACTGATAAAAAATGGGAGAGGAAGATCGGCGATAAGACCGATCCCGAGCAGACGCTGAGCGACGAAACCGTGCACCGCTATATACAGAGTGCGTATTACAGCATAGAGCCTGACAAAGATAGTAAGATTACCGTCGATGCGGCATCGTTTGGCGGGTTTGGCAACAAGGCCAATCCGTTCCGCGGTGTTATCGTTGGCGATCTGGGCGCCTCGACTGCAACAATTGAGATTGAAAACAACAAGGGCGAGCTTCGCGGCCTGGTTCCCTATAGCTATGGCAGCGTGGTACGCAACCTCAACATCAATTATGTGAACGAGTCGGCGGCGATTACTTATTCTGCCAAGGACGCCGACGGTGCCCCAACGGCGTTCTTTGGTGGCGTTATCGGCTGCATCCTTGGTGGCGATAACATTATCGATGGCGTGGTCGTAAATGGGGCGACGGCCGATAACCCCACAACTGGCTTTACGGTTACTGGTGGCGGAACTAAGTCACATCTTGTTCCCGTCGGCGGTTACGTTGGTGCCATTGCGGGCGGCGGTGTGATCTTCCGCAATATGTCAGGGACGTCTTGGCGCGCTGGAACCAGCGACAAGTCTCAGGGGCTTGGAACGGGCAACTTCCGGCAGTACGACAATCCCTACGTTGGCCGTGTGATTGATGGCTATGCCTTTAGCGAGGGCTGCAAAGTCGAAAACGGTAACGCTAGCTACAAGATCAACGAGCTCACAAACAAGGGAACCGCCTGCGTCACTACCACGGGCACCGACAACAAGTATATCGGCACTGATGCCGAGGCACCCGTGACCACGGTGGAAAACGCCCAGGGCCTTTTGGTGCTCTCGGCCATCATTAGCTCGGGTGCGGGTGCTGGAGCGGCACATACCGACTACGCTAATTATGGCGTGTTCCGCGGCTCCAAGGCGTACTGGGGCAGCGATAAGCAGGACCCGGCGATAAACGGCTACCTGTTTGGCAACAAGGAATATGGTAAGGTGCGAAATGCCAGCTACGACTGCGTGGGCAAGCCTGCGAGCGCTGCCGGCGATTTCGAAACCGCCAAAAACGATGACCAGAAGGCCCCGGGCAAACAGGGGTGGCACGGCCCGCTCGACCATGATGACGATGTAAATTCGCCCTACCTGGTGGCGTCCTACGCTGCCGACTACCAAACGGGCTACGTGTGCGCGTCGAAATCTATCGGCATGAGCCTGGAGTTCAAGGAAAATGCCACCTACGATATGACCGGCTACGGCACGGGATACGTGGGCCTTAGCGGCCGTTACTATTCCAATGCTTGCAGCTCGAACGAGGCGTCCACCGATCGCGACCGCATCACGCCGCACGTGGCAACGATCGACGGCAACGGGGCCACCATCACGGTAGGCGCCAAAGATGCCACTTACGGCGTCGTCGAATATGCCGATGACGACTATAAGGTCTCGGGCGTGGGCGGCCTATTCAGCACCGTGATGTTCACCTCAACCAATGTGGGGCAGAGCGTCACCGCGAATGACGGCGCTCAGGTCAAAGACCTTACCTTTAGTAACTGCAACGTATCGCTCACGTACAAAGACGCCAACGGTAGCATTGCCTCGGGACCGGCATCGAACGACCTCATCGGCACCGGCCTATTGGCGGGCGCAACGGCCAACTACGACGGCAACACGCGTGGCGTCTACCGCAACGTACAGATGAAGAACTGCACCGTGTTGGGCGCAAAGAGCGTAGGAGGGCTTCTTGGCAGCTCGGGCCGTACCAGCCGAAGGACGGATAACGACGTGACCTATATGGTCAATTTCGGCTCCGGCACGCAGGCGCCCGCGAATCTCTATGACTGCTCATACACTGGCCTTAGCGTCACGGGCGAGAAGTACGTTGGCGGCTATGTGGGTGCGATCGCCTCGCCGTGCAGCGTGTGGACAACCGCGGCCACGGGGGTATACGAGAAGACTATTGGCAAAAACTCGACCATAACCGCCACGGGAACAACACCCTACGTGGGCGGCGTGTTCGGTTATACCTCCAGTAACGTATCGGTGAACACCAAAATTGGCATCACGGAAGCCGTCGCATCGAGCACGGCAGTCATCTCTGGGGTAAATGTACTCGCCACCGGGTCGAACACCGATAAGTACATGGGCGCCGGCGGTGTGGTCGGAAGCGCCTATAGAGGCGTTATTTCTATAAGCAACGTGCGCATTGATGCCGGAGGCGATGCCAAGAGCGCCATCATCGGCGATGCCACCGGAACGAACAATAGCATCCGTAATGCGGGCGGCTTGATTGGCGAGGTCACGAGCAGTGGCAGCCCCAACACGTACTGGTTTGAGGACTGTAGCGTCGAGAATATCAACATTGCCGGCACCGACCAATGCTCGGGCGGACTTATCGGCTACTACTTCAGCAATGTGAACATAGCCTGCAACAATATCGCGATTGAGTGCGCCACGATCAAGGGCAGGTGGAGCGGCGGTCTACTTGGCGCGATTAACAGCGGTGCCGACGTCATCAACGTCACCAACACAAAGGTATCTAACACAACGTTTGGCGGAACCTCCAACGGCGGCATTGCGGGCGACGGACGCGGCCAGTTCCATCTGGTAAACGTGCTCATGGACAGCAATACCTACAAATTGGGCTCTAAGCAGGGCGTGCTCTTAGGCGAGGTTGACACAAACGGCTATAGCCTCTCCGCAGCGGGCGTGAACGTAAAGCTCGGCAACGGCAAGACCACGCGTGATCTGCCGCCGATGGTTTACACGACCAATACGGCCGCCGTAAACAGGAAGACCTACATCGCGTTCGGCGACTATAAGGACACGCTGCGCGCGCCCGACGAGGGCACCACGCTCTACGGTGCGGACGATACCGCTACCACGGCGGCAAGCCCGTACGTGACCACGAGCCCCGTAAGCACGCTGGCGGTGCGTGCCTCCGACAACGACACCACCGATCGCTACCTGTTTGGCGACGGCGCCACCATCGACACCGCGGCGACCGTCCAGAGCGAGGCAGGCACCGGTGTTGCCGATCGCTACACCTACACGAATATCGGCGGCATTAATGACAACGGCGCCTATCAAAATAAGTCGAGCTACGATGCCTCATCCGTGGCCAGTAAGTTCAATTCGAATAATGATACAAGCAGCAACCAAGCCACAACGGATTTCTCCGTTTTGGTGATCTCTGGCAACGACAACACGACGGTCAAGAGCTATCTAAACATCGTCACGAACGGCGGCTTCTCCGATGCCTGCAGATTGAATAACGAGAATGGCACCAATCCGCACGTGACGGCCAAAGCAGAGGTTTTCCAACTCAAGGACGGTGTGTTCGTTAAGGACGATGACGCGTCGAACAATCCCACGCTTCGCGTGGTGAACAACGGCAAGAACAACATGTCGTTTAGCCCAAGCTCCGATTGGGATAACGGCAAGGGTCGCTTTACGCTCCTGACCGTCACCTTTACCGAGGCGGGTCAGAGCTACAACGTTCAGGTGCCGATCATCGTTAAGCGCAAGCTCGAGATCGATTTCACTGCAACGTATGATTACGGCACTAAGTTTAAAGAAAGCGACTACGCTAACCTTGGAAAAGATGCACACGTGCTTACGAGCTTTGGCGAGCCGATGACGGGTCTGCTTACCTGGACATACAATTCTGCCAATGGGAAGGAAGTCGACTTTGGCTGGGACAGCTATATGGCTGCTGGCGGCTCGATGAAGGGGCTCGGTAAGAGCATCCTCTTCAATGGTGCCGACGGAAGGTTGCCCCAGGGCAGCCAGCTTGCGCTCATCGATGCGAACGTTGACGGCCGGGCCGGTGGCAGAGAGTATCACTATACGGTGGGCGAAGGCGGAGCAACGAGCGTTTCCCTGAGCGGAAACGACGGCTTTAAGGATTCTGCGGGCAATCCATATCAGGAGCGATGGCTGAGCGAGATTTTGGATGTGTCGGCCACACAGGATGGCGCCGGCACATGGACCGTGTGTGATAACGAGGCAGAGGCGACCGCTAAAGCGAAACTCGATGGCAAGTGGACGCTGTTTAAGGTTGCGGGTGCTGACGTTCCCAGCAACAGTCGCTATACGCTAGAGGTGCCTAAGGATAACGGCAAGGAGCAGCGTGCGTCGGAGAGCGTCTACCTAGTTGTCAACGTGCCCAAGTCGGGCGACGGCGTGACGCAAGCTAATATCAACGGTTTTACGGCTTCGTCTATTGACTCGAATTCTTCGGGTGCCCGCATATCTTGGAATCTGCATCATGTTTTACGCACCGATGGCAGCGACGATATTCAAAACAGTACGGCATCGACATACAGTATCTTGTCCAATTATGAGCAGAATGTAGTCGACAAAAAAGATGGGGCGTGCATTCCGGTTTCGAAGTCGGAGGACGGTGCCGCCTACGTTCTTTCTCTCGATGTCATGGATACGGTTACGTTTAGCCCGAGCCAATACTATACAGAGAGCGACCATCTGTTCTATCAGCTCGATACATCGCTGTGTCGCTATGGCGCCAACAACAACCTAATGGGAGTAAGCAGTTTCCCGAGCGGAACTTCGGCAATTGCGAAGTTCTATGTTGCCATCGGCAATCAGAACTACAGGTGGAATGGCAGCGATTGGGAGCCGTATGACGCTTCGACGCCTGCGTTTACACAGATTGTGACGGATACGGGTGATGACTCACTGAGGCTCACGCTCGACCATGACCTTGCCGGAATCCGCAAGCGTGCAGCGGGCGGATCCTTTACCGTGCGTACGGTAGTGGAAGAGATTCGCCTTACGCCGGACGGCTGCAACAAGGTTATCTCCCTGTCCAAGCAGTCTGGCGAGGACGCCTGTACCAAGATGTCCTATACCGCCAAGCTTTCGACGCGCGATTCTGGTCTTGCCACCTCGAGCCTGGCGATGACGAAGCGCGGCAACGTTGGATACTATCGCATGGACACGGGTGATACGACCATTACGCTATCGGCGCCTGAGAAGTCGCAGCTTGGCATTAACGTGGACGACCTGCGTCCGATCGCGAATGGCACGATTGGTCTGGGTGCCACGTATGAACTGGGTGGACTCAGCAACGCCGCCGAGGCAATTGCGAACGCAGACTCTGTTGTGTACACGCTCGCGCTTCAGCGCCGCGGAACCGACGGCACGTATGAGAGCGTAACGGATGATATCTCCAACTACGTAACAGTGACGGAGAGTAAGCTTGCCGCGGTCGCTCCCTCCGGTAGCACGATCACCTTCACTGACTCGAAGGAGAACGGCAAGTTCCGAACACAGAACGGCGACACCACGTTTAACCTGCCCTTTACCGTTAAGGTCAACACGCAGGCTGAACAGCGTGATCAGTTCTACGCGAACTATCGTCTGGTGATGACGGCGAGCCTAGTCACGGGCAGCACGGCGAGTGCAACGCCTCAATCGCCCGACTATGTGACCTACACGCTCACGAGGGTGAACCTCAACGGCATCGATCACTAGTTCCGAAGCCAACTAGCTTCGCAAAGGGGGCGGCAACCACCCGGTTGCCGCCCCCTTTCTAGTCTGCGCGATCCCAGTCTTGGACTCCGCTGGACAGTTAGTTCAGATACGTATAATTCCAGACCGCAGTAGGCGCATCCGGCGCTCGTTTTGGGGAAGAAAGGGGCTCAAAACTAGGGTTCGGTAGCCATCTGGGCTCGATTTGCGTGCAATGAGTCGCCAAAGAACCCTCTCCGGGGACCATAGCGCAGCTTTATCAGCATAGAAAAATACGTATCTGAACTAACTGTCCAGCCGTCGCTGGAGAAAGGCGTTTTAGCTTTTCCGACTTCCCATCATCTTTCCAACTTTCCACTTAACTTAACACCTAAGGTGGAAAGCTGGAAAGAAAGCTGGAAAGTTAGGTGGAAAGCTGGAAAGTTAAGTAGAAAGCTGGAAAGTAAGCGGAAGACTGACATGCTAGCTCAGAGGCTGAGGGGTTAATAATTATGAAAACCATACCAAGCGAAACAAAAAGATATCAATCTGGCTGGTAAAACACCATCAATGAGCTGCGGGCTAACTAGCTGCGTAAATTAAACGTAAAGAAATGTCGCAAATTAATAGCAAATGCCCAGATGACGCCGTTGCTATTTTCAATTAACTGCTACGCGCGAACAGCAAAATGCTACTATCTAACATGCACGTAAGAAGGCAGATTAACGGTTAAGGCTAAGAAGTGGCAGGTATGTCGGAAGCAACTAGGACTCGCACGCATGCGCCCGAGGTTAGGCAGCGCGCCGTCGAGATCCTCCAAGAGGGGGTCGGTCATCGCGCCCTCGCCGCGGAGCTTGGCATTCCCCAGGCCACGGCTCGTCAGTGGGCCCGCGCGTACGCCGTGGGCGGTGCCGACGCCGTTCTCAATGCCGGTTCGCATCATCACACCTATTCGTACGACGTAAAGCTCGCTGTGGTTAAGGACCGTCTGGAAAACGGCTTGACGGTTCGCGAGGCCATGATCAAGCACAAGATTCCCAGCGAGTCTTCGGTCAAGGCTTGGTGCCGTCAGTACCGCGAGAGCGGTGAGTCCGCACTGGTCGATAAGCCGCGCGGTCGCAAGCCGCGCGTTAAAAAGATGGAATAGCAAACGGGATGGTGCGCCCACGAGGCGCATTTTTCTTGCCGCGCCAACTTTTCGGACCGCCGCGAGCCTATTGGGACATCCTCCAAAGTGGCCAGTAAGCCGCACGCGGTGGCCCGCGCGCCCGTCGCTGTGGTAAGGAAACGTCGCCCTCTGCTCCAAAGCGGGCGTGCCCTTACCCCGTACGCCTAAAACTCCCCAGTTGACCGAAAACCCGCCGCCGCTACTCCTCAATTGAGCTATAACGTTAAACAATTGCAGCGTTTTAGCATGGGGGAGTGATGGTATGACGCTACTGTATTTCCTTACCCTGTTTCCGCTGGTACCGGCGCTGGGCATGCTGCTCGCGCGCGGTGACCGCGCCCGCGATGCGGCGGGGCTCATAGGCTCCGGCATTATTATGGCGGTGACAGTTGTAGTCGCCGTCATGTTTTTTGGCACGGGTCCGCAGAGCTTTGAGGTTGCCCCCGGCACCTCGCATGTGCTCTCGATCATCAGTTCCGTTATCGACGTCATCCTGTGCGCTGTCATCCTGTACAACGCGTACAAATATAGGAACGCGCTCACCACGGTGCTCGGCATAGTCCAGCTGGTGGGCTCGCTCGCCTTTGCAGCCATGACGCTGCCCGCGGCCGAAGCCGTCACGGCAACGCCACTCTACCTGGACTACATGAGCGTGATCATGGTCCTCGCCGTCGGCATCGTTGGCAGTCTAATCTGCTTGTATGCCCTGGGCTACATGAAGGACTTCCAGGCCCATGACGAGCACGAGGCCGCGCTGCGCGGGCAGACCGCGCCCGACCGTCGCCCGCAGTTCCTGGCGCTCATGTTCCTGTTCCTCTCGGCCATGTTCGTCATCGTGACGAGCGACAACTTTGAGTGGCTGTTCTGCGGCTGGGAAATCACCACCGTGTGTTCGTTCCTTATGATTGGCTACACGCGTACGCCCGAGGCCATCAAGAACGCCTTTACCCAAATCATCCTCAACATGCTGGGCGGCATCGCGTTTTTGGCCGGACTTATGTATCTGCACGTTAACGGCATGCCGCTGACCATCTCGGGCATGATCGAGCTTTCCGGCACCGGAACCGCGCAGTCCGCGCTGCTGGTGATGCCGGTCATCCTGTTGTCGCTCGCCGCGCTCACCAAGGCCGCACAGATGCCGTTCCACACTTGGCTGTTGGGTGCCATGGTTGCACCCACTCCCACGAGCGCCCTGCTGCACTCGTCAACCATGGTCAAAGCCGGCGTGTTCCTGATGGTCAAGCTGAGCCCACTCTATGCCATCTACCCCGTGACCGGCTTTATGGTCACGAGTGTGGGTGCCATCACGTTTTTGCTCGCTGCACTCATGGCCATCTCGCAGAGCAACGCCAAACGCGTGCTCGCGTACTCCACCATTTCCAACTTGGGCCTCATCAGTGCCTGCTTGGGTGTCGGCGCGCCCGAGGCCGTATGGGCGGCCATCTTCCTGATCTTGTTCCACACGGTGGCCAAGTCGCTGCTGTTCCTGTGCGTGGGCACGGCCGAGCATCATATCGGCAGCCGCAATATCGAGGACATGGACGGCATGTTCAGCCGCATGCCGCACCTGACGCGTCTGATGATGCTGGGCATTATGGGCATGTTTGTGGCGCCGTTTGGCATGCTCGTGTCCAAGTGGGGCGCCCTGGTGGCGTTTGCGCAGACCGGCAACGTGCTCATGATCATGGTGCTTGCCTTTGGCTCGGCCGCGACGTTTTACTTCTGGGGCAAGTGGCTTGCCAAGCTTTCGGGCGTCGACCCCACGGCTCAAAACGTTGAGGTCAATGTCCATAAGACCGAATGGATGGCCCTCAACACCATCGCCGCGCTGCTGATTCTGTGCTGCGTGGCGTTTCCGGTTATCTCGAGCGGTCTGGTGTCGCCTTACTTGGCCATGGTGTTTGGCCGCGTGCCGTACGTTATTGGCAAGGACGCCATGTATCTGATGGTGGTTATCGTGGCTTTTATCTCCGTGGTGCTGCTGACGTCATTCCGCGTGAGCAACAAACCGCACGTCAACGTGTACCTTTCGGGCGTGGGAACCGACAAATATCGCCATTTCCGCGGCTCGATGGGACACGAGGTGAAGGCCGAAAAGCGCAATTGGTACTCGGAGGACGCCCTTGGCGAGAAGCGTATTGGCCCCGCGGGTAGCGTCGTATGCTGCAGCATTATCTTGTTTGCGCTGCTGTGTTGCGCATGGATTGGGCCCGAGCGGCTTGCCATGAGCGCGCCCTCGGTGCTGCGCGGCAAGTATTTCGAAGGTTCGGGCGTCGTGGGCATCTTTATTGGCACCGTGGCGTTTGCCTTGCTGGCGCCGCTTGCGGGCGGCTTGATCGACGGCATCGACCGCAAACTTTCGGCTCGCATGCAGGGCCGCGTGGGCCCGCGCCTGCTGCAGCCCTTCTACGACGTTGCCAAGCTGCTGCGCAAGGCCCCCGCCAGCGTAAACACCATGGACGATACCTACATGGCGTGCGCGCTCATCTTTACCGTCGTGGGCGGCGGCATCTTTGTGTCGGGCTCCAATACGCTGCTGTGCGCCTTTATGGTTACGCTCGCCGCGATCTTTGTGGTGCTGGCGTCCGCTTCGACGCAAAGCCCGTTTGCCCAGGTCGGTGCCGACCGCGAGCTGCTGCAGGTTATGAGTTACGAGCCCGCCGTTTTGCTGATGAGTGTGGGCCTGTACCTTGCCACCGACAGCTTCGACTCCATCGCCGTGACGGGGCAGTCGGCCCCCATCATCGTGTACAGCGCGCCCATTTTCCTCGCACTGCTCGCGGTGCTTACCATCAAGCTGCGCAAGTCGCCGTTTGACCTTTCGTACTCACATCACGCGCATCAGGAGATTGTCCAGGGCGTCGCCACCGAGATGAGCGGCGGCACGCTGGCCAAGATGACCCTTATGCACTGGTGCGAGACCGTGCTGTTTTTGATGTGGGTGGGCATGTTCTTTGTTTGGGACAACCCGGTGAGCTGGGTCGTAGCCCTGGTCGTGATGGCCGCGACGTATTTTGTCGAGGTGCTGATCGACAACACCTTCGCACGCAGCACCTGGCGCAGCTGCTTTAAGCTCGGCTGGGGCGTGGCGCTGGTGTTTGGCCTGCTCAACCTTATGCCCATCCTCGTCGACGTGTTTATTTAGGAGGCGGCATCCATGGATCATAAAATGTCGCGCTCGCCGTGGGTTATTCATTACGACGGCTCGAGCTGCAACGGATGCGATATCGAGGTGCTGGCCTCGCTCACGCCGCTGTTCGATGCGGAGCGCTTTGGCGTGGTCAACACCGGCAACCCCAAGCATGCGGATATCTTTTTGGTGACGGGGTCGGTCAATGCCCAGAACCTGCCCGTCGTGCGTCAGATTTACAACCAGATGCTCGAGCCCAAGTGCGTGGTGGCCTGCGGTATCTGCGCATGCTCGGGCGGCGTATTCCGCGATGCCTACAACGTGATCGGCGGCGTGGACCGCGCGATTCCCGTGGACGTGTACGCGCCCGGGTGCGCCATTCGCCCCGAGACGGTGATCGATGCCATCGTGGAGGCGTGCGGCATCCTGGACCAGAAGGAGACCGTGTTGCGCGCCGGTGGCGATCCGCTCACCGTGGGCGGTGCCGCTACCTGGGACGGTGGCGTTGAGCTGGGCGAGGACGGGTTTGTGGCTGCGGGGGCCGGGACTGACGGTGCCGGTGACGCGCCTGCCGGGAAGCCTGCTGCGCCCGCCGCTGGCGACGCACCTGTTGAGACGCCCGCCGCTGCAAAGGAGGCCGAGTAATGCAAAAGGCTATCTATACCACCGTCGGGATCGACAAGCTCCTGTCGCATGTCCAGGCGCTCAAGGGCGTCGGCGCGCGCTTTGTGCAAATGCATGCCGAGCGCAACGTCGACGACGGCTCGTATCGCTTGGTCTATACGTTTATCAACGTCCGTGCTGCTCAGGAGCATATTGCGCAGGACGGCAGCTATGCGATCGAGAACCTGGTGGTCGAGGGCATCGACCAGTACCAGGAGATTCCGTCCATCAGCTCGTATTACCCCGCGGTGTTCCCGTTTGAAAATGAGGCCCACGACCTGTTTGGTCTTGCCATCACCGACATGCAGATCGACTTTAAGGGCTTTTTCTACCAGGTCTCGACTGCCGAACCCATGAGCGTCATCACGCCCGAGGTGAAGGCTGCGCGCGAGAAGGCCATGAAAGTCCGCGCGGCCGCCGAGGCCAAGGCGCGCAAGGCCGCGGCCGAGAAGGCCGCCGCGGCTGCGGCTGCT
>ONZX01000529.1_pt1 | contig 24465 bp, 20 predicted proteins | sample 1671831 | NCBI WGS metagenome assembly ONZX01 (sample SAMN06348197, study PRJEB24527) | human gut metagenome | reverse complement strand
ACAGGGTGTCATCGCTGCCGATGCCGACGCCCTCACCCGGATGGATGTGGGTGCCGCGCTGACGGACCAGGATGTTGCCGGCCAGAACAAACTGACCGTCGCCGCGCTTGACGCCGAGGCGCTTGGACTCGGAATCACGACCGTTCTTGGTAGAACCTACGCCTTTTTTATGTGCCATTGTGATTTACCTCCTTAGCCGTTGATCGCGGTGATTTCCACCTTGGTGTAAGGCTGACGATGACCCTTGCGGACCATGCTGCCCTTCTTGGGACGATAGGTGATGATGTTGAGCTTCTTGCCCTTGCCGTTCTTGATGACCTTGCCGACAACGGTAGCGCCTTCAACAACGGGAGCGCCAACCTTAACAGCGCCCTCCTCGCCAACGGCCAGGACTTTTTCGAAGGTGACTTCGCTGTCAGCCTCAGCGTTCAGCTTCTCAACAAAAATGCTGTCGCCAACTTTGACGCTGTACTGCTTGCCACCGGTCAGAATAACTGCGTACATGTGATAACCTCTTTCAATAAGTCTCGCTGGATGCGGGGCGGCGTGCAAATGCACACACTTGCAGAGCCCATGCCATGCGGCCTAATTATCATACCACATGCGCCCGGTTCCGTCAAGATACTTTTTGAAATAATTTCAAATAGCAACGCCATTTTGCATGGCGGCAGCCTGGGTGGTGTTCTTCATCAGCATGGCACGGGTCATGGGGCCAACGCCGCCGGGCACTGGGGTGATGTAACCCGCCACGGCGCTTGCTTCCTCAAAGTTCACATCGCCGTGCAGCTTGCCGTCCGCACCGCGGTTGATGCCCACATCAATGACGACGGCACCGGGCTTGACCATGTCGCCGGTCACAAAGCCCTCGCGGCCCACGGCGGCCACGAGAATATCCGCGGCGGCGCAGACTTCTTTCAGGTTCTTCGTCCTGGAGTGGCAGATCGTGACCGTGGCATTCTTCGCCAGCAGCAGCAGCGCCGCGGGCTTGCCCACGATGTTCGAGCGGCCAATGACGACGGCGTTCTTGCCCGCAATGTCGGTGCCCGTGGACTCGATCATGCGGATGCAGCCCGCCGGGGTGCAGGGCAGGTAGCACGGCTCGCCGATCTGCATACGGCCCACGTTGACGGGCGAGAAGCCGTCCACATCCTTCTCGGGCGGGATGGCGTCGATGACAGCCTTCTCGTCGATCTGGGCGGGCAGCGGCAGCTGCACCAGAATGCCGTGCACAGCGGAGTCATCCGCCAGCTTCTTCACCTCGGCCAGCAGGGCGTCCTGCGTGGTGTCGGCGGGCAGGTTGATGCTGCGGCTCTCAATGCCGCACTGCGCACAGTCGTTGATCTTGCCGCGGACGTAGACCTGGCTGGCGGGGTTCTCGCCCACCAGAATGACCGCCAGGCAGGGGTTGATGCCCCTGCTTTTCAGCTCCCTGACCTTTTCTGCGGCCTCGGCCTTCGTGGCGGCGGCCAACGCCTTGCCGTCAATGACAGTTGCTCCCATGATAGTTCCCTCTTTCAAATGTATTTTTTGTCCGCCGGGGCGGGCAAAACGGTGTCGGGTCTTACACCAGCAGCGCCTATCGCCGCGCTGCAAAGCGTTTGTTTATTCCTTCGGCGTCTCGATTTCCTCGATCTCGACCTCGCTCAAATCCAGCGCATCCAGACGCGCATTCATGGCATCGGTGGCCTTGACAAACTCAGCGTGGGGTGCGCCGACGGGCAGGATGTCCGCCGTGAAGCGGTCCCCTGCCTCGGCCTGCTTTTTCAGGTCCTTCACAGCCAGCGGCACCATGAGCTGCTTGCCCTTGGCATTGCGCAGACCGATGACCATAAGCGCGGCGGCCACGATAACCGACCCAATCGCCACCAGCTGGCTGGCGCGCAGACCGGTATTGCCGATCAGCAGCGAGTCGGTGCGCAGCCCCTCGATCCAGGCGCGGCCCAGGCCGTACCAGATGATATAGCACAGGAAGATTTGTCCGTTGAACCGCCGTTTTTTGTAAAACGAAGCCAGCACGGCGAAGCCAACCAGACACCAGATGCTCTCATACAAAAACGTCGGGTGCACCGGCGCGGCGGGGTCCACGGTCACGCCCGCGGGCAGCGTGACCTGCACGGATTTGAGATACGCCTCCGTGCCCTCGCTGTACATGCCCCAGGGCAGCGTCGTGTTTGTACCGAAGGCCTCCTGATTGACGAAGTTGCCCCAGCGGCCAATGCCCTGCCCGATCAGAAAGCCCAGCGACACCAGATCAAACAGCGGCAGCAGCGGCACCTTGCGCCATTTGGCGGCCAGGGCGCCGAACACAAACGCGCCGATGACCGCGCCATAGATGGCGATGCCGCCCTTGCGGATGTCGATCATCTCCCAGAGGCTTTGATACGCAAAGGGTGCCATAGCTACGTAATAAATACGGGCACAGACGATGGCCATGACCGTGCCGATGGCCACAACGTCCACCAGACGGTCCGAGTCGATGCCGTAGTCCACGGCATTGCGGAAGGCGTAGAGCATCGCCAGCAGCATGCCCGCCGCGATGATGACGCCGTACCAGTAAATGTTGAACCCACCGATGGCCAGCGCCACGCGGTTGACCGTCAGATCCAGGCCCAACCCGGGAAATTGCACATGATAGACCATTTTCAACTTAACCTCGTTATTTTTCTGCCGGGTCGATCTGCACGTAGGCGCGGTTTTCCTCCCGCAGGGCCGTCTGCAGCAGGGCGTTGGCGTCCTCCACGGTCAGCGCAGCCAGCGCGGCGATCTCGTCCGCCAGCGTGCGGCCCTTCAGGCAGGCCGCGGCGGCCTCCTCGGCGGCATCGTCCACGGCCTCCACGTCGCCCAGCAGCTCGCCGTACATCTGGTTTTTCACAAGCATAAAGACCTCGGGGTCAACGCCCTCACGGCGCATCCGCTCGATCTCCTCCTGTAAAAGGTCCACGACCTGGCGCGGGGTGTCGCTCTCGCCGGTAAAGGCCACGGTGCAGGCGCCGCGCACGGCGATAAAGTCACCGGAGAACTCGGGGTTGACCAGCGCTTCATCGTACAGACGGCGGTAGAGCTTCGTCAGGCCGCCGACGACCAGATCGCCCAGCATGTCCAGCAGCAGCTCGCGCTTCAGGTCACCCTCGGCCAGCGGCTCCTCGCGGTAGGCCACGCCGAAGCAGGGCTTCGTGACAGGCATCGTGAAGAACGCTTCCTTGTGGGGCAGCGGGCCGGTCTGCGCCGGGATGTCCCACTCGACCTCATGCAGGGCGCGGGCGCGGTACAGGCCGTTGCGCTTGCAGGCGTCCACAGCCTGCGCCAGCGTGATCTTGCCCGCGACGCTCAGCACCATATTGGACGGCGCGTAGAACCCCCTGGTGCAGCTGTAGAGCATCTGGGGCGTCAGCTCGGCAATGCTCTCCACCGTGCCCGCGATGTCGTTGCGCAGCGGGTGGTCGGCGTAGAGGCAGCGGAACAGCGCGTTCAGCAGCCGCCAGTCGGGGCTGTCATCGTACATTTTGATCTCCTGCCCGATGATGCCCTGCTCCTTGGCAATCGTGGCCTTGGTGAACCACGGCTTGCCGACCATGCCCAGCAGAATGTCAAGGTTCTCGTCAATTTTCTGGGTTGCCGAGAACAGGTAGCAGGTGCGGTCATAGCTGGTAAAGGCGTTGGCCGACGCGCCGGTCTTGGCGTAGAAGGTGAAGGAGTCGCCCTTGGGCGTCTCGCACATTTTGTGCTCCAGGAAATGCGCCGTACCGGCGGGCAGTGTGACCTGTTTGCCGTCCAGCCTGAACGCGCGGTGGACGGAGCCAAAGCCCGTGGCGTAAATCGCGTGGACGCTGCTGTAGCCCGGCATCGTGCGGCAGAGCACGGTCAGGCCGCTGGGCAGCACGACGCTTTCACAGCTGACGGCGGCAGCGGCGCGCGCCTGGGCAGCGGCGAAGCTCTCGTGATCGTTATTCAACATCCTCGCTGCCTCCTTTCCCCTGCGTGCCCGGCTCGGCGGTCACGGCGTAGCAGACCGAATAGCTGTAGCTCTGCAGCGTCTGGCGCACCTCGTCCAAGCTGACGGCGCTGGTCAGCACCTTGCCGTACTCCGGCGGGTAGAGCGGCTCGCCGCGTGTGATCTGGCCGTAGTACCAGTTTTCCAGCGCGGCCAGGCTGTCGCCGAGGGCGTCCATGCTGGACAAAAGACCGCGGCGGCAGTCGTCAACTTCTTCCTGGGTGATGGGGCCGTTTTTCAGGCCCTCCAGCTCGGCAATGATGGCGGCCTCGGCCTGCTGCTCCTTGCCCGGCTCGACGCCGGAGTCGATCATCATGACGCCGGTGGCGCGCTGGGCGGCAGAACCGCAGTAGTAGCAAAGGGACTGTTTCTCGCGCACGTTGCGGAACAAACGGCTGGTGGCAGAGCCGCCCAGCACGCTCATGGCAACGCGCAGGATGCTGACACTGGGCGGGTTGGGGTTGGCCTCGCCCGTGGTGAACAGCATACAGAGCTTGGCCTGGGTCAGGCCGGGGATCTCCTCTTTAAAATGGCGCAGCGGCGTGGCGGGCATGGCGACGGGCGCGGCAAACGGGCGCGGGTCACGGCGGATGCCGTCGAGCTTTTTCAGCAGCATATCGGCCACGCGGGCCTCATCGACGCCCTGCACCATCACGTCGATGTACGCGGTGGAGAGGATGCGGTCATACTCGGCCTTGAGGCTCTGCGGCGTCACATTGACAAGCTCGCCGGGGTAGCCGCCCAGCTCGATGCCCGCGGGGGTGTCGCCGTAGAATTTGCGGCGGGCCTGCCGCACGCAGTAGAGACGCTTCGAGTTGAACTCGGCCTCAAGGCGGCGGGCCTGGGTCTCGGTCTCGATGCGCACGGCCTCGGGGTCGAACGCGCCGTCCACGAGATACGGGTCAAAGATCGTGCCGAACACAATGTCGGCGTAGGCAGCGGTCAGGTTCTCCCCCGCCAGCGCGTAAGCGTCCTTGATGCCGCAGATATCGGCGGAGAGCACGCGGTCCGTGCCCGCGCTGGCCAGGTCAACGCCGAGGTCCGCGCCGTACAGCTCAGCCAGGCGGCGGGACAGCGCGGTCATATCGGGGCAGGCCGCGTAGCCGCGTTCCAGCACAAGGGCCAGCACCGCGGCGTCGGTGGCAGATTCCCGCTTTGCCGGAAAGCGCAGATGCAGCGTGATGCGGCAGCGGTTGAATTTAGAAGCATCCAGCGTTGTAATGCAAACGCCGGGCGCGAGTTGTTTACGTTCCAAATCGTTATTCCTTTCAAACATCAATAGATATTAGTATTATACCGCTTTAGCGACGTAAAGTAAATAAAAAACTTGCAACAGATGGGGCAGATTGTTTATAATAGAGTCTGGAATCGCCGCTTTGTAGGGGGCGGCGTCCCCGACGCCCCGCGGGTGGGCAGGCACCTGCCGTAAATTTGCGGGCCGGGCATGACCGGCCCCTACAGAGCAATTCTATATAAAGAGGTATACTATATGAACACTTTCACCCTGAAAGGCACCTTCCTCGACACCCCCGCCCCGGACACACTCCGCGTCCGCGAGGGCTATCTGCTGTGTGAAAACGGCCTGTGCGCCGGATTCAGCGAGACTGCCCCTGCCGGGGTGGAAGTTCTCGACTATACGGGTAAAATCATCACGCCGGGTCTTGTGGACCTGCATCTGCACGCACCGCAGTACAGCTATTGCGGCACGGCGATGGATCTGGAGCTGCTGGACTGGCTGCAGCAGTACACCTACCCCGAGGAAGCCCACTACGCCGACCCGACCTACGCCAGGCTGGGCTACTCCTATTTTGTGCGCGACCTGAAAAACAGCGCCACAACGCGCGCCTGCATCTTTGCGACGCTGCACACCGACGCAACGCTCGAACTGATGCACCAGCTGCGCGGCGCGGGGCTTTCCGCCTTTGTCGGCAAGCTGGGTATGGACCGCAACAGCCCTGACAGCTACCGTGAGCCGTCCGCCGCCGCGGGTCTGGCCGAGACGCGCCGCTGGCTGGATACCTGCCGCGCCGAAAACACCCTGCACGCGGGCCCGGTGCGCCCGATGATCACGCCGCGCTTCACCCCCAGCACGAGTGACGAGTATATGCGCGGTCTCGGCGAACTGGCAAGAGAATACAACGTACCTGCGCAGAGTCACCTATCCGAAAATCCGGGCGAGATCGCGTGGGTCGCCGAGCTGTGCCCCGGCACAAAATTCTACGGCGAGAGCTACAGCCGGTACGGCCTGTTCGGCGGCGGCGTGCCCACTGTCATGGCGCACTGCATCTACAGCCCCGATGACGAGGCCGCGCTGATGAAGCAGAACCGCGTCATGATCGCCCACTGCCCCACCAGCAACGAGAATGTCATTGCGGGCATCGCCCCCGCGGCGCACTACCTGCGCGGCGGCTGGCGCGTCGGCCTGGGCAGCGACGTGGCCGGCGGTCAGACGCTGGACCTGTTCACGGTCATGGCTACCGCCGTGCAGGTCAGCAAGCTGCGCTGGCGGTATATCGACCAGAGTGAAAAGCCGCTGACGATGGTGGAGGCGCTGTATATGGCGACTGTCGGCGGCGGAGATTTCTGGGCCGATTTTGGCGAGAAGGTCGGCCTGTTTGAGGACGGCTATGCGTTTGACGCGCTGGTGCTGGATGATGACCCGCTTAAAAATATGCGGGCGTTCAGCGCTGCGGAGCGTTTGGAGCGGTATGCGTACCTTGGCAAGGGTAAGCTGACAGCGAAGTTTGCAGCAGGCGAGAAGCTTTTGTAATAAATGGTAACGGGCAGAACCCCTCAGGCCTCGTAAACTCGGCCAGCTCCCCTGATGGGGCGCCTTTTTGCGCGGGCTGCGCCCGCGAGAAAGCCTCCCCATCAGGGGAGGTGGCCGCGCGTCAGCAAGGCCGGAAGGGTTCTGCCCGTTTACCCTAACAACAACGTCCCCCGTGCACCATCGTGTGCACGGGGGACGACCCATTTCCCTCTATATAAGACCTTACAATCAGTTGATGAATGCGTCGTGGATGGCGGCAACTGCCTTGTCGGCATCGGCCTCGTCGATGATGACGCTGATCTTGATCTCACTGGTGGAGATCATCTTGATGTTGATGTTCTGGTTGAACAGGGCCTCGAACATCGTGGAGGCCACGCCGGAGTGGCTCTGCATACCCGCGCCGACGATGGAGACCTTCGCGCAGGTCTTGTCAACGGTGATGTCGCCGCCGCCGATGCGGTGCGTGGCGTTTTTCAGCGCGGCAACGGCGCTCTCGGCGTCGCCCAGGGGCACGGTGAAGCTCATGTCCTTCTTGCCGTCGCGGCCCGTGGTCTGCAGAATGATGTCAACGTTGATGTTCTTCTGGGCCAGCAGGCTGAAAATTTTGAACGACATACCGGGCACATCCGGCACGTCCTTCACGGTCAAAACGGCGACGTCGGTGTCCTTTGCAACACCCTTGATGAGCATACCTTCCACTTTGGTCTCCTCCTTAACAACGGTGCCGGGCACCGGATTGATGCTGGAGATGACCTCCAGCTCGACATTGTACTTTTTGGCCAGCTCGACGCTGCGGTTGTTCAACACCTGCGCGCCCAGGGACGCCAGCTCGAGCATCTCGTCAAACGTGATCTCCTTGAGCTTGGTTGCCTTGGGGATCTTGCGCGGGTCTGCGGTGTAGACGCCCTCGACGTCGGTGAAGATCTGGCAGCGGTCCGCGTGCAGCGCAGCGGCCAGCGCCACGGCGGAGGTATCGCTGCCGCCGCGGCCCAGCGTCGTGATGTCGTCGGAGCGGTTCAGGCCCTGGAAGCCTGCCACGACGACCACACGGTTGCGCGCCAGCTCACTCTCGACACGCTCGGTGTCCAGGCGCTTGATGCGCGCCTTGGAGTAGGCGCGGTCTGTATTGAAGCCCGCCTGCCAGCCCGTCAGGCTGATGGCGGAGACGCCCAGCTCCTGCAAAGCCATCGTCAGCAGGGAAATCGAAATCTCCTCGCCTGCGGCCAGCAGCATATCCATCTCGCGGTGGGACGGGTCGGAGGTGATCTCCGCCGCCTTGGCGATCAGGTCGTCGGTGGTGTCGCCCTGCGCCGAGACGACCACGACAACGTCGTTGCCGGCGTTGCGGGTGTTCATGACGATGCGCGCCACGTTGAAGATGCGGTCCCGGTCCTTGACCGAGGAGCCGCCGAATTTTTGTACGATCAAGCCCATTGGTGTACTCTCTCCCCTGTTCCTGTATCAGCTCACCACTGCGCCGACGTTGTCGGCCAGCAGACGATGCACGGTAAAATGGTGCAGCGGGCTGTCCGCAGCCAGCGCTGCCTCTGCGCGGGTGAAAAACTCGGTGTCGTCCTTGTGCACAACGGCCATGATGGTCGGCCCGGCGCCCGAGATGTAAACGGCCTGCGCACCCAGGTCCTGCGCCAGCTCAAAGACGTCGTCGCCGCCCTCGATCAGCGGCAGGCGGTACTTCTGGTGCAGCACGTCCTTGGTCGCCACACCCAGCAGCGCGTAGTTGCCCTCGCAGAAGGCCGCCGTGGCCAGCGCCGCGCGGGACAGGTTGTAGACGGCATCCTTATGGCTGACCATGGCGGGCAGCGCCGCGCGCGCCTTGCTGGTCAGCAGGCGGAAGTCCGGCACAAACGCCGCAAACGCCAGCTCGGGGTCAATGTCCTTCTTGACGCTGTAGACCTGGCCCTCGTCGATGACGCTGGTCACAAAGCCGCCCAGCATGGCGGGGGCGACGTTGTCGGGATGGCCCTCGATGGCCGTCGCCAGCGTCAGCATCTGGCGCTCGGTCAGCTTGTCGCCCAGCAGGGCGTTCGCGCCCATGATGCCCGCCACGATGCAGGCCGAGCTGGACCCGAGGCCGCGCGCCATCGGGATGTCGTTGCGCTGGGTGATGCGCAGACCCTTCAGCGGGATGCCCAGCTGGTCATAGACGACCCGGGCCGAGCGGTAGACCAGGTTGTTGCTGCCCGCCGGGACGTGGGTCCCATCGACGGACGAAATCTGAATGCGGTCCGATTCCTCAAACGTAAAGACGTTGTGCATCGAAACGGCCAGACCCAGCGAGTCAAACCCGGCGCCGACGTTGGCGCTGGTGGCCGGGACGGTTACAGTTACCATATACCCTGCCCCCCTCTCAGTCTTCCAGCTTCTTCATGGCCAGCGCGACCTTGCCGCCCAGCACTTCGATTTTCTCCGTGACCGCGGCAATATCCGCAGACGTGGCGGCATCGACCAGATAGGCGGCCTCGCCGTTGTCCTCAAAAACCACATGGCCCGCACCGGCCACGCTGGGCAGCAGCACCGCCGCCACACCGGTCACGCGCAGATACCACGGGTAGGTGTTCCTGTCCTCGAGCAGGCCCTCCGGCTTCTCGGCGGGCTTCCAGAACAGCGAGTCATGTACCTTGACGCCCTCTTTCAAAGCGTCAATGACGTCGGCCACAACGGCGCTGGCGGTGGGCAGCTTGCCCGCGCCCTTGCCGTAGAACACGACGTCGCCGAGCATATCGCCCTTCATCAAAACGGCGTTGAACACGTCATCGACGCCCGCCAGCTGGTTCGAGTTGGAGACGAGCATCGGCTCGACGCCCGCGGCCATCTGACCGTCCCCGCCCTCGTTGTACCAGGCGATCAGCTTGATGGCGCTGTCGAGCTTTTCGGCGGCCTTGATGTCAGCAACGGTGATGTCGCGGATGCCGCGGGTCGGGATGTTGTCCGGGTAGACGTGATGCCCGCAGGCGAGGCTGGCCAGAATGGCGATCTTGCGGCAGGCATCGCGGCCATCCACATCGTCGCCGGGGTCCTTCGTCTCGGCGTAGCCGAGCTGCTGGGCAATTTTCAGGGCCTCGTCAAAGCCCATGTTCTCGCGCTTCATCTTCGTCAGCATGAAGTTCGTCGTGCCGTTGACGATGCCGCGGATGCTGCTGATATGGTTGGCGGCCAGGCACTGGTGCATCGGGGTGATGATCGGCGTGCCGCCGCCGACGCTGGCCTCAAACAGGAAGGCCGCGCTGTGCTCTTTGGCAAGGGCCAGCAGCTCTGCGCCGTAGGTCGCGACCATTTCCTTGTTGGAGGTGCAGACGCTGCGCCCGCTCTCGAGGCACCGGCGCACATACGGGTAGGCAAATTTTGTGCCGCCAATGGTCTCGACGACGACCTTGATTTCGGGGTCATTCAGGATCGTGTCGATGGATTTCGTAAAAAGCGCGGCATCCGGAGAACCGGAAAAGTCCCGCACATCCAGGATATATTTGACCTCAACGGGCTCACCGGCGCGGCGGGCGATGGAGGCCGCATTGCGGCGGCAGACCTCCAGCACACCGGAGCCGACCGTGCCGAAGCCCATGATTGCGATTTTAGCCATTGGAAAAATCCCCCTATTCTTACACTCGGTATATGCTCTGTAGGGGCCGGGCATGCCCGGCCCGCGGCTTTCCCGCGATAGAGCTATTCCGGCAAGGCTGCGGGCGAGGCATGCCTCGCCCCTACCCTGCGGTCACGCGCCTCTGTGGATCTCCACCACGCACGGCTGGTGGGACAGGCGGGTCAGCATCTCGTCCACCGGCATCTGCATCGTGCCGGTGCGGACTGTGACCTCGACCTGGGCCGCGCCGTTCTCCGGGCGGGACTGGGTGATGGTCACGATGGACGCGCCCGCCGCCGAAATGCCCGACAGCAACCCCTGCAGTGCGCCGGTCTTATCCAGCAGCGTTGCCACCACGGTGATGGACTCGCGCCCGGTCTCGGCGTCAAACACCGTATCCTTATATTTATAGAAAGCACTGCGTGATATGCCTGCCTGCTTGGCCGCGGCGGAGATATTGCTCACCGCACCCGAGGCCAGCAGCTCCTTGGCCTGCAGCACCTTGACAAAGACTTCCGGCAGAACATCCGCGTCTACCAGCAGAAAACGCCTCTCGGCCATCGTGTATCCCCCTTGTGTACAACTGTTCTCGATGTGTCCCATCATACCACGGGCAAGGCCCGGTTGCAAGCCTTTTGCGGCGGTTTTTGTGCAATTTGTCAAATTGCACAGCCCACAGCGGGGAAAAGTCGATATCTTTTGTGCGAGCACAACTGTATCTGATACAAAAACAATGACCCTCGACTGCTTCACAGTCGAGGGTCATTGTCTAACAAGGCTTCCCCCTTGGGGGAAGCTGTCACCGTAGGTGACTGATGAGGGGCGGCCTTGCCATTACGACCCATTCACGGGCAGTTAAGGCGAACTTGCCCCTCATCCGGCGCTGCGCGCCACCTTCCCCCGCGGGGGAAGGCTCTTTACTCCGTTGCCGTGGTGTCCCCTGCGGCGGCGGCAGCGTCCGCGGCGGCCTGGGCCAGGGCGGCGTAGGGGTCGTCCTCGGAGACCGTGTAGCTGTTGTCGGGCAGGTTGTCCTCGGTGTAATAGCCCACACTGCCGCCGCTGGAGATGATCGCGCCGGTGGAGGTGTCAAAGTGTTTCTCGACGACGTTCTCGCCCTTGGCAAACTCCTTGACCGGCAGGTCGGCCTGCAGGTCCTCCATCAGTGCCTTCCAGGCGTACTGGATGGGGCTGGCATTCTTGCCCGCCTTGCCCAGCGTGTCCATCTCGGTCGGGCGGTCACAGCCCCACCAGATGGCAGTGACATAGTACGGCGTCAGACCGGCAAAGGTGTAGTCCTTGTAGTTGCTCGTCGTACCGGTCTTGGCCACAGAGTCCATCTCGCCGTCGGGGCCCTTGCCGTAGGCAGTACCCTTTCTGCTGTGCAGGACATTCCACATCATGCGGTTCATGATGTACGCCGTGTCCGCGCTGATAGCCTGGGTCGTGTTGATATACTTGTTGTTGTCCAGGATCATGTTGCCCTGGTAATCGGTGATCTCGGTATAGTAGTGCGGTGTCGTGAATGTACCGGTGTTGAACATCGTGTACGCACCGGCCAGCTGCACCACAGTCAGGCCGCTGCTCTGGGAGCCCAGGACCAGCGGTCCGAGGTCCATATCGTTCTCGGCGCTGATATAGCTGCATTCCAGCGTGTCATGGACAAAGTTGTACAGGTAGTCCACGCCGACCATATCGCCGACCCAGACAGCCACCGTGTTGTAAGACTGCTGCAATGCGTCGTAGACGAGCATCGGGTTGCCCTGACCGCCTGCACCGCCGTAGTTGGTGGGCCAGGCGCGCCAGACATCGCTGCGGGACTGGGCAGCCTCGGAATAGGGGCTCATCACGCCGATATACTGATCCTTCAGGACCTTCTTGTCCTCCGCCGAGTAGTACGGGGAGTCCAGGATCTGGGAGGAATAGTTGATCAGCTTGTAGTCCAGCGCCAGCGCGTAGGCACCGATGGGTTTCATCGTAGAACCGGTCTGATGCGGGGAGGTCGCGCGGTTGAAGCCCAAATCGTACTTCTTCTCGCCGATGCCGCCGCCGATAGCCAGAATGTTGCCGCTGTAGTCCACGATTGCCATAGCGGCCTGGGTGCGGACTTTTTCATACACGCAGAGGTAGACGGTGGTGTCGTTGGGGTAATCGGGGTCGGTGGAGGTACCCATTTTCAGCGTCGTGCCTTCCTCGTCCGCGTAGACGGGGATGGCCTCCTGCCCGTAGACCGCATAGCCGTCCTTCGTGATGGGCAGACCGGTGGCGTCGTCGTACTGGACTTCGTCCCAGCTGCTGGAATCTGCGGGATAATCGCGCAGGCAGACGGGCTCCTCATGCCACAGGGCGGGGATGAGGTCGTCCTCATTGTACATCGTCTTTTCGACGCCCTCCTGCACCTTGGGGTCAACGGTGGAGTAGATGCGCAGACCGCCGGAGAAGATCAGCTCCTTCGCCTCGTCGGCGGTGTAGTTCAGGTCCTCCTGCAGCTGGCTCAGCAGCTGGGTGTACAGGGCATCGGTGAACCAGGAGTTGCTGGACGAGCGGGTCGCGTTCTCGGTGGTGCTCGTCTTTTCGGTCAGGGTGACAGTCTCGGCCTTGGCGGCGTTGAACTCGGCCTCGGTGATATACCCCTGGGTGTACATCTCATACAGCACGTGGTTGCGGCGCTTGATGAGCTCCTCGGGGTTCGTGGCGGGGTTGTACTTCGTCGGGTTCTTCGTGATGGAGGCGAGCGTCGCGCACTCGGCCAGGGTCAGATCCTCGACATGCTTGCCGAAATACTCGATGGAGCCGGCCTCCATACCGTGGATGATGCCGGTCAGCGGGATCGTGTTCAGGTACGCCTCAAGGATGGTCTCCTTGCTGTACTTGTTGTCCAGACCCAGCGCACGGAAGATCTCGCGCACCTTACGCATGTTGTCCTGCTCGTTATCGCCGGTCAGGTTCTTGATGAGCTGCTGCTCCAGCGTGGACGCACCGCGGTTCGTGCCCCAGATGCGGTTGCCGGTGAAAGCGTTCAGCGCCGCGCCGATGGTGCCCTTGAGGTTGATGCCGGGCTCGGTGCGGAAGTTTTTGTCCTCGATGGCGATGACCGCGTTCTGCAGATTCTCCGGCATGGCGGAGAGCTCGCGCCAGATACGGTTCTCGTTGCGGGAGAGCGAGGCGTACTCGTTGCCGTTGATGTCGTAGATGATCGACGTCTGGCGGTTTTTCTGGTTGTCCAGATCGAGGGTCTCGCCGTCATCCGCCGTGACCTGCACGATATACATGGACAGCAGCACGCCGCCCACGCTGGCCGCCATAATGCACAGGCAGAGCATACAGCCGATGAAGCTGAAGATCATACCGATGATGCTGCGGCGCTTTTTGGGCTTTTTCTTGTTCTTGGGTGCGGGTGCGCCGGGCTGGCCGGTGGCGCCTGCCGTCGTCTTTACGCCATCTGTGGAGATATGGCGCTGCTGATTGGGTTCTATGGGAACCGCCTCCTTTGGTCTGTATCGAAGCGTGGTAACACGAAATTGCACAATGCTATAGAATGGATTATACCACAAAAAGGGGGCAAAAGTACAGCGTCAGACGTAAAATTCACAACTTTCGGTGTTTTTGTCTGTCATGGCGGCCATACTAACCGTGCAAGGGGGAATTATTATGCAAAACCGACAAATCGACGGGCACGGGCTGTACCTTTCGCTGCTGGCGGGGCTGGCCGTGCTCTGCCTTGCGGCGGCGCTGGTCTGGTTTGCCCGCCCGCAGCCGGAAACCGCCGCGCCGCGCTACCTTTTAAAGGACAGCGGCGGGCACGTAGCGCTGTACACCGCCGACGGCATCGGCCCGCTGGCGACCTACGACGACCTTTACACCCGCCTTCTGCCCGAAAGCGACGTCTTAGCCCTGCAGCAGGGCGTTTTTGTAGCCGACGAGGCGGAATTGCAGCGGCGGCTGGAGGATTATGGGCTGTGAATCAGTGAGGAGTGAACACTGTGGGAAACGGTCTGTAGGGGCGAGCATCGCTCGCCCGGGGAAGGCAGAGGCCGCCGCAGACTTTCCGGGCGGATATGGAATCCGCCCCTACGTGCAGGGGTCTATGCTCGTCATCGACCCGGAAACGCTGCGGCATCTCCTCTCTCCTCACTTTTTCTTGCGTCTGCCCCGCTTTTATGCTATAGTATAGGTAACTACCATACTATAAAGGAGCTATACTATGAGCGAACAGGAAATTCTGAACGCGGTACAGGATATTTTCCGCGATAATTTTGACGACGACACCCTGGAGATCACCCGCAGCACCTGCGCCGATGACATCGAGGACTGGGACAGCCTGGAGCAGATCAACCTGCTGACGGCCATCGAGAAGAAGTTCAACATCAAGTTCAAGCTCGCGGATGTCCGCGGCCTGAAGGATGTCGGCGACCTGCTGGATCTGGTTGCACGGATGGTGTAAAAACCTTGCCTCCCAGAGGGGGCCAAGAGAATACGTAAGGCGGCATCCTGCCGCCTTTTTTCGAACAACGAAGGAGCCTGCCATGAACCACTACACGCTGGCGGAGATGACCCCCGGCCTGACCGAGGAATTTACCGTGACCGTCACGCCGGAGATGATGGACGCATTCCGCGCCATCACGGGGGACGTCTCCCCCATCCACATCGACGCCGACTACGCCCGGGGACGCGGCTTCCCGGGGCGGGTCGTCTACGGGATGCTGGGCGCGAGCTTTTTCTCTACGCTGGCGGGCGTCTATCTGCCCGGCGAGCACTGCCTGCTCCACGGCGTGGAGTGCAAATTTGCCAAGCCGATTTTCATCGGCGACACACTGACCGTCAAGGGCACGGTTGTCAGCGTCAGCGAGATCGGCAGCGAGGTCGAGATCAAGACTGTTATCACGAACCAGGACGGCAAGCGTGTGACCCGCGGCATCATCAAGGCAGGGTTAGCAAAATAACAAGGAGAAAATCATGTCCTATACCTATTTAATAACCGGTGCCACCAGCGATGTGGGCCGCGCGCTGATCGAGCGGCTGCTGCAAAACGCGCCCGCCGATACGCTTGTGCTGGCCCAGGGCTGCGGCGATCTGGAAAAGCTGGCTGACCTCTGCGCCCGCTTCCCCGGTCAGGTGCGCCCGTTCGACGTGGACCTGTCGGACCGCGCCAAGGTCGATACCTTCGTGCAGGTGCTGGCGGCCTCCGCCCCCGCGCCGACGCATTTCATCCACCTGCCCGCGCTGCCCGTTGTGAACGCCAAATTCAAGGCGTTCGACCAGACCCGCTTTGACCGCGATCTGGAAATTCAGGTCCACAGCGCCGTGCGCCTCTGCCGCGCCGTGCTGCCCGCCATGGCCAAGGCCAGGTTTGGCCGTGTGCTGTTCATCCAGACGAGCTACACCATCGGCTGCCCGCCCAAGAATACCGCCGCTTACGTCATGGCCAAGAGCGCCATCGGCGGGCTGGTCAAGAGCCTGGCCGTCGAGTATGCCCGCTTCGGCGTCACGGTCAACTGCGTCGCCCCCAGCATGATGGAAACGAACTTCCTGAAGGACACGCCCGATCTCATCGTGCAGGCCGCGGCGGAGGAAAACCCCATGGGCCGCAACGCAACGCCCGCGGACGTTGTACCCGCCATGGCGTTCCTGCTCTCCGACGAGGCAGGCTTCATCACCGGCGTAACGCTGCCGGTCACGGGAGGTTCGGCCATTGTCTGATACAACATTCCGGCTGGCACGCCTCGGCGAGGATGCCGCCATCATCGACTTTATCAACGCAAACTTTGATATGCGCCTGCCGCTGCTGAACCGCCCCGAGCTGTACCACCACTACTACGCGGGCCGCGGCGGCGTGCCGCAGTTTGCCGTGGCGGAGCAGGACGGCGAGTACGTCAGCGCCGCCGGGTACATACTGGCCAACACAAAGCGCAGGCCGGACATCTGGGTCAGCGTCTGGGTCGCGGCCAAAAGCCACAACGGCGTGGGGTTGGAATTGATGAACGCCCTGCCCGGGCTTTTGAATGCCGACGTCGTCGCCTGCAATAACATCCGCCCCAACACCTGCACGTTCTACCAGTTCCTGGGCTGGAAGGCCGAGCGCCTGCCCCATTACTACCGGCTGGGCCGCCGCCGCGCCTACTATCTGGCAAAGCCGCTGCGGTATTCCCTGCCCCCCGTGCAGCGCGATCTGGGCCTTGCTAAAATCGAGAGCGCCGCGGACCTGATCCCGCTGGGTATGCCCGCCACGCCCCACACGCCGCGCAAGGATGTGTGGTACATGCGGCGGCGGTACTTCCACTATCCGCACTTCAAGTACGATGTCTGGGCCGCGCAGGAGAACGGAAAGCTGCTGGCCTACGTCGTGACCCGCACCGTCACCGCGCAGGAGACCGGCTGTGCCGCCGTTGTGCGGCTCGTGGATTTCATCGGTGAGGACAGCGTGCTGCCCCGCATCGGCGCGGCGCTGGACGCCATCCTGAACCACGCGGGTGCCGAGTACATGGATTGCTACAACGCCGGTATCCCTGCAGACGTCTGGCTGGCCGCCGGCTTCACCGAGCGCGTCGAGGGCGACGGCTGCATCATCCCGAACTACCTGACCCCGCCCGTGCACGAGAACACCGAGTATTACTACTTCACGAACAAGCCCGAGAACTTCGTCTTGTTCAAGGCCGACGGCGATCAGGACAGACCGAATCTGAAATAATCGCGAAAAAGCCCGCTGTTGCGATGAACAGCGGGCTTTTTTCTATCTCAGGGGTAGTGCTTACCGGTCGTTCGGTTCCTTTTTGCCCCAGCGGTCACGGAAGTAGTGGGCGGCCAGCTTGGGGGTGCGCTCACGGGTGAACAGACCCTTGCGGTTGCAGCTGCCCACGCGCATCGGGCCCTGCTGGGTCGAGAAGTCCGCGAAGTTCCACGGCCACTCGCCCACGACAAAACGGCGCTCATCCAGACAGCCGTTGATCGTGCGGTAATACTCGACCTGGAACTCCTCGGTGAACATCTCGGGGGCAAAGCCATGCATACCGGCCACCGTGTCCGCGCCGTACTCCGACAAAATCAGCGGCTTGTCGATGGTCTCCCAGAAATCCAGCTCCTTCTTAAAGGCGTAGGCCGCGTTATCCAGATCGCCGCTCAGGTTGTACCAGCCGTAGTAGCGGTTGATGCAGACGACGTCCATCGTGCGGGTCGTGATGTCCTTCGTGTAGTCGTTCTGGCAGCAGACCATCGTGACCGGGCGGTCCTGCGGGTCCTGGGTGTGGGCCTGCTCATACAGCGGGCGCCAGTAGTCGCGGGCGCTCTCGGGGAAGTGCTCGGTGTCCGGCTCGTTGCCCAGGCTCCACAGCACAACGCAGGGGTGGTTCTTGTCGCGCTCGATCATCGCCCGCAGCACGGCGCTGTGGTAGGTCTTGAGCGGGAAGGTCTGATACGGGTCACAGGCCGGGCCTGCGCCGATGCCGACGGCGGGCGTCTCGTCGATGACGACGATGCCCAGACGGTCACACAGATCGTAGACCTCCTCGGCGTAGGGATAGTGGCTCATCCGCAGGGCGTTGGCGTTCAGCCACTCGTACAGCTTCAAATCGGTCACCGTCACGCAGGCATCATAGCCGCGGCCACGGAAGGCCGAGTCCTCATGCTTGCAGGGGCCCTTGAAATAGAACGGTGCGCCGTTAATAAGGAACTTGTGCCCGCTGACCTCCACGCTGCGGAAGCCGAACTTCTGGCGGTACTCGTCCTTGCCGAACCTGACCAGCGCCGTGTAGAGATACGGCGTGCCGGGGCGGGGCTGCCACAGGCGGGCATTCTCCACCTGCACGGTGCCCGCGGCACCGTCGGCGCAGGCCACAATGCGGTCCTCTGCGTCCAGAATCTCCACTTTGACGCCGCCCTCGCCCACGGTGTCCACCGTGTAGCGCAGCGTGCCGGTCATATCGGCGGCGACGGTCACATCGCGGATGTAGGCCGCCGGGGTCGTGTAGAGGTGCACCGGGCGGGTGATGCCCGCATAGTTGAAGAAGTCAAAGTTCGGCAGGTTGATGCCCTGAGCCTGCTGGCGCGCCTTGCCGGCCTCGACGGCGGGAATGCCCGCGTTGTCGGAGCCGAAGAACGCCGTGCCGCCCTCGTTGCCGACGGGCAGCGAGCTGTGGCCGATGCGGTTGTCCACCTCGACATCGAGCGTCACGGTCTCGCCGGGCTGAGCCAGCGCGGTGATGTCGGCCTCAAACGGCAGGAAGCCGCCGCGGTGGCTGGCGATCTCCTGCCCGTTCAGCCGCACCACGGCGTTGTGGGTCACAGCGTCGAAGCGCAGCACCCGGCGCGCGCCCTCGGGCACGGTGAAGGTCGTGCGGTAGTAGGCCATGCCGTAATGGCGGCGGAACTCCGGGTCGGGGCTCTGGTCGTTGTAGGACGCAGGCACCGCGATGGGCTGCCACGGCTCATTGGCGTTGAAGCGAAAATCCCAAACGCCGGACAGATCCCGGACGCTGCGGGCAGAATTGGACTGCGGATACATATACATTACCTCTCCTCTAGTATGCGAATAGGTCTTACTTATACCAACTTTCCACTGTGGTGGTAAAGACGGACGTGCCGACGGGGACGTCGTACCTGACCGCGGGGATGACCGTGTTGGGATCGTACAGGTTCGTGTTGGGGTAGGCGTTCACAAGGAAGCCCTCGCCGCCCCGGCCCTGCACGGTGCAGCGGCAGGTGTCGTTGTGGGCCTCGGCCCCGGTGCCGTTGGCCGCGGCGGCAAAGCCAGCGGCGAACTTGGGCACGGCAAAGCCGCAGTCATACGCCGTGCAGGCGATGGTGCTCTCCACCGTATGGTTGCGGACGTGGCCCCACTTAGTGGGCACCAGCTCCGTCGTGACCTTGATGCCCGGGAAGGGCCGCCACTCGCTCAGCAGACGGTCCCCCATCAGGACAAACCTGTCGCTGTGGCGGCGCACGAAGGTCCAGCCGTCGATGACGAAGGCCAGCATACTGTCGGGCGCGGCCTGCTCCAGCTGCACATAGCTGCGGCTGGCCGAGAAGCCGAACCGCGTGTTGTAGACGAACTTGCCGTACTTCTCGACAAACTGGCCGTGGTCGCCCTTCTCGTAGTTGGCGGGCGAGTAGGCGTTCAGCTGGCCATCCGGCAGACGCTGCAAAAGCAGGTCTGCGCTGGGCTGGCCGGTCACACCGGCGCGGGTCAGCTCGACGGGCAGCGGGGCGTCCTCGGCACTCCAGAACGGGTGGTCGTCGGGCAGGGCCAGCAGCAAAAAGACCTTCAGGCCCCAGTACGGGCTGCCGGGGGCGTTGTACTGCTCGGCCATGTACTGCTGCGGGTAGCCGTAGCCGATGGTCAGCACGCCGTCGCGGTCAAAGATGGGCCGTGCCAGCCACCAGTTCAAATTGCGCACGATGATGCCCTTCATGACCGGCAGGGGCAGCGGCTCGAGACCGGCCCAGATGCAGGCGGAGTAGAAAGCGCTCTGGCCGATGCGGTAGGTCAGGCTGCGGCCAAAAGGCAGCGCCGCGCCGTTTTCATCGAACCAGCGCGCAAACTGCTGGCCAAACTTGGTCACGCGGTCCCGGTAGAGCGCCGCGCGGGTGGGGTCGCTCTTAGCGGCAAACACGCTGTAGAGCACGGTGTAATACTGGATGGCCCAGGGGTTGTAGTAATCCTTCTGGGGCTTGATGTCCGCCGGGCCGTCGGAGTACCAGCCGTCAGCGACGTACCATTTATCGACCTCGGCCATGTCAGCGGCGGCGCGGGCCATATCGCAGGGCATCCCGACAGCGTCGAGCGCCAGATTGACGAGCACGCGGAACAGCAGCCAGTTGCAGCCGGGCAGGTCATGGTGGTTGATCGTGTCGAGCCACTTGGCCAGATTGGCCTTTTCGGCGTCGGTCAGCGGCTCCCAGACGCTCTCAGGCGTCTCCAGGATCGCGCAGGCCAGCGCGGCCATCTCCACAAAGAGCTGGTCATAATCGTTCGGGTCGCCCCAGTATTCGGGGCTCTCGGGGTCGGTGCCGCTGGCCAGACCCTTGCGGTAGATGCGCAGGAAGTCATCCGCCCTGCCGCCGCCCGTCCAGAACGGGGCCAGCGCCCACAGCGGGCGGGAGAAGGCTTCCATCTCAATCGTGCGGCCCGGGTAGGTCACGCCGGTGTCGCCAAGGTGCAGCCGTGCGCCGCCCTCGGAATACAGCGGCAGCAGCGGGTCCAGAAATCGGTGCATCAGCGCCGTAAAATCGGACTTTGTATGTAATTTCATCACCAGTACAGCTCCCAATCCTTTGTCAATCTCGTCAGCGCTTCCATGTAGAAGTAGTCGCCCCAGCTGACGCACTCGTCAACGCCCTCGGGCGTGCAGGTGTTGTAGGGGCTCTTTTTGCTGTAGGTGCCGTGGCGCACAAGACCAATGCCCTGCGGGCCTTCCTTGACGGCGTAGTGCGCGGCCACGCTGCCCAGCATCTGGGCGGCCAGCTTCGTGTACTCGGCAGCCTCGTCGGTGCCGACGTACTTGGCGGCCTCCAGCAGGCCGCAGGCCACGATGGACGCGGAGGAGGAGTCGCGTGGCTCCTCGGTGCCGCTGGTGAAGGTCATATCCCAGTACGGGACCAGGTCCTCGGGCAGGCGCTCCAGATAGTAGGCCAGCACGCGGCGGAAGGCGTCCAGATACTCGGGGCGTCTGGTGTAGCGGTAGCTGATGGCCGTGCCGTAGACGCCCCACGCCTGACCGCGGGCCCAGCAGGAGTCATCCTTATAGCCCTGACAGGTCGCGCCGCGCACAGGGCCGCCGGTCACGGGGTCCATGAAGAAGGTGTGGTAGGTCGAGCCGTCCGGGCGGATGGAGTTGGCCAGACAGGTCGTGACATGCTTGTGCGCCAGATCGGCGTAGTGGGCGTCGCCGGTGGTCTCGCTGGCCCAGTAGAGCAGCGGCACGTTCAGCAGGCAGTCGATGATGTAGCGGTAGTTGTCGGCAGCGCCGAGCGCGCCCCACGCCTGAAAGAACTCGCCCTTCTCCTGAAAGCGGGTGCAGAGCTGGTCGGCAGCCAAGATAGCGGCCTTTCTCCCCTTCTCACTGCCGGTCAGCTTGTAGGCGGCGACACAGGACGGGCTGTACAGGAAGCCCATGTCGTGGTGGTCGACCTCGATCTTGTGCTCAATGCGGTAGAGGAAGCTGTCCACCAGGGTCAGCGCGGTATTTTTGAACGCCTCGTCGCCGGTGCGCTCATAGCTCAGCCAGACCTCACCGGGCCAGAAGCCACAGGTCCACTGGTTGTTCTCGCATTGGGGATAGATGTCATGGACGCTGGAATGGTTCTGGCAGTGGTCGGTATACAGCGGCAGATTCCGGCGGACGAGCGCGATAGCGGTATCCAGCGCCTGCTCAGCCTCGGGTTTGGTCAAAATGGGGTTTTTGAAAGTTTTCATGGAGAACCTCTTTTTTTAGATAATAGATAATAAAAAAGGGGGAGTTTTTGCCCGTTGGCAAAAAACAAAATGGCGGTTGAGGAATTTCGTGCGGCGCCTTGTCTGCGCACTCCACCATATTTTTTATCTTTTATCTATTATCTCTTATCTTAATAAAAACCGGGGCGCAGGGCTTTCGCCTTGCGCCCCGTACAAATGGGTAACTGCTGGGTAGCTATATCAGCCCTTCAGGCCGGAGGATGCAACGCCCTGGACGAAGTACTTCTGCAGGGACAGGAATACGATCAGGACCGGGATCAGTGCGACAACGGAAGCCGCCATGATCAGGCCATACTCGGCAGAGTACTGGCTGATGAACATACGCAGGCCGATCTGGATGGTCTTGAGCTCGGTCTTGGTCAGGTAGATCAGGGGTCCGAGGAAGTCGTTCCACGTGTTGACGAAGGTAAAGATGACCAGCGTCGACACAGCGGGCAGAGAAAGCGGCAGCATGATGCGGGCATAGATGCCGTACTCAGACAGACCGTCGATACGGGCAGCCTCGCACAGCTCGGTGGGAACGCCCTCATAGAACTGCTTCATCATGAAAACGCCGAAGGCGCTGAACGCCTGCAGGAAGATGATGGCCAGATGGGTGTTGTTCAGGTGCCAGGAGCGCATCATCATGAACTGGGGCACCATGTAAGCCTGCCAAGGCACCGCGATGGTCGCGATGTAGCCCAGGAACAGCACGTTCTTGCCCTTGAAGTTCAGCTTGGCGAACGCATAGGCGGCGAAGGAGGAGGTCAGGACCTGTAAGATCGTGACGATGATGGTCAGGAACGCGGTGTTCTTAACGAAGGTCAGCAGGGGGATCTTCGTCCAGATGTCCACATAGTTCTGCGGGCGCGGGTTCGAGGGGATCCACTCAATGGGGAACGTAAAGACGTCCTTGTTCAGCTTGAAGGATGCGGAGAGCATCCACAGGAACGGGATGAGCATCAGTGCTGCCACGACGATGAGCAGTGCATAGATCAGCACGCGGCTGACAACATGCTGCGCCTTCATGGAGCCTGTCTTTTTCTTAACTGCGGTAGTAGCCATGTGTGTTTCCTCCTTCCCTTAGTCGTTGCTGGACGAGCCCTTGAACTGGATGATGGTGACAAACAGCACCAGCACAAACAGCACCATGGACACGGCACTTGCGTAGCCGTACTTCGGCGTGTTGACGAAGGCTACGTTGTAGATGTAGTAAACAAGGGTCATGGTCGCATTGCCGGGGCCGCCCTGGGTGATCATGTACATCTGGTCATACACCTTGAAGGAGGCGATGGTCAGCATGATGATAACGAAGAAGGTGGTGGGCTTCAGCTGCGGCAGGGTTACATTCCAGAAGATCTGCCACTTGCTGGCACCGTCCAGCTCGGCAGCCTCCTCCAGCTCGGGGTTGGTGCCCTGCAGACCGGCCAGGTAGATGACCATGTAATAGCCCATGTTCTTCCAGACGCTGAACAGGATGACCGTGAGCATAGCGGTGTCCTTACCGGCGGCCCACTTGGGCAGGTTCTCCACGCCAAGGGTTGCGAGGATCTGGTTGACCGGGCCCATGGAGGGGCTGAAGATCATGTTCCAGACCGCAGCAACGGCGACCAGAGAAGCAACGTAGGGGAAGAACGAAACGGTACGGAAGAAGTTGCGGAACTTGACCTTCTGGTTCAGCAGCATGGCCAAACCAAGGCTGCACGCCAGCGTCAGCGGCACCGTGCCGATGGCGTAAACCAGCGTATTGACAAAAGCAGCCTTGAAAGTTTTGTCGCTCAACAGGGCAACAAAGTTGCTGATGCCGGTGAACTCAACGGGATGGACACCGTCCCAGTTGCAGAACGAAAGCCCGATAGCGAAGATCATGGGCACCAGCGTAAAGATGCAGAAGCCGATGAAGTTCGGTGCAATGAAGCTGTAGGCAACCAGACTGTCGCGGAGAGATTTGCTCATGCCGCGCTTCGGTTTTGCCTGCACAGCCTGCGTGGTTTCAGCCATGGGTCATACCTCCTCGGTGTTTTGGCAATAAGTAAGGGGCAGGCGCGCCCGCCCGCCCCTTTTGGAAGGAAAAGGAAAACTTATGAAAAAGAAGTCAGGGAATCGTTTGGGAATCAGCCGAGGAGAGCCTGGACCTGCTCGTTCATGTTGGCGATGCCCTCGTCAACCGTCTCGCTCTCGGTCATGATGGCGTCATGCTCGGTGTTCAGGATGGTCTCGATCTCGGAAGCCTTGTCAGACAGAGGCATTTCAAGGTAAACAGCAGTGGTCTTCAAAGCCTCCTTAGAATTTTCATCATTGGGGAAACCGTCGGTAGAAGCGATAATCTCGCTGGTCTTATCGCTGGAAACTGCGGGGAAGTTGCCAGTAGCTGCCAGTGCCTCGGCGGCTTCTTCGGAAGCGCACCAATTCAGGAAGTCAGCAGCAGCTTCTTTCTTTGTAGAGTTGGCGTTGATAGCCAAGCTGGTCACAGTGCCCAGAGTGGAGCCGGCAGGTGCGCCGTCCGGATGAGGATACTTGACGATGCCGAAGTTGACGGGCTGGACGCCGTTGGCAGAAGCCTCAGCATTATACTTCTGCATAGTAGCCAAGAACCAGGAGCCCATGTTGCACATGGCTGCCTGACCGTTCTCAAAGGCACCGGAGTAATGCAGGCCGGAGGTCTTTTGCTCGCCGTAGTTGGG